>Ga0137415_10000541_pt1 | contig 36467 bp, 36 predicted proteins | sample CZODoug3_1_1_16f_FD_183082 | JGI IMG/M metagenome (GOLD analysis project Ga0137415, IMG submission 183082) | Vadose zone soil fungal communities from Angelo Coast Range Reserve, California, USA - CZODoug3_1_1_16fungal (Hybrid Assembly) | ecosystem: Environmental > Terrestrial > Soil > Vadose...
TCACCGCAACGACGTTCGAATACTGGCAGGATGTCGTTCGCAGCACGATCCTCGAAGGAGAATGCGACACGCCTTCCAGGCGCGGATTCCATGCCGAGATCGCGACAGTCCGCCCCGGGGACACCTGGTTTTCCCATGTCCGGGGCTCGGCGCAATCCTTTATGCGACAGCCGCGACACATCAGCCGAGCCTCTGGAGAGTACTTCGTGCTGCTCCTGCAGCTGGGCGGCACGACCTTGCATTGTCAGGATGGACGCGAGGTGATCCTGAGACCCGGCAGCCTGGTCTGCAACGATACGACACGCCCCTTCGAGCTGCAGCTCAGTGACCAGTTTGAGCAGATCATCGTACATGTGCCCCGGTCCATCGCCGTGAGCATGTTGGGACCCACTGAGCGCATCACTTCTCGGGTATACACTCGACATTCACCGGTCGGATCGCTGCTGGTCCCTTTCCTGCAGCAACTCACGACCGCGCTCGGTGAAGTGTCTGCGACGACGGTTCAGCGCCTGGCTCATCTGGCTCGATCCCTCGTGTTGACCTCCCTTGCCGAATGGGCCGGGGAGGCATTGCCTGAGCGCCGCTGGCCGGCTGCCATGCTGAGCCACCGGGCCCGGGCCCTCATCACGGCACACGCGCACGAGCCAACATTGAATTCAATGGCCATCGCGCAGGCGATCGGCATCTCCCTGCGCTATCTGCAGGAGCTGTTCCGGGACGAAGGCATCACGCCGGGCGAATACATATGGACCTGCCGCCTGGAAAAGTGTCGCCGCGAGTTGGCCGACCCTGCGCTCGCGCGAATCAGCATCAGCGACATTGCCGCGCGCGCCGGATTTAGCAACTTGTCGCACTTCAGCCGGCGTTTCGGAGCGTCTTTCGGTCAGTCCCCGCGGGAGTTTCGCATGGCCTCGCTTCGGAAGGAGACAGGGGAGTGAGCCTCGACCGTGTGCCAGGAATTGCAGGAACAGGGACCCCTCACGCCGACAGAAGAAATCAAGGCCGCTGAGATCCAAAGAGCTCTGGTCTCGTTCCGAGGGCTGGCCCAGCTCCGGCAATGCTCGCGATGCGTTTTTTCGCCGCCTATAGGTGCGGCGAAATAAAGCAGTCGCCGGCGCGCGCGCGAATGGACTCTCGCTGATCTACGGCGACATTCACATCCGCCATACCACGGACGATGGGTTTCGCCAGGGCTTTTGGTGTCTCGTGCACTTCGGCCGGCGCTTTCGGACGACCTGGGAGTCTCGCCCCGGGAGTTCCGCATTTCCGCACTTCGTAGCTGGACAAATTTTGGCGCGCGTGCAGGCAAGACGCCCTGCGCGTCGCGGCCTATCTTGCAGCATCTGCGGGCGGCCACGCCGCCCGCGAGGCGCAAACTCGGGAGTCTTTGTCGGTCCGCTATTTGTTGACCGGAGGGAGTCTCTGGCGTGTACAAAGGGCCGCATTCATGTCTGAGGACTTATCGACTTTCCCGCGGGCCGACTCCGCTGCGAGCGCTAACTCGCTCGTGGAGTTTCTGGATCACACAACCGCGGTGCCGTTCGGCGAAATCAACCGCAAGTCATTCGACCCACTGCGTCTGCGCAGGAACGCAGCGGCTCTCGACTTTGGCTGTGGGACTGGCGATGACATTCGCATGATGCGCGAGCAGGTGGGTGCTCGAGGGTGCATAACGAGCATCGCTCTGAGTCGGCGGATGATCGAGCAAGCACTTGCTCGCAACGGCGCATGGATCTTGGGAATTCGAAAGGTAACTCTGATCGGACTATCGTGCATCAGTTTGGTTTCGGCCGGATCTGCGCTCGCAGTTGAGGGCGCGCCCAACACAATTCGAACGCCGGCGAGCGCCGGCCCCTCGGAAAATGTTCGCAAAATCCCCTCCCGGGATTCGGTCAAAAGACTGCCGGACTGGTCGGGCGTGTGGATACTTTCCAATGAATCCTGGGATGATGTTACTGCGGCAATGAGGGGGCACGATGGTGGGCGCGTGCCGCTTACGCCAAAATATATGGCGATCCGCGCTGCGAATGGCGCCGCCAACGACGGCAACGGGCCTCCCGGAGGGATCATCGATAATTCGGAAAGATGCATGCCGGCAGGAATCCCCGGCATCGGGTCATTGCCGGTAGGTCATGAGTACCTGTTTACGCAGGGACGCGTGACCGTCATTTTCGAGGATGGCGAGGTGCGGCGCATCGATACCCGCAGTCGCCGTCATCCCGTCGATAGTGAACTCGAGGTGAGCTTCGCCGGCCACTCCATCGGCCATTGGGAATCGAACACGTTGATTGTCGATACCATCGGCATAACCTCGCAAGCGGAACTGTTCGTGGGCCTGCGTCTGGCTGAAAAGACTCACGTCGCCGAGCGTATCTGGCTCAAAGACAACGATACTCTACAGATTGACACTGTCGTCACAAACGCTGAAATGTTTACTACTCCCTATGCATACACTCGGTTATATAAGCGCTCGAAGCAACCCCCGCTAGAATATGTGCCGTGCACCGATAATAATCGCGACCACACGACGAATGGTCGGCAGACTGATGTTGATCTCACGCCGCCGCTCGCGGTACCGCGTGAGCAGACGCAGCCATGATTTTTCCCAAGCGTAAGACAATAACCCTTCTGTTGTTGTGCGGATTGGCCTCGCTCGCTGTCTCCTCAGTGCATGCACACCATACCGGCGCCATGTTTGACCGGTCGAGGAAGCTGTCGATAGCGGGCACTGTGAGAACCCTGGAATGGAACAACCCACACATATGGTTATGGCTGTTTGTCCCTGGTGAAAAGGCAGAGGCAATCTATGCGCTCGAGGGGGCCTCGATTGGCGAGATGATGCGTCGCAACGGGTGGAATAAGTATAGTGTGAAGCCAGGGGATAAAGTGACAGTCAAATATGCGCCTTTCCGCGATGGCAGAAACGGCGGTTACATCTTGCAGGTCACACTCGCGAATGGTGCGACATTGGGTGCTGCAGAGTAACAAGAAACGGCCGCTCACCAACTATCTGGATCGCCTTGCGAGCCCTTTCGTCGACTGACAACGTTTTCTCCGACATGGTGTCTGTTACGCGGCCGTATCGCCAGTCGCACAAGCTCCCTGTCGACTTACCGAGGCCACACGGCATTTTCCTTGGCTACGTTGGCGGCGACGTCATTCAATTGAGCGATCGTCTCAGGAGGGAGTTTCAAGGTTGCGGCTTCGAGGTTCTCGTGAAGATGTTGTACGGAGGACGTGCCGGCAATCGTCAGCACGTTCGGCGAGCGCTGCAGCAGCCATGCCAGTACGACTTGTCGCGTCGTTGCACCCAGGGAAGCCGCGGCGGCATCCAGAACGGGCGAACGTAACGGCTTTGAGCCGCCCAGCGGAAAGAACGGAACGAACGCGATGCCCAGACCTGCGAGTTTGTCTATGAGTGGATCGTCCTGGCGGAAGGCGAGATTGTAGTGGTTCTGGACACAGACGATCTTCGCGATGGCGCGGCCCTTGGCGAACTGCCGATGGGAGATGTTGCTCAATCCAATGTGCTTGATGAGGCCCTGCGCCTGGAGATCGGCGAGCACTGCGAGCGGCTCTGCTATGGATTCTTCGTTGGGACCGAACGGGCTACCCACACGAAGGTTCACGATATCGAGAACATCGAGGCCAAGATGACGCAGGTTGTCGTGAACGGCCCCAGCGAGGTCTTCTCTCGAAAGAGCTGCGGGCCATGATTTGTCCGGACCCCGTCGCGCCCCGACCTTGGTGACGATGACGAGATCTTTTGGGTACGGATACAACGCCTCGCGAATGATCTCATTGGCAATGTATGGTCCGTAGTAGTCGCTCGTATCGATGTGATTAATCCCGAGGCGCACCGCCTCCCGCACGACTTCGACTGCGGCGTCGCGATTCGCCGGGGGTCCCCAGGCCATTTTTCCCGTGAGCTGAATCGCGCCGTATCCCATTCTGTTGAGGGATAAGGATGTGCCGACTGGCGTAAAGAGACCTCCAGGATTGGCGGGTCGGGTCATGTCTGGCTCCGAAGTTGTGGGCGAATGGCGCGGCGGTCTTCCGCGCTCGATAGCGGCGATGAATACCTTACACACGTAACCTTACATTCGTAAGGTTACGTGTGTCAACCTCTCGATTATGCTGTGCACAACCACCTGATCCTGAAGGAGGGATTTACAAGATGGGCGCAAAGAAGGCTGCCGCGGCTGATAGGCCGCGGCTGCGGAATCTCCGGGGCGAAGGTGATCGATTGCGCGGCGAGATTATCGACGCGGCAATCAAAGTCCTGGCGGCGCTAGGTCCAGAAGACCCGTTCTCCCTGCGGTCCGTGGCCAAGGAGGCCAAGATCGCCGCACCCTCGGTCTACATCCACTTTTCAGATCGGAATGTCCTGCTCCTGGCGGTGCTCGAGAAATTGTTCGGCGAACAGATTGCGATCCGCGCGGCCGCTGAGGAGGCGGCGGCAAAGGCCGGGGGCGGCGCATGGGAGCGCCTTCTGGCCCGATCGATTGTCAGCGTTCTGTTCGGACTCAAGAACCCGGGACACTACAAAGTTCTGTTTGAGGGTCGCGTGGTACCCCGCCTCAACGACCCTCGTATCGCAGACTTCGGCCGTCCGCTGATGGTCCGGTCCATTGAGCTCATTCGCCAGATTCAAACGATCTCGGGGGCGAGACGGGTTTCAGAAGACCCGCAGCGACTGGCGCTCCTGCTTTGGTCGAGCTTGCATGGGATAATCTCACTGCAAATCAACAAGCCCACCCTCGAGTGGCCGAAAGCCGTCGAACTTGCCGAGCAGATTGCCCGGGCGATCATCCGACCGGAACGAGCGTAATCGCCCTGGCGGCTACAGATTGCGGATTTCGAGATTGCGGTTAATGCAGGGTGTATGACGACGGAGCAGCCCGAGGCCGTGAGCCTGTCGCTATCGGGCGCTCCGGATCGTGTTCAGCTTGCGTATTCCGTTGGCAATGCCCACTCATGGCAGGCAGCGTCGTGGATATTCTGCAGGCCCCACGAGCGCGAGCCCGATCCGTCGGCGGGCGAGCTCTGTCCATCGAGGTTCGTCAATTTCGGCCCTGGTGATAGCGGCTCTCGCGACGAGTACGTGTACGTGGTGGGCGTGCCCAATGAAAAGAGCTATTGGGGGGATGTGCCAATACCGCGTACCGACGCAACGTTTCATCGACCACCCGTGCGCTCAGAGGCGGCCGCTCTATCACTTGACCGTACAGTACGGTATCGTAACGATGCAGCTCACGTACGATGTTCGTATGGACCAAGGGGGCGTATTTTGCGCGTAAAGACTGAAGAGAAGCGCCAACTGATTATTGCCACCGCTCGGGAGACGTTCCGCAAAAAGGGCTTCGCGGGTACGAGCATGGCTGAGATCGCGGCAAGCCTTGGGGGTTCCAAGGGGACGCTCTACAACTACTTCATCTCCAAAGAGGAACTGTTCGCGGCCGTCGTAGTTGCGATGGCAAAAAGTCACGGGGAGCCTCTGGTCGGCGAGTTGAAGCAGGCGCGCGACGTAAACACGGCGCTCCGAACCTTTGCACGTAAGCTGGTTCGCCGGTTCTGCTCCTCCGAATTTGTCGATTTCCGGCGCATGCACATCGCCGAAGGCGGGCGCTCGGGCCTTGGCAAGCTCTTGTACGAGAAGGGACTCAAGTTGCCTATCCAGGGGCTCGCCGATGTATTGGCCGTCCAAATGCGCGCAAATCACTTGCGCGATGCCGATCCCTGGCAGGCGGCCCTGCACCTGCTTGGTCTGCTCAGGGTAGGCCTCGTTGACAACCTGCTCGAAGGAGTGATCGATCACGCATCCGACGAGGAAATCGTGTCCACGGCGGACGCCGCAGTGGATGTCTTTCTCAGGGCATACGCGACCACACCTCCGGGTCGGGGGAGGGCCCGCATGCGACCGAAACGCAGACCCCAATGACACTGCACGATCGACGATCAGGATAACAAACTCGACGAGTCGAGATCTGCCTGGGCTCTCTCACCCGCCGTTGGCAGGCCCACGCGCGACCCTCGAGTCCCCCTCCTCCCAACCGCCACCCAATGCCTTATACAGACTGACCAGATTTTCCAAGCGAGTCAGCTCCACACTCACCAATCCCTGCTGAGCACTGTACAACGTGCGCTGTGAATCCAGGACGGTGAGATAGGCGTCCACCCCGCTTTGGAAGCGCATCTCGGAGAGCTTGTAGCTGGCGCTCGTGGCATCCACCAGCGCACGCTGGGCTTCGCGCTGCTGCTGCAGAGTTCCGCGTGCGGCCAAAGCGTCTGCCACCTCGCGGAATGCGGTCTGGATAGACTTTTCGTACTGTGCGACCTGGACGTTCTTCTGCACTTTAGCCAGATCCAGGTTGGCGATGTTGGCCCCGCCGGCGAAGATCGGCAGGCTGAGCTGAGGATTGAAGCTCCAGGACTTGGAGCCGTTACCGAATAGACCGGACAGTTGCCCGCTGCTGGTGCCGAACAGGCCGGTCAGACTTACGGAGGGAAAGAACGCGGCGCGCGCAGCACCGATGTTAGCATTGGCAGCGCGTAGGTTGCGTTCCGCGGATAGAATGTCCGGACGGCGCTCGAGCAGGCCCGACGGCAGCCCTGCCGGCAACTCTTCCAAAAAGGACTGCGCCTCGAGGGGCGGCCCATCGCTCAGATCTTGCGGCAGCGGCGCGCCGACCAACAATTGCAGTGCGTTGCGATCCTGTGCCACCTGGCGTGTGTACTGCGCCAGATTGGCACGCGCAGTATCGACCGCGCTTTCGGCCTGACGCAGGTCGAGATCGGTGTCCTGACCCAACTCCAACATTCGCTGCGTCAGCGTGTAGGAATCGGTATCGCTCTCGAGCGTCTCCTGAGTGATGCGCAGCAGTTCCTGGTCAGCCAGCAGGGTCAGATAATCGTCCGCCACTTCCGCGACCAGGCTGATCTGCGTGCTGCGACGGGTCTCCTCATACCCGAAATATTGCTCCAGTTGCTGATGGGTGAGGCTGCGAATCCGACCGAACACGTCCAGCTCGTAATTGGTGAATCCAACACCCACGGTGTACTGCCGGGTCACCGAAGGAATCGACAGGCCCGAGCTTTTCAGGTAGGGCGCAACGGTTTGCGCAGACTCGCTGGCGGTGGCGCTGATCGTGGGCAACAGATCGGCGCGTTGGATCCGATACTGCGCGCGTTGGGCCTCGACGTTGAGGGCGGCAACGCGCAGATCGCGATTGTTGGCCAGCGTCAGCTCGATCAGCTGCTGCAAGCGCGGATCGGTGAAGAACTCGCGCCAGCCGATGTCAGCGGCGGCTTTGCCAGCGGTCGGCGCCACCGCGCCCACACCAGTGGTCGGCGCTATGGCACCCGCACGATAGGCTTCCCCATCTGGAAAGCTCTGCGGAACCGGCGCGGGCGGCCGGTCGTACTTCGGCTCGAGAGTGCAACTGGCGGCCAGCAGCGCTGCGATCAAAGAGACAGCTAGCTTGCGCATCTCACGATCCTCCCTGCGGCACGGGAAGGCTTGCACCGGGCGCCTCGTCCTCTGCGGACCTCGGCTGAACGCGAAGCCAGCGCAGCGCCGCGACGAAGAACATCGGCACGTAGAACACCGCCAACACCGTGGCCGCGACCATGCCGCCGATCACGCCAGTACCAATGGCATTTTGGCCGCCGGAGCCTGCTCCGCTCGAGATGGCCAACGGTAGCACGCCAAGGATAAAGGCGAACGAGGTCATCAGGATGGGCCGTAATCTCTGCCGCGCAGCCTCCAGCGTGGCTTCGATCAAGCCCACACCGCGGTCGTAACTCTCCTTGGCAAACTCAACGATGAGGATCGCGTTCTTGGCCGACAGCCCCACCGTCGTGAGGAGCCCGACCTGGAAGAACACATCATTGTTGAGGCCGCGAAACATCGTGGCCAGCACCGCACCGAACACGCCCAGCGGCACTACCAACATCACGACCACCGGAATCGACCAGCTTTCATACAGCGCTGCCAAGCACAGGAATACCACGATCAGCGAAATGGCGTAGAGCGCCGGTGCCTGGCCACCAGACAACTGCTCCTCATACGACAGACCGGTCCACTCGTAGCCGATGCCTGCGGGCAGCCGCTTGACCAGTTGCTCCATCTCCTGGATCGCAGCTCCGGTACTCTTGCCGGGGGCGGGCTGCCCCAGGATCTCGAAGGAAGGCACGCCGTTGTATCGCTCGAGCTTGGGGGAGCCGTAGGTCCAGGTCGGCGATATGAAGGCGCGGAACGGCACCATGGCGCCAGCGGAGTTGCGCACGAACCATTGGTCCAGATCCTGTGGCGACATGCGCGAGGACGAGTCACCTTGGATAAACACTCGTTTGACGCGGCCGTGGTCCACAAACTGGTTAACGTAGGCCGACCCCCAGGCCCCCGTGAGACTGTTGTTGATGTCGCTTATCGACACACCGAGCGCGCTGGCTTTCTCCCAGTCGACATCGAGCTTGTACTCCGGCTCGTCGTCCATTCCGTTGGGCCTCACGGCTGCCACCTTCGAGTCGTGCGCGGTCATCCCCAACAGCTGATTGCGCGCCTGCATTAAGCCATCGTGCCCGACGCCGGCGCGGTCCACGAGCTCGAAGTCAAAACCCGTCGCGTTGCCGAGCTCAATGACAGCAGGTGGGGCAAAGGCGAATACCATCGCGTCCCGGATCCGCGCGAAGCGACCCATCGCGCGTCCGGCAATGGCCTGCACGCGATTGCTGCGGCCGGGTCGCTCCTTCCAGTCCTTGAGAGCGACGAACGCGAGCCCCGAGTTCTGACCACGGCCACCGAAGCTGAAGCCCGCCACTGTGAACACCGACCTCACATTCGCTTTCTCCTGCGTCAGGAGATAGTCTCGGACCTCGCTCAACACGCGGGCTGTACGCTCCTGGGTGGCCCCAGCCGGCGCGGTTACCTGCACGAACATGACGCCCTGGTCCTCGTCCGGCAGAAACGCGCTCGGCAGCCGCAGCAGCAGAAAGCCGAGGGCCGCGAAAATCGCCACATAGATCAGCAGATAGCGGCCAGTACGCGCGAAGACGTGCTGCACGCCCTTGCGGTATGCATGGTTGCTACGATCGAACACGCGATTGAACCAACCGAAAAAGCCGCGCTGCGCCTGTTGATGTCCCTTGGGCTTGGGTTTGAGAAGCGTCGCGCACAGAGCCGGCGTAAAGATCAGCGCCACCAGTACCGACAGCGCCATCGCCGAGACCAGGGTGATGGAGAACTGCCGGTAAATCACGCCCGTGGAGCCGCCAAAGAAGGCCATCGGCAGGAACACCGCCGAGAGAACCAGGGCGATACCCACCAAGGCGCCGGTGATCTGCTGCATCGATTTGCGCGTGGCCTGCTTGGGCGAGAGGCCCTCCTCGGCCATGACCCGCTCGACGTTTTCCACCACCACGATTGCATCATCCACCAGCAAGCCGATCGCCAGCACCATACCGAACATTGTTAGCACGTTGATCGAATAGCCAACCGCAGACAGCACCCCGAAAGTGCCGGCCAACACTACGGGGACGGCGATCGTGGGAATGAGGGTGGCGCGGAAGTTCTGCAGGAACAGGTACATCACCAGGAACACCAGTGCGATCGCTTCGAGCAGCGTCTTGACCACGTCCTGGATCGAGATCTTGATGAACGGGGTGGTGTCGTACGGATAAACTGCCTGCAGGCCGTGCGGGAAAAACGGCTGCAACCGCGCCAGCGTGGCTCGCACCGCGGTAGCGGTATCAAGCGCGTTGGCTCCGACTGAGAGCTTGATGCCCAGCGCGGAAGCGGGCTTACCGTTGTACTCAGCATTCTGGGCGAAGTTTTCGCCGCCCAGCGCTACACGGGCCACATCGCGCAAACGCACTCGCGAGCCGTTGGAATTGACCCGCAGGAGCACTGCGCCGAACTGCTCGGGCGTATTCAGCAGTGTCGGACCGATGACCGTGGCATCCAGCTCCTGGCCGCGCACGGCCGGCAAACCACCTACCTCACCGGTGGTCACCTGCACGTTCTGCGCGGTGATGGCATTGCTGACATCGACCGGTGTCAGGCCGAAGCTGTTGAGCTTCGCGGGATCGAGCCAAATGCGCATGGCGTACTGTGCGCCAAACAACTGCAACGTACCGACTCCGGGCGTGCGGCTCAACGGATCCTGCACGTGCGAGGCGACGTAGTCGGAGATATCCTCGCCACTCAAACTGCCATCAGTTGACACGAAACCGACCACCATCAGGAAGTTCTTGGTCGCCTTAGTCACGCTGATCCCCTGCTGCTGCACTTCGGTCGGCAGCGAGGGCGTGGCAAGGGCCAGCTTGTTCTGCACCTGCACCTGCGCGATGTCAGGATCCGTACCCTGCTCGAAATTGAGGGTGATCGTCATGCTTCCGTCCTTGTCACTCTCGGACGAGAAGTACAGCAAGTGATCAACACCGCTCATCTGCTGCTCAATGACCTGTACTACCGTGTCCTGCACGGTCTCCGCCGAGGCGCCGGGATACGTCACCGTGATGGCAACGGAGGGGGGCGCGATGCTCGGATACTGCGCGATCGGCAGTTTCCGGATCGCCAGGACTCCAGCCAGGGTGATGATGACGGCAATCACCCAGGCGAAGATCGGTCGGTCGATGAAGAATCGGGACATGGCGCACCTTCAGCTGTTGGGTTCGGTCGTCGCCGCGGTGTGAACCGCTGCGGCTCGGGCGGCTTCGACGGGTGTGACTTCCTCGCCGGGGTGCGCCTTCTGCACCCCCGAGACGACCACCCGGTCTCCGGGTTGGATGCCCCCCACCACCAGCCACTGGTCGCCAATCACCCGATCGGTCTGCAGCGTGCGCTGCTCCACCTTGTTGCCGGCCCCAACCACCAGAGCTACAGGCTCGCCGCGCTGATCGTGCGTCACACCCCGCTCTGGCACCAACAATCCCTGCTGCTGCACGCCCTCCCGGATACGGGCACGCACGAACATTCCGGGCAACAACAGATGGTTCGGATTGGGAAACTCCGCCCGCAGTGTGACAGAACCCGTGCTCTGGTCGACTGTCACTTCCGAGAACTGCAGAGTGCCTTCGCGCCCGTACTCGCTGCCGTCCTCCAACTTCAAAGCCACGGCGGCAGCGTTGTCGCCGCGATTGACGAGTTGCCCGGCTTCCAACTCTCTTTGCAGACGTAACCACACCGTGGCTGGCTGAGTCACATCAACATAAATCGGATCGAGCTGCGTCACGGTGACCAACACCGTAGTCTGGCTCGCCGTCACCAGCGCGCCTTCAGTGACTGAGGAGCGGCTGGTGCGTCCGGAGATCGGCGCGAATACTTTGGTATAATCTAGATTGATCCGCGCGGTTTCCACTGAGGCTTTGCCCGAAGCGACGTCGGCCTCGGCCTGCAGCGCTGAGGCCACCGCGTTGTCATACGTCTGCCGGCTCACAGCATTGGCTTCGACCAACGGCTTGTAACGCTCCTCCAGCAGCGTGGCCGTAGTGAGTTCCGCCTGCGCGTGTTGCAACGTCGCCTTGGCGCTGTCATAGCTCGCCTGAAATGGTGCGGGATCGATCTGGTACAGGGGTTGGCCCGCGGTGACCGAGCTACCTTCGATAAACGAGCGCTTGAGCAATAGGCCGCTCACCTGTGGACGCACTTCGGCAACGCGGTACGAGGATGTACGCCCGGGCAGTTCGGTGGTGATGGTAACCGGCTGCGTTTTCACCGTCACGACGCTAACCTCGACGGGGCGCCGAGCGGGGATTGGCTCGGCGCCGCTCCGGCATCCGACAACTGTGGCGCAGGCACACAAAATAACGATGTCGCAAAATGGACGGCGCTTGCTGAGCATAACGATGAACCTTCAATGGGGTTTGGCATTTCATAACCGTACAGTACGGTATATTTTGAGCGGAGCCAGGTCAACCGACCGGAGGGTGGATCCCCGATATCCCCAATGGGGGACCCGACAGCTGAACTTCGTGTCCCGACTAGAGTCGTTAGGCGAATGGCACATCGCCTGCAATGACACGAGGAAGTGCGCGATCTCGCCGAACACTTCCTTCGGCATCGTCCCTGCCCCGCCCGTGGCCGCTTTCACACGTACGCACGAACTCTGCAAGCGCTCAACGCACTCCTCAAGAACGGCCGGGAACGCAGAAAACAGGCCACCTCAGCCGGCACCCGATGAAGTGGCCATATCGAAATGGGGCTAAGTGGATGTCGCCGGAAGGCACTTCGGCACCTAGTCTTCGGCACTATGGGCAGCCACTACAATTTGAAATCCCGCATGGAGTGTTGAGATGGATATCCCCACGCGACGTGTGGGCTTCGTGTTGCTTTGCCTGCTGGGCCTGGCCTGGATGGCGCGGCTGGCCTCGGCGGACGAGCCGCATACCGAGGACTGCCAGCGCAGCTCGGTACTGAAATCGATCGTCGTGGACGGCGTAGCCCGCACGTACTTGTTGTATGTACCTTGTAACTTTCGACCGCAAAAGAGCGCTCTGATCGTGGGGTTGCATGGGCGCACCGCGACCGCCGCTTTATTTGAGACTCAGAGTCAGCTGGACAAGACGGCCAACCGCGAGGGGTTCGCGGTCGCCTACCTGGATGGGCTCGTTGATAGCACTGGAGGCACCAACTGGAATTACTTTTATGACCCCTTCTTCACCAATCCGCCGGATGATGTGGGCTTCGTGCGCGCGGTCATCGATTCGCTGCAGGCCGCGATTCAACCGAATTCGAAGCGGATCTATGTGACCGGAACCTCGGCCGGCGGCTTCATGGCGCAGACTGTCGGCATCCAGCTGGCAGACCGCGTTGCTGCCATCGCAGCGGTGGAAGGAAACGCCTATGTCATCACTGCGATCAGCCCGCAGTCGATTCCGAATCCGGTGGCGCCGGTGTCAGTTCTGATGCTGAAAGGGGATCTGGACCCCTTCAACTACTATTGCGGAGCCACCTTCACGCAATTCGCCGCTTTCGTGTCCTCCGCCGACCAGGACTTCGAATACTGGACCGCACCTGCGGCAAACCGTTGTTCGCGCGTCAACACCCAGGCTCCGATGTGCAAGAGCGTAGGAGTCGTGGGACCGGACGGAACTGTGTTGGGACGGACCACCGATGTCGTAAAGAAGAGCGCCACACATTGCAAGGACGACACGGAGGTGAAGGTCTACCGGCTCATTGGAGGCACAGACGCCTGGAACCAGAATCCAATGAATGTTCCCGGGCAGATCCCATTCAATCCGGACCTCAACCGACATACGGGCGTCACGACGAACGACATTCTCTGGAGGTTCTTTGTAGAGCACCCGAAGGCACATGAGGTGCGATCAGCTGGGAGTCGCCCACGGATAGCCCCTGGGCACGCAGAGGACGAATAGAGGAATCCTTGCGATGAAACTGCCAACAGCCATTCTCGTCGGCGGTTTGATTGCGGGCGCGCTGGACATCAGCTACGCCTTCATTGTCTACGGCCCGCTGAGCTACCGCCGTCCCCCGTGGAAGTTTTGCAATCGGTTGCATCCGGGTGGGTCGGAAATGACGTGGCCCTCAGCTCGGCCTTTCCACTAGCCGTCGCGGCATCACGCGGCGGTAGGATCACCCTGGACCCCGCGCCAAGGTCGAGCACCCTGGCGCGCGTGTTGTGTGAAATGTACCTACTGGCGGCTACGGTGCGACTCGAACGCCTAAAAGTGTGTTCGTCAGAGGAGTGCCGGTGGGTGTTCTTCGATCGCTCCAAACCCGGTAATCGCCGCTGGTGCTCGGCGGCCCTGTGCGGAAATCGCCACAAGACGCGCAGCTATCGGCAACGTCAGCGCGACAGAGAGCAGGTGGAAGTGGACGGCCTGGAGCCAATCTAGCGGAACGGCCTCGAGCGCAAGTTTTACGCGCGGCCTTGGCGGGAACCGACGGCCTCGAAGTGCAAGCGCCGCTTTCGCCAATTTCGTAGGCCAGCTTCGCTGTGCCTTCAAGAATTCCTGATGAAACTCACGCGCGACGCCTGCTCGTGCGCAGCGTCGTTCGGCTATGTCCCGTGCCGGATTATCGAAATCAATTCACCGAGGTTGCCGCCCGCGCCTTGTTGCTGGCGAATAATTTCCCCGTGCGGATTCAGCAGTGTAAGTAGATTGCTATGTGAAAATTGGGAATCGTCGGTCTGTTCGCCGGTCTTTGCATAGTTGAAACCCAACACCGCCGCGAGTTCGCGCACCTCTACGGGCGCGCCGCGCAACAGTATCCACTGTTGTTCATCCAATCGCATCTCATGTCGATATTGGAGTAGCGTCTCGCTGGTATCAGCCGGGTCGATCGTGATCGCGACGAACCGGGTTTGATCCTTGATGTCCGGCGGCAGCGATGCACCGAACGCCTGCAATTCCTTCACCAGGAGCGGACACGTACCGGAGCACTTGGTATATATCAGCGACAGTATTGTATAGCGACCCTGCAGCTCGACTAACCTGAGCATTTTATCGTGGTCCGTCGTCCAAGCCGATTCAAGTTGATAGAGAGATTGGCTGCTCACCGTATCGCTACTTCTTACGGCCGCCGACGCCAGCCGAACCCTTTCGGGGTTCGACCAGGAATGACGCTGCAACGTTGCTACGGTTGCCGCTATGAGCAGCAGAATGACCGCAGCGCCCGAGCCACGACGAAATGTCGTAATTACCTTGCGCATCGAAATCCGAGGATTTTGAGTGTGTAGTTGGCCCGCAGACTACTGCGAAACGAATAGCGCAAGAACGCCGCATAGTCGGTGGGATTGTTGGAGCGAAAGCCGGCTCCACAGAATAGACTTGAACGGCCATTCGTACCCGTCGAGTCACCCAAAGCCATCGCAGAATTGAAATCCGCGGTCCACTCCCAGATAGTTCCGAAGGAAATCGAAGTCGACTGGATATCGGCGGAAGGTCGTCCCATCGCAAAACGAAACGGCGCTTTTCCTCGTGCTGCGGCCGTATCTTGTGCACCAATTGTTGTGGGGTTGAGGGCGCCCGCCGCGCGTTCCCATTCGGCAACTGTCGGCAAACGACGGTCGCGATCTGCACAGAACGCGCGAGCCGCGAACCACGACACGAACGTCACCGGGTCTTCGAGGTTGTCGCCCGGACTCGAGTCGTTGATCCAGTCGGCGAGATAGGTGCTTTCGGCGAAGAGCGCCTTGACCTGCGATTTGCGCCACGCGGGATTGCGCCGCACAAAATCGAGATACTCCTCGCGCGTGACGGGTGCGGCATCCAACCAAAACTCCGCAACTGGAATGCTTTGAGCCCGTCCCTGCTTGAAAAACGGCAAATAGTGCCCTGCCGGAATCATAACCGGCTCGCGCTTTTTGATGCCGCAGCTGGGTCCGACAGCGTGACCGGCCTCGTGCTCCGTCGCGCAGCGGTCCGCATTCGGCGGCGCATCACGCGGCCGAGCGCCGGTCATCGGTGCCAGGCAGTACATGAGGCCCAACGCAAATCGCGCCGTTGCGATCGTCGATCGTGCGAGCATGGGGGCCTCGTCTCGCTCAGGTACCGCCTGCTCGAGTGAGCGCCGGAGTCTTACCGCTATCGAGTTCCCCGCGAACTCGCGCCACATCAGCTACAGAGACGACACTGCCTGTGTTGCCGAAGCTATTGCGGACATAACTCAATGCACCGGCGATGTCTTCGTCGGTGAGTGGTAGCTTCGGCATCACATTGTTGAATGTCTGGCCATTGACAATTACTTGCCCGCTGAGGCCCTGCAGCAACACACGCACCGCTCGGTCCGTATCTCCCATCAGGAAATCTGATTGCGCCAGTGGCGGAAAAGTGTTGGCAAGACCATGTCCATCGGGTTGATGACAGGCCACACAAATGGTCGTATAGATTTGCTTACCGTGCTCATTCGCGCCGCCGTCGGCTGTCGATGGAGTCGGCACGGCACTCGTTGTCGCTGCCACACGCTGCAAATGCGTGCCTGGATCGTAGATTTGCTCGGATTGTCTTCCGGAAAACAATTCCGTTCGTGGGGCTCCATCGACCTCCAAAAGCCCCATTGCGCCTTTGTTGAAGGCGCGAAACATGGCGTGATCTACAATTGTATAGTTGCCCGGTACGTCCGCAACCATTTCCACCATGGCGGCTCCGCCGACGGGAATGACGGTAGTCTGCACGTTGTGTTGATTTACCGTTGAGCCACCTTCACCGTAGACGTTACTAAAGATTCCGCCAACCACATGAAACGACGAAACCAGGCTCGGTCCAGGATTCCCCAGATACAGCCGCACCGATTGTGCGGTCTTTACCCGCAGCGCGTGATCGCCCATCAAAGCGCCGACATGGCCGTTGAACACAACGTAGTCGGGCTGTTCTTTCAGCGCCTTCTCCATGGAAAACTCCTGTTGACCGCGCTCACCGTAAGCGCCGCGAGTGTAGAACTCGCCCTGAACGACGAAGAACTCCTTATCGATCTTTGGGAGTCCCTCTTTCGGTTCGACCAGAAGTAACCCGTACATGCCGTTTGCAATATGCAGCCCCGCGGGTGCGGCGACGCAGTGATAAAGAAACAAGCCCGGCTGCATGGCGCGCCACGAGAACGTCGTCGTATGTCCTGGAGCAATAAAGGATGCGTCGCCGCCGCCCTCCGGGCCGGCGGCGGCGTGAAAATCAACATTGTGCGAAAACATGTTGTCCGGATGATTGCTGAAATGCGTTTCGACCAGATCGCCCTCGCGAACGCGAATGAATCTTCCGGGCGCGTCATCGCCAAAGGTCCAATAAGTGTAGGTGACACCATCCGCCAACGTTTGCACGTGCTCCTTTACTTCGATGTTGAGTATGACTTTGGTTGCGTGATTGCGTGTCAGCGGCGGCGGCACATTCGGTGCGGCCGCCGTCGCAGCGAGTTCTTCGCCTACGATGGGCTCGAGTGAGGCGGACGCAGAAGAATGGTTATCGGAAGCGGCAACTTCCGTTCGATATGCCAGATAACCTGCCGCTGCGCACAGACAGGCCACTGCGGGAAGCGTGAAGCGGTGTCTCATCGTACCCTCCTTGGCACAATTGAGCGGGGTTGTGCCCCGGCTAACAACTGCCGTCTAAGATTTAGCTGCGGCTTACAAGTCAGACAATTCTGCGCGGCAGACTTCTGACGTACACCGTATCCCTTCGTCGCACTTCACGTCAACTGTGAATATATAAACAACTGAGCTGAGTTGAGTTGGGAGGCGTTCCCGGCCTCGGCGGTTGCCGCGTCGCCGCCGACGTTATTGAGACTAAGGTCGCGTATATTGCTGTTTGTTGTAGTGATGCATGAGTTTGCCGGTGGTCGATGGCCGCGTCGGCTTGCAGTGTTTGTTTCCTTAGTCGTTATCGTTTCTTGTCTCGCTCTACCGATGCAAAAATTTCACCTGTCGAGATGAGGGCGACCGCTCCGGCGTCCGCGGCCGTTGCCGGGCTGGATTTTTTCGCGTGACGCCCGATGCCGGCGAGATCATGCATGCGATTCCATTGACGGCGCAGCGACGCTTTCCGTGTCGGTGTCGGCAGGACGTATTGTCTTGGCCGGCCCGCGAATCCGTCCATTGAATCGGACTGTTTGTGAGTCTTTGCCTTTGCTCGAGCGCGTTGCAAATTCAGGGTGTTTTGCGCGGCGGAAGCGCCGCTTGTATCCCTCGACGCGCTCGCATTTCTGAGCGGTGCACTGGGAGGGCGAAGGTTGGATCTAGCACAACTCCTCCGGCGTACAAGAATTTCGCGGCAGCGAAGTCGTGCACGATGCGTTCGCGACCATCTCGCGCCGCGGATGGTAGCAGCTATTGTTTCATGAGCTTCCTGGCGACCGGACAGTATTCGGCCAATGGCGCGCGAGTGGCGCGCGATTTTCGGCATGACTCGCACAAACATGCCAAGGCGCGCCGCTGGCTCGCGCGCCACCCTCGTTCTCATGTTCACTTCACTCCGACATCAGGTTCCTGGCTGAATAGGGTCGGGCGCTTCTCTCGCGACCCGACAACACAGCTGTTACATCACGGAATTTTTTTGCACCGCCTCAAGACCGCGATGCCCAATGCTAGCCGTAGCTCTCAGCACTCAGTTGCGCACACACGGCTTCCCTGAGCGATCCACGCCGGGTGCACCGATCGGCTGCCTACAACGGCGGGAGAGCTAGCTGCGCGAGCTGTAATGCCTGCTCCGGGAACCACGCGCCCGCCGCCGGATCGTTGAGACCCCACAGGGGATCGAACACCTCCTGCGCAGCAGAGGTCGTCGGCCAGCCAGGCTTCGAATAAACACTGTAGTCCCAGGCTCGAGCGCCGCCCGCGGAGTCGCACGTGCCGTCTGACTCACCCGCCGTTTTTATCCAGAGAAACGCGTCGACCAAGGAGTTGCCGGTGTCTGCAGTCGGCCGCACGCCGACACCTGCGCCCGGCGCATTGCACCAAGAGCCACCGGCAAGTGTCGAGACCGTGGTCGCCGGTTGGTTGTATGGCGGGAGCGCATAGATCGTCATCCGTCCCGGCGGTTCCGTGCCGTATGTCGCATCGGCCGTCGCGTTGGTGGCGTGCATCTGACCGTTTCGGCTCGTATCAATCACAAAATGCGGCGGATTTGTCGGCGGCGCCGAGAGATGGCTGGCATACCAAGCGTCTGTGAGAGCCCAGGTGCTGTAGTCGTTCCCGTCCGCCGGATTGTACTGACTGGCGCAGTCGTTGTAGTGGCCGAGGTGCGAGCCGCCCTGCGATGAGTCGTTGGCGAATGAGATACACTCGCCAACCCACGTGCCGTATTTGACCTGTGCCGCCGTTGGCTGGCCGTTCGACACATTGAGAGAGAAGCCCCGGGCCTGAGCGAGGCCCGCCTTCACCAGGCGGCTTGCGATCGTGCCGACTGCCTGCCAATGACTGTTGCCCGCATCCAAGTAAACACGCGTTCTCGGCAACGCGGCGAGGGCTCCGACGGCGTAGTTGAGCTGCGCGTAGCGATCTGTTGTGAGCTGGCCAGTCGGGTCGTGCCCGCAATCGCTCGGAAGGAGCGGGATAGCGTCCGGCTCCAGGATCACGATCGCGCGCCGCTCTGCGATGGTAACGGCGATCGCGTTGACCCAGGCCTCGTAGTCCGGCGTCGTCTGTGCGCCACCGGCGGAATAGCTGCCGCAGTCGCGACCAGGAATGTTGTATGCCACGAAGACGGGCACCGCGTGCTGGAGGTCGGCCATGCGCAGGGTCCTGTCGACCACGTCGGTGACTTCGCCCGGTGTCCCCCCGGTGAGCCACACAGCTTGGGGCACTGTCTCGAGCTTCAGAAGGAGGAGGGTGTTCCTGTAGTCGCGGCTCTTGAAGAGTTGTTCGATCTGCTGAATTGCCGCAGGGTCGGGGGAGCGCACCAAGAAGCGTACATCGTCTGCGACATTGCGCCTGTCGCTGCTGTCCACAGCGGCGGCGGGCGGACCTAGGGCCATCAGACCGGTGATCGCGAAGACGACAGACGTTATGCAGCGCGCCCGCATCGGCTGGAACATGGCATCCCTCCCTTGTTCAGTGCCGGGGTTCCCGATCACCCCGACGATTCGACGAGATTAGAGATCAGAATGTCAGCGCTGTCAATCGACAACTGCAGCTGCGCCGAGAGCTGTACTTTCATTCCAATCATCGAGCCTGGGCTCGCGAAACGCATTAAATCGACAGGCACCTGGAAAGCGCAGGACGGCCACACCAGGCGGTTTTCTAGCCCCGATGATTGCGCTGTCATGATAGTGGGCCATAAACTGCCCAGTCGAGGACACGCCAACTTCTCGCCTTAGGCGGAGCCGCTTTCTCATGGTCCGCCGGTCGCGCTAAGTTGACTTTGTCCTGACGGACGCCGGGAAGGGCGCCGCGTCCCCGATGGTCTCCGCTAGGCCCGTTCTTCCGAGAGTTGATGGCCTCCCGGAGTCTTGACATGGCACGTGAAAAGCTTAGCCCATCGTTCCGCTATTATCACTGCGAGAGGGTGCCAATCACCGCACTCGCAAAATACATCCGACAGCACTGCTGGGGCTGGCGCGGCGCTCAGCGACGAGAGTCATTGCTTACTCGCGCGTAGATCACTCTGCTCGTCAAGGTGTGAGCCATAACACCGGCTGGCGGATGGGGTAGTTGCGTATGACTTCCTCCACCGTTGGATCCGGGTCGAGCTTACTCCAGAGATTCAAGTACCGGTCTTCTTGGTACGCCAAGCCCGCGAACAACAGGCTCGGCTGCCGCACCGGGAAATTGTCGAAGTACTGTACGTCCGGCGGGTACGGCCATTTTTCTTTGGCGGCGATGTAAGGATACATGAACGCCACCGCCTGACGTACGCTGCGGCCGTCGCTCGTTTGAAATTTCCACAGATCGTCACTCGTCGTGGACAGGATCTGGCAGATGGTCGCGAAGGTGTCCAGGTTGAACAGACTATAGTTGTAGGGCTTGGTGCGTTTCAGCTCGAGTGGAAAGCCGCCGTCGGGGGCGATCTGGTTCGGCACCAGGATCGTTTTGAAGCGCTGCGCGCAGTAGCCCGTCAATGTCTCATTGCCGGTATAACGCGCGAACTGTGCAACCTGCATGGTCCAACAGGTGCCGTGGTTGTTTTTGGTTTCGCGTTCGTCGTGTCCGAAGCTGGACTCGGTCATCCAGTACAGGTAGTCCGTAAACCACTGCTGGAGGCCTTGGTGCTCGGAGGCCGACAATACGTTGACCCCGTGGAGGTATGAGATTGCCCGTGCCACTTCCACTAGATGAATGGTGTCGATGATCCCGATGCCCCGCCCTGTTGAGCGCCCACGAACTGCCTGGGAGTATTGGAGGTTAGGATTCATCAGGGTGGCGGGATTCAGGAGCCAGGCACGCAGGTGGTCTGCGGCGTGTTGGGCGTATTTCTTGTTCCCGGTGATGACCCACGCGGCGGTTAACGCAGGCATATGCAGGCTGAGCCGGATCAGGGCATGCCGGTGGGCGGTGAAGTTGTCAGGGTTGGTAATGCCGTCTTTTTCCACGTACGGACCGTCGGGGTTGGCGGGATCGGGCCACCAGTAATCACCTTCGGAGAAATAGTCGTGGGGACCGCCGGCGCTGCGCACAGACTTGTAGGCCGTCAGGGTTATCGGCGGCTCGTGAAGGTATTGGTTAGCGGCACGAAGAACGCGGCGGCGTTCGTGGTGGTGGAGACTGAAAGGGAGCTTGCCGCGTGCGGCGGAGTTGCTCGCGGCCGTCGTGCTTGCCGAGACGCCGCCAGCCCATGTGATACCCATCACCGCTGATTCGACAAGCCCGGCGGCTGCCCCGAGACAGAATTCCCTACGTGCGTGCGCGTTCAAGTGAGTTTAGTCGGCGCCAGTCGCGGGCCCAGAATGTGGATAATCAACAACACCAACAGATACGCGCTGGCGGGCCAAGATAAAAGCCATTGCGACCCGGGTCGCCTGGATGTCCTTGGTGTCGTGGGGTCGTTTTCGAACGAAGTGCCTGTCACCGTTTAAAGAGTATATATTTTAGGAAACCGGTGTCAATCGAGACCCTGACAGCATTGCTGTTGATCCGGGCCATCGGAGCCCTCCGCGTACTCGGTTTGGCTAGATCCACGGAGTGCTACGCTGGCGTGTACGTTTACGGCAAGACGCTTCAAGAGCGTTATGTGGATGACAATCCTCCTTGGTCATGAATGGGAACTTCGCTAGGTCCTCCAGAGTGGCAACATCGGCGGGGCTGACTTGCTGAAGCTCGCATTCATCGCGGAAGTACGGCACGTTGTCGTACGCGTGCTGCAAGGACCACTTGAGGCGCGCCAGCTGGAGCGCGCGGAGCTCGTCCTGACTGGCGGACTCGATTGGTTCGAGACCGTCCCGTGATGTCTTGCTGGCAACCACAGCGCTACTACCTCAATCGACCGCGCGGATTCACCGCGGGGAGAGGTGCCGGTTGACGCGCACGCCATACGTTCGCGGATCGCCGTATACACCGAAGACCTCATTGGCGGTGGTGTAGACGTGCGCGATCCACGCTTTGTCGGCAAGATTCCTTCCCCAAAGAGATACTTCATACGAGCTTCCCGGGCTGACCCATGTCACGCTCGCGTCAAATAGGCCAGTACCGGGCTGCAGCGCGTAGGGTTCCAGCGCGCCGCGCTGCAGCGAGGTGTAGGTGTAGCTCGCACTCGTCTCCAACACTCCGCGGGAGCCGAGAGGAGTCTCGTATACAGTCTCGAGGCTGCTCTTATTTTTAGGCGCGCGCAGCATGGTCTGGCCGCTCTGATCCCTCAGGTCGACGCTCTAGCCACTCAGCAACGTGTACACCGACGCGTTGGGCAGATACAGGTTAGTGAACTTCGCATCGAGGTAGCCGTAGGTGGCGGAAATCGTGAGGTGCTCGATGGGCAGCCACGTAAATTCGAGCTCCGCGCCTCTAGCTCGCGCATCGCCCGCGTTGAACGTCTCGAATTGACCGAAGCAAGGAACCGCGGGTGTAGGAACACACCCCGCAGGTGGCCCGAACGCTTGGATCTGCAGATCCTTGTATTTAGTATTGAACAGCGCCAGATTCACCCGCAAGCGCTGTGACAGCTCGGTCTTGGCGCCGATCTCGATGTTGGTAGCCTCTTCGGGCTCGAGCGGATTCGTATCGGCAGCGCTCGTGGGCGAGGCAGCAAACCCGCCGCTCTTGAAATCCTGCGAGACCGTCGCGTACAGGTTCAGAGCTTTGGTCGGCTCGTACCGCAGCGAGACTTTCGGCGTGAATTCCCCCCAGCCCGCGTCGCGCTGGTTCGCGAAGGTGTTGGGAATGATGTGCAGGATGCCGGCGACGCCGTGCACCGCGTTGTTGTCGATGTGCTTGTGGTCGTGCGAGTATCTTCCTCCCACGGTAAGGGTCCAAAGATCCGCGAATTGCCAATCGGCCTGACCGAAAGCGGCCAGGCTCGTGGTGCGGTCGATTCCGCGATAGCGGTCGGCGTGGTCAGGATCCGGATCGACTGAAGGCAGGTAGAACATCCGCAAGCGATTGGTATCTTCGCGCATGAACCACAGTCCGCCGACATACTTCAATCGCTCGACGGGCGAAGACACACCCAGCGCAGCTCCTCACTGTACTGGCTCGTGTTGTCCCAGACATCGTTTGCGAGCGGCAACACGGCGCCCAGAGAGTCCATGGACCACTGATTATAGGAGCGCCGGTATGCGCTGATGGAGATCAGGTCCGACGATGGACTGAAGTGCTCCGTAAATTTCGCGCTGGCGCCATAGGCAAATTGACGTGCGTAACCATCACCCGGGTTGGTTGCGCAAGACGGGTTGTTGTCACCGCACAGGCTCTGGTACACCCCGAGAGCATTGAACGGCAGGTTTTTCGTCATGTGCGTCAGCGGGATTCGCGCCATGTCCTCATCCCGAAGCCGCTGGTAGTCGGCGCTCAGAAGCAGCTCCGAGCTATCGTCGACGCGCAGCAACTGGCCGCGGAGCGACCGGCTGTCGTCGTTCTTCTCCTTGGTGTGCAACACGACGTTATCGACCCACCCTTCGGCTTTACGCGTGGAGGCAACCAGCTTGCCCGCCCAGAGACTCGAGATCGGGCCGGTGATCAAACCGGAAAATTGTGGCGACTGAAGTTGCCGACGTCCGCACTGGCATCGATGTTCAGATTGGACATAGCCGGCCGCGATGAAATGATATTGATCGCGCCGCCGATCGTGTTCTTGCCATACAGTGTTCCCTGCGGCCCTCGCAGAACCTCCACCCGGTCGACGTCATACATTTCCGGACTGATGTTGGACACGCGGCCCAGATACACGTCATCGACGAATACCGCCACGGAATTGTCGGTACCTGCGCCGTCGTCATTCGAGGAAACGCCGCGCAGGGAGACAATGTTCTGGCCCGCGGCGAACGGCGAGAAGGTCAGTCCGGGAACCCGTGTGGCGAGCGTGCCCAGCTCGTGAACTCCGTTCCTTTCCATACCCGCCGCGCTCACAGCGGTGATGGCGATCGGCACGGTCTGCAGACTCTCGGAGCGACGTTGTGCCGTTACAGTGAATGGCACTGGGTTAGGCCCGAAGCTTTTCTGGATACCCATATAACCTTATGTTTCTGCGTGCTCTGCGGCGAGTGGGTGTGTAATCGCGGAAAGGGTTTGGGCCTTTGCTTGACGGCACGTGGTTCAATCCTTCCGGGTCGATTCCCAACGCGCACCCGGCCGATCAGCTTGAATAGCGCGGCGGTGTCCTCAGAGGCATCCGAGAGGAACTGGCGTTGACTCCAGGCTATCCAAATCTGAACTGTATGTTTGAAACTCAACTGACGCGGCAATACACCGGCTTGCACGGCCGCCTCGGCCATCAGCAGTCGGATCAGATTGTAGGCCAACATGTAGACCCCAAGCTCCTTCTCGCACATCTGCGGCGTCTTGCAGCTCAGCCGGCCCATGCCGAGCGTCTCCTTGATATTGCGCAAATCCAATTCGGCATTCCAGCGCTGCAGAAACAACTTTCCAAGGTCCCGTTTGCAAACTGCGCATGGCTCGAGAAAGGAAGTCACCAGCACCTTCTTACGGATTTTCGTTTCGCGAACCGTCAGCTCCTGCGGATAGCTCGCGTACTCCTCGAACGTCATCCACTCGGGCCTTGCCTTGGGTTTGCTCCACTTCACCACGTGATCGCGGCTACCGAGCTTCTGTCCGGCCCGGAAATCCGTGTTGCGCGCTCCGTGCTGCTCAAAGACGAAATCCACACCGAGCCGCAGCAATGCGGCGATCAGAAAATAGCTGGAGTAATAGCTGTCGGCCACCACCACGTCGCCCTCGACAAAGCACTCCAGCAGCTCGCGAAACAAACCATGCTCGCCCGTGCCTTTTCCCTTGTATGCTCCCATGGCGACATCCAGCAGTGCGCCATTGGCCAGGGAAATCACCCCAACCAAGCGCGCGATCGGAAAGCCCGCCCCCGACTCTTGCTGATCATGTTGTGGGAATTGCACCTGATTTTCTGCTGTGTCTGGCATCAGGGTCGTCGTGCCGTCCACCAGCTTCACGTGCCGACCTCGCCACAGCCACCTCTCGGGCGTGTGCGCATTCAACAAGGCCGACGTCTGTCGGGCAAGCTCATGCGCCATTTCTTGCGGCAAGCGTTTCCGAGCTTCGCAGTACGCGCCCGTGTTCACGCTGCCGGCGGGCAATCCGCTCAGCACCCGGTTGACGGCCGCCTGGTTCAGCGCGTTCTGGCAGGAGCTGTCGGCGCTGAGGACTTGTCCCAAGAACATGGCCAAAGTTACCGTGGGCGGATACAGGCGCTCTCGAAATTCCGGCAGCAACTCTTCCAGCGGCTCCAACAGCTGTGGGCTCGTGAGCAGGTTGAAAAAAACCATCGAATCGACCTTCTTCACAACTTTCTGAACCTGTTTCTTCAGACGGCGTTGCTGCCGCGCGGATCGAGCCTTAGACTTGTTCGCCATGAAGGTTGGTTTCCGTTGTGACTGAGCTTTGTGTGGTAACAACACTCTATCACTCGGAACAGAAGCGCCCAACACCCCGACGATCAGTGTTGGAGGAGCAGACCGGGCGGAATAGGTTGGTCATTGAGCGAACGAATGGGTGCGCCACTCTGATTCTCTCGATGCCTGGCATCCGAGCCGGAGGGTCGACGCCGCACCGACACATCAGCTACTTGAGCTCTCCAGCGATGCAACCAGCGGGCACCGCAGTTTGCCTCGGTTGCCGTGGCACTTCGCGACGAGCACGGCCAGCACGGTCTCGATTTTGCCCAGTTGCACAATCCGCTCACGCACCGTTGCCAATTTGTGGCCGGCGATCTCCTCCACCTCGCGGCAATGCAGGCCATCCTCCAGTGACAGCAACTCGCCGACTTCATCCAGGCTGAAACCGAGCCCCTGCGCCTCCTTAATGAAGCGCAGCCGCCGGGCGTGTTCCTGCGCGTAGTGTCGGATACCGCTCAATGGCTTCGGCGGCTCCTGCACCAGGCCGCGCCTCTGGTAGTAGCGGATGGTTTCCACGTTGACGCCGACTTCGCGCGCCAGGGTGCCGATCGTGTACCGCTCGGGCATATTGACTCCGTACTTGACTACGGATGTAGCCTACCCCTATCGCCGAAGATGCAAAAGGAGGCTGTTCATGTCCGCGCCGCAAAACGGCCGCACCGCGCTGCTCACCGGCGGCCTTGCCGCCATTCTCGCCTCGACCTGCTGCCTCGGCCCGCTCGTGCTGGTGGCGCTTGGCTTCAGCGGTGCCTGGATCGGCAACCTGACAGCACTGGAACCGTATCGTCCGATCTTTATCAGCGCTGCGCTGGTCGCACTGTACTTTGGCGGGAGGCGCATCTTCCGTCCGGTGCAAGCGTGCCAACCGGGCGAGGTCTGCGCGGTCCCCCAGGTGCGTACCACCTACAAGATCATCTTCTGGGTCGTGGCCGCGCTGGTGTTGGTTGCACTCGTCTTCCCCTACGTCCTTCCTCTTTTCTACTGATCCGGAGTTCGCCCATGTACAAGGTGCTTACCTCATTCACCCTCGCCACTCTGATCGCCACACCCGCTTGGGCGGCTCCCCAAACTGTCACGCTGGCAGTGTCCAAAATGACTTGTGCCGCCTGCCCGATTACGGTGAAGACGGCACTGTCTCGCGCTCCGGGCGTGACGGCAGTCAGCGTGAGTTATGAAAAGAAGCAGGCCACGGTGGCATTCGACGACGCCCAAACCACCGTGACAGCCCTGACCCGTGCCACCACAGATGCCGGCTATCCCTCAACGGCCGTCAAGGTCCCAGCGAAATGAGCGAGACCGCGCTGGCCGTGACTGGCATGACCTGCGTGGATTGCGCCCGGCACGTCGAGCAGGCGCTCAGAGGCGTCTTCGGCGTGCGCCAGGTGCGTGTCGAATATCCGCAAGGCATCGCGAGGATCGACAGCGAATCGCCAGTTGCAATCGACACGCTCAACGCCGCGCTGCCCAAGAGCTACCGAGTCAAGTCTCTGCCCGCTCAAGACGCACGTGGCCAAGCAACGCCACCCAGATCGCTGCTGGCGTTGGGAGCATTGGGTGGATTGCACCGAGCCCACGCGGGCTCGGAGAGGCCGCTCGACATCGCCGTCATCGGCACGGGCGGTGCGGCGATGGCAGCCGCCATCACTGCCGCGGAACACGGTGCCCTGGTCACACTCATTGAGCGCGGCCCGATCGGCGGGACGTGCGTCAACATCGGATGCGTGCCCTCCAAAATCGTGATTCGCGCCGCGCACTTCGCTCACGCACGCAGGGAAAGTCCCTTTGACGCGGGGATCACCCCCAGCGTGCCGCAGATCAACCGCAAGCTCCTGCTCGCACAGCAGCAAGGCCGTGTGGATGAGCTGCGTGTCGCCAAGTACGAAGCGCTGATCGAGAACAACCCTAACATGACCCTGCTGCGCGGTGAGGCGAGCTTCAAAGACGCCCACAGACTGAGTGTGAAATTCAAGGACGGCGCAGAGCAGACCGTGGCCTTCGATCGCGCCCTGATCGCCACCGGCGCGCGCCCGGCCATTCGACCCATTCCCGGATTGAAGGACACGCCCTACTGGACTTCGACCGAAGCGCTCGTCAGTGAAACCATTCCGTCGCACCTGTTGGTGATCGGCTCCTCGGTTGTCGCCGCGGAACTGGCCCAGGCGTATTCGCGCCTCGGCAGTCAGGTGACCCTCATCGCCCGCAGCACGCTGTTCTCTCGGGAGGACCCCGCCGTCGGCGAGGCTGTGGGGAAAGTGTTCGCAGACGAGGGCATTCGCGTCTTGCGGCAGACGCAGACACATGCCGTCACGCGCGTGAACGGCACGTTCGTGCTCGAGACCTCCGCAGGAACGCTTCAGGGTGATGCGCTCTTGGTTGCCGCCGGCCGCACGCCGAATATCGAGGCGCTCAGCCTGGACAGGATCGGTGTCAGAACGGGCCACGGCGGCGTGATCGCGGTCAACGAGCACCTGCAAACCAGCGTGCCGCACATTTACGCGGCGGGCGACTGCACCGACCTGCCGCAATTCGTGTACGTGGCCGCCGCCGCAGGCTCGCGTGCGGCTCAGAACATGACCGGGGGCGAAGCAACACTCGACCTGCGCAGCATGCCGACCGTGGTCTTCACCGAACCGCAGGTCGCGACCGTGGGTCTGTCTGGGGCAGAAGCTCACCAGCGAGGCATCGAGATCGACAGCCGCCTGCTCACACTCGACAACGTTCCGCGCGCGCTGGTCAATTTCGACACCCGTGGCTTCATCAAGATGGTCGCGGACGCCCGCACTGGCAGGTTATTGGGTGTCCAGGCGGTCGCTGCAGAAGCGGGTGAGTTGATTCAGGCGGCGGCGCTTGCCCTTCACCACCACATGACGGTCGCCGATCTGGCCGGCCAACTCTTCCCGTATCTGACGATGGTGGAAGGGCTGAAGTTGTGCGCCCAGACCTTTGCCAAGGACGTGAAGCAACTGTCGTGCTGCGCGGCCTAGGCACCACCCGATGAAAGATCTGGTCAAGCGGTTTGGCTCCCTGATGGATGCGAGCGTCGCCGCCGGAGAACGCCATGACGAAACGATACGACCTCGTGATTGTTGGAACCGGCACGGCGGCGATGGTGGCTGCGATGCGGGTGCGCGCTGCCGGCTGGAGCGTCGCGGTCATTGATTTTCGACCCTTCGGCGGCACCTGTGCGCTGCGCGGCTGTGATCCGAAGAAGATGTTGATCGCCGGGGGCGAGACGGTGGACAGCGTCGCGCGCATGCACGGCCACGGCGTGGCGGGCGATGTCAGGGTCGACTGGCCAGCGCTGATCGCCTTCAAGCGCACATTCACCGATCCGATTCCGAAAAAGCGTGAGCATAGCTACGCCGAGAAGGGCATCGACGCCTACCACGGTCATGCAAGGTTCTCAGGCCGAAACACGATAACGGTCGATGGCACCGCACTCGAAGGTCGCCACTTCCTCATCGCTGCGGGGGCCGAGCCTATCAAGCTCGGGATTCCTGGTGCAGAGCATCTGGTGACTCACGAGGAGTTTCTCGCCCTCGAAAGTCTGCCGCGGCGGATCGTTCTCGTCGGCGGTGGCTATGTCGCTGCAGAGTTCGCCCACATCGCCGCGCGCGCCGGGGCGCAGGTTGTCGTCGTGCAGCGGGGCGAGCGCATACTCAAGCACTTTGATCCGGATCTGGTCGACTGGCTCATGGAGAAGTTTCACGCGATTGACGTTGACGTGCGGACCGGGACCGCCGCCGACGCGATCGAGAAGACAGATGCCGGGTTCACGGTCCGAATCTCGACGGCAGGAAACTCAAACACGCCCGAGGCCGATCTCGTGGTCCATGCGGCCGGACGAGCGCCGGCACTCGAGGTGCTCGATCTCAACGCCGCTGGAATCGCGGTGGAGAACGGGCGACTGAAGCTCAATGAATTCTTGCAAAGCGTCTCGAACCCGGCCGTGTATGCCGCGGGCGATGCGGCCCAGGTTGGCCCGCCGCTCACTCCTGTGTCGAGTCATGATGTCAAGGTGGTCGTGGCCAACTTACTCGAGGGCAACCGCCACAGGCCGAACTACCTGGGTGTGCCCAGTGTCGCCTTCACGATACCGCCGATCGCGGCGGTCGGATTGAGCGAGGCACAAGCACGCCAGCGTAGTCTCAAGTTCCGCATGCAAACCCAGAAGGCATCGGACTGGTACACCGCGCGCCAGGCGGCCGAGCCGACTTATGGCTTCAAGGTTCTCGTCGAGGAGCCGAGCGAGCGCATCCTCGGCGCCCATCTCGTCGGCCCGCACGTCGATGAGGTCATCAATGTGTTCGCCTTAGCGATCCGCAACGGGCTCACCGCCGAGCAGCTGAAGACGACGATGTTTGCTTACCCCACCGGCGCCTCAGACATCGGAAACATGCTTTAAGAGATCGTTCCGATGTCTGATGGATCGGTCTGCCGCTGTGCCGCGAGGCTCGCTAGTGCAGATCGGTTGTAACTCGCGACTTGGCAGATGAGGCAGTCAGTCGGGATCAACGACATCAGGAGAGACGAATGCAAACAGATGAACTTGGCAAATTCGTCCGGGAACTGATGCCGAAGCTAAGCGCGGACGAGCGCGCCGTCGCCTTGGAGGTTTATAAAGGCCTTGCCGCGAGCGGCACGATCGCTGTGGCTGCACTGAGTGAGCGTACCGGACTTGACCCTTCAAGGGTCGAAGCGATTCTAGCCTCGCAAACCGGTGTCTTCCGCGATGCGAGAGGCGATGTCGTCGGCTTCTGGGGACTCACCGCGCAGCCCGTCAGCAAGCACGTTCTACGGATCAACGGCCAGTCCCGCTATGCCTGGTGTGCTTGGGATTGCCTGTTCATATCGGCGCTCCTGGGCGTGTCAGTGGAAGTGAGTTCGGTCTGCCCCCAAACCGATGACCCCATCGAACTGATCGTCTCCCCCCGCTCGGTCGAACAGGTGCGGCCCGCCTCGACGGTGCTGTCGATGCTGCTCCCCGATCTGCATGACTGCCGAGAGGACATCGTTTCCAGCTTCTGCCATTTCGTCCACTTCTTCCGAGACGACCGGGCGGCTCGGAAATGGGCGGCGACGCATCCCGGTACGCACGTCATCACTCTCGATCAGGGTCTGGAGCTCGGGCGGATGAAGAACGAATGGCAGTTCGGCGCAGGGCTTTAGATTGGCCGTCACACTTTCAGTCGTCGCGCTGTATATAAGACGAACGCAATGTACGCGTGTCCCTTGCCCGATCGGTCCGCGTGGCTCACCTGGCGCCCATGGATGAGGCCACCCGAAACCTGCTGAACCGCAGCATGGCTGCGTTGGCGGATGGCGACCGCAGTGCATTTGATCCGGCATACCGAACCCTCTGGCCCTTGCTCGTTAGGTTGGTCACCGTCATTTCCTCGGACCCCGTGATCGCCGAAGACATTGCCCAGCAGGCCATGCTGAAGATTCTCGCCAAGATATCGACGTTCGATCGCTCGAAGGATGCGTTGGCGTGGAGCATGACGATTGCCGTCAACGAGTATCGATCCTACCGGCGCAAACTCGGCAATCGAGGGGCACATCAGGGTGAGTGGATGGTAGCTGAGCCGACCGATGTTGATACTCCCGAAGCGATCGCGATTCGTAACAACCTGCGCGACGCGGTAAGAGCCGTCATGGGTCAATTGCAACCACACGACCTGGAGGTGGTTGTTGCCGCGCTGTACGACAGTCAACGCCCGCCCTTCGCGGCGGCGACGTTTCGCAAGCGCTTGCAGCGCGCTCTGGCGCATACCCGTCTGATCTGGAAAAGGTACTACGATGACGACCGCACCGGATGAGTTCCGTCAACGTGCGCGGCGCGCCTACGAATGGGGACGGCTCTGGCGCGCAGCGCTCAAGTCCTGGCCGGCGCTACTCTTGACGGCCCTCTCCTGTTGGCTCTGCCACGAAACGGGGCTGTCCGTCGCTATTGGCGCAGTCTTGTTTGCGCTCGCGACCGGTCTGCTCTGGTACGGCCGAATCGGCACGCAAGCGGCGAGTGCGGGCCTGAAAGCCGGGTTGGGAGCATTCGCGGTACCCGTGGCTACGTTCCATTCATACTTCGCCCCTGATTGCTGCACGCTGACCGCCATGTTGATCGTCAACGGCGCCTGCGGACTCGGTGTGGGCATATTGCTGAGTTTCGAGTCCACCCGGCTGCAAACCGAGCGCAACGTCTTCCTGATGTTTGCGAGCGTGGTGGCGGCCCTGTGCGGGATGCTCGGCTGCATCCTGTTCGGACCCATGGGACTGACCGGCATGGCAGCGGGTGTTCTGCTCTCGACGGCGCCTGTGGCGATCTATCGCCGCGCAATCGCCTAAAGCGGCGCCAAGACTCCGCGTCGCATCCAGATTTCCTGTCACGCCCTGCTACCTCGCGGCGTATTACTGGAACGCGCACCGCGGGCGGTGCTCTCTTTAGAACCGCAGGCTGTTTGAACCGACTGGGTCACCAGACGCGTCCTGACAAGGAGATGAATCGTCATGAACAAGATTGCGCCGATAGACGAACTGGTGGCGGCCTTTGCGCGCCGCGTCTCGGTGTTGTCATCCGATGAACAGCGAGCCGGCATCGCGCTGCTCCATGAGCTGGCCAGTGGCGAGCCTGTGACTATCACCCAGCTCGCTCAAGCGCTTGGCAACACGGTCGAGGCGGCGGAGGCCTTCGTGAAGGGACCGGCGCTGAAGCCGTTCCTCTATACTAATGAACAGGGCCGAATCGTTGCCTTCATGGGGCTGACGGGGACTCCTACTCACCACCAGCTCACGATCAAAGGACGCACGCTGTGGGCCTGGTGCGCGGGGGACAGCTTGGTCCTCCCGGAACTCCTCGACGGAACCGCCACGATCGAATCGCGGGATCCCGAAACGGGTGAGCCGATTCGCCTCACGGTCTCGGCTACCCGTATCGAGGCGGCGGAACCGAAGGGCATCGCGATGTCCTGGGTGCGCACGGACACGTGGGACCCGTCATCGGCGGCCCGGACGAGGGTGTCCGCTTGCCATTTCATCTTCTTCTTTGCTTCGCGAGCCTCGGGAGAACGCTGGCAGGCGAAACACCCGGACAAGACGCTCCTGCTGTCGCTCGATGAAGCGTTCGCGCTGGTCAAGCGGATCAACGCACATCTCTTCGGCGCGGAACTGGCCCGGCGCCGCGTCGAGGCGCCGTAAACAGCGCGTGTGGGATCTCCCGACGCTCAATGCCTGGAGCAGCACAAGTGCTCGCGTTGCATCCGGGCACGCCTTGTTACCTGGAGCGTATTACCTGTGCCCGCATCGCAGGCGGTGCTCCTCTGCATGCCCGATCACGGTGGAGTAAGCACTGCGCAAGGTGCCAGGCGTAACCAAAACCGAACTGCGCTTCGAGAAGCGCGAAGCGATCGTCACCTTCGATGATAAGAAGATGACATGCAGGCACTGACCACGGCGACGAAGAACGCCGGTTACCCATCCACGGTCGTGAAGGGCGCAACGCAGTGAACGAGATCACGCTCACCGTCAGCGGCATGACCTGCAATAAAGAGCCCAGGCGACACGGCGGCCCCCGCGAATGCACTGCATAGCGATGGCCTGGGGGATAGTCGGGCGCAGCGCACCAAACTCGCGGCGGCTCGACGGCGCGGCACCCTATCGCCGTGTGTCGGCACGGGTGGCGCCGCCATCGCGGCCGCGGAGCGCGGTGGCTTCAGCGCCAGCGCGCCGCGAATCGACCGCAAGGAGCTGTTGGCGCAGCAACAGGCCCGTATTGCGGAACTGCGCAATAGTCTGATTGGCGCAGAAGTTCACGTCGCGTCAAATTTCCGGTCACGCCCTCTCGCTTGGCGGCGTATTACAAGTACGCGCGCCTTGCGATGGCGCGCTCCTGAGTGATGCGTAAAGCAAGGGGTCTGAAGGAGACGACGATGCGCAGGTTCAAGCTGTTGAGTCTTGTTCTGGTGGCAGCGATGTTGGGCAGTCCGGTCTTTGCGGACGGACCGCAGTCCGCGGCTGGCGGCATGGCCGCGAATGATCGCACAACTTTCTACGAAGTACCGCTCAAGTGTCTCGCTGCACCGCAAATCGCCTGTGGAAGCCGCTCGAAGCCGGTGTTGTTCTCTCTTGAGCGCAGACCGGCCGTTGCGGAAGCTTGGGTGAATCGAAGGGGCACAGTGGTGGCCGTCGTGTGGAAGGCGGACAGCACGGCCGCCACGCGTGAGGCGGTTATCAGGGAGATCGCATCGCTCCATGAGCTGTCGTTCCGCGAACTCGGCAAAGACGAACGGCTCGACCCCGAGCACACGTTTGCGACGCGGATCAGTTGGTATCGTAGTGCGGACACTGGCAAGCTCACCGAAGAGGAAGCCCACATCATCGTCGAACGGCTCGTGCGTCGGCTGGTTGCAGAAGCGCCAACGGCAGCGCCCAAGGCCGAGTCGCTGACAGCGCGGCTATTTGATGTGCTCCGCCCAAGCGTCTTGGACAGCACGGGCCAATCGGTAACCCATGTCGACTTGCTAGCCGTACAAAACAAACTGCTGAGCGAGGCGCGCGCTCGACTCGATCCAGCGGAATTCAGTGCCTTCGAAGATGCCCTCATACTCCCCGCATTTCGTCCGGTCGGTGACGAATCGTGATCGCGGCAGCAGATAGCTCGATGAATACCATGGATGTCTCCGACCCGCAGCCGGGTGCAGCCCGGTGGAGTATGCACACTACCGCAGAAACGGTGAGTCTAGAAATTCGCTTTGGATTGTAGCCGCGCCGGTGTTGATCGCGCTCGGCGTTTTTCCCTCTCGCTGTTGGCATGACGTCTGATTAACATTTTAGGAGCTTTTTATGAAATCACTTGCTGCCGTACTGTCCACCGCGCTCATCTGCACGACGGGGTATGCCGCCACCCGCACAACGACACTGTCGGTCCCGGACATGACGTGCACGGCCTGCCCGATCACCGTGAAGAAGGTCCTCTCGCGCATGCCAGGTGTGACCGACGTCAAGGTGAGCTATGAAAAGAGGCAAGTCACTGTCGTATTCGACGACACCAAGACGACAATCGCAGCCCTCACCAGCGCAACCGCGGACGCCGGGTATCCTTCAACCCCCGAAACGGCCGGGGCGAAATGAGTCCGGGCCGAGCAAGCGGCTTTCGGTCACCGAGGGCCGCTTGCTCGGCACCATTGTCGCGGAGCCAGCTGAGAAGAGCTTCACGTCCGGTATCGAGACTGTTTGTCGGGAGTTCAGTTCAGGGCGGGCGCCGCGAGCAGCACGGCGAATGCGGCCGTGCGCTCGGGACGCTGTCCTATATCGACTGTCGAGCGACGCCCAGGCGTTAACCCGAAGTCTTACGAATGCCCGTGCGCCTGGCGTGTGAGTCCGCGAAACTGGAGGGTCTGTACCGCAGCCACTCAAATTCATCAGCCCACTCGAACTGGCCCTTCCAAGATACGATCAAACCCTCAAGGCAGGTGCCTGTCGTGGCTGGACGTCAGTAAATTGGCGAAAAAAATTGCTGCAGCGGACATGGCTTCCGAAGCAAACAAAGACAGCGGCACTTCCGTGAAGCCAGCTACGGCTGAGATGATGGTCGAGCGGTGGCTGGTAATGAATGCAAAGGTTGAGATGAAACCCGGATCGGCGTACGGCCCGAGTGGGGCGGGCCATATGCGGATGAATATCACGACGTCGCGTAGGACGCTGAGGCTAGCGCTCGCCAATAAGGCCGATGCGCTGAGAAGACTGTAGCGCCCGCGAGGCGCCGGTTATCACATTTCCTGTCACGCTCCGTTACCTGGGGAGCGTATTACCTGTACCCGCACCGCCGAGGCGGTGCTCCTCCTAGAGATGAGCTCATGCAGGAACGAAAGAGAATCATTGCCTCCGGCGGCAGCGCGGTCGGCCTGAGTATGTTTGCCTCGTTCGTCGGCCTTTGCTGCATCGGCCCGTGGACGGTCGCGCTGCTCGGGGTCTCCGGCGCAGTCTCGATGGCTCGCTGGCAGCCGTTCCGGCCCTACATCCTTGCAGTGGCCGGCGGCATGCTGGCCTGGGCCTTCTGGCGCACCTACCGGCTGAGGCGGGTTTGCCTGGCGGATGGGTGTGCGGAAAAGAGACCCGGGGCCGCTATGCACATCTCACTGTGGCTATCCGCGCTGCTGCTGGTCCTGGCCGTCTTCGCCGAACGATTGCAATGGCTACTCATCGACCCGACGCCAGCGGCTCTGCGCTGACCGCGCGAGCAGATTCCGTGCGACAGGAACGTCCGCGCCGCGTTCTCTGGTCGCGTCTTCGTCCCATTGCCGCCGGTTGACCCATCTCGAATACCCCGACCGGAGTTGCAAATGTTGAAGTCCTCCATATCCCTGATGGCTGGCACTGTGCTGCTGGCGCTCATGCCGTTGGCCGCACTGGCCGCTGATGCCCCGCAGAAACCTTACGTCGTGCTCGACAAGAGCCTCAGCCAACTCCGCGCCGACTTCAACGCCAGCGTTGGCAAGGTGCGCATGCTGTACATCGTCGGTCCCACCTGCGGTATCTGCCTGCGCGGCATGTCTGACCTACAGGAAACGGTGTACAGCAAGAAGGGTGACGATCCGCGCATGGTGACCTTCGTCATTCACGTTCCCACCTTGGGCGCGCATGAGGGAAACGTCGTACCCGCATCCAGGCTGATCACGAACCGATACACGACGCACTACTGGGAGGAGACGGGAATCATCGGCAAACTGATGGAGCAGGTGATGGGCACCGACAAATACGTGTGGGACTTTTGGGCGATCTACGAGCCCACGGTCGCGTGGTCGGACGAACGTCTGATGCCTGCGCCGACCTTTTACCAACACCAGTTGGCGTATGGCTTGCCTGCCGAAAAGAGGCTCGACGCGAATGTCTTTGCGGCCAAGGTTGATGAGTTCCTTGCCCAGTTTGCAGTGCCGTCAGCCCCAGGCACGGCGGCGGCCACGGGCGCCAAGTCCGAATAGGAGCGACCCATGTCCAAATCCTCGAACCTCCT
>Ga0137415_10000542_pt1 | contig 36441 bp, 31 predicted proteins | sample CZODoug3_1_1_16f_FD_183082 | JGI IMG/M metagenome (GOLD analysis project Ga0137415, IMG submission 183082) | Vadose zone soil fungal communities from Angelo Coast Range Reserve, California, USA - CZODoug3_1_1_16fungal (Hybrid Assembly) | ecosystem: Environmental > Terrestrial > Soil > Vadose...
GTATCGCAGAACTCCCGCAGCCGGCCCAGGAATTCCTCGCCGCGCTCCACCGAAGCCGGGTCGCCGTTCGGGTGCGGGTGCACCAGGTCCAGGCGGAACCGGCCGAGGAAGAGCTCCTTGCCGAAGCTGGGCTTATCCCACTGGGTCTCCCGGGCCTGCTCGGCGACCTCCCGGGCCTGCCGTTCGGTGACTTCGCCAGGCTGTGAACTGCCGGTCACGGTCATCGTCGACCTCCTCGTCAACGGCGGTTACTCGACGGTAGCCGGATCTCCCGGAGGGTTGCTCCCCCCAAGACGGTGAAGCTGGCTGGAACAGCCGCCTTCCCCTGCCGCCCTGGGCGGCGACGCCTCGACAGCTCTCGGCGCGTCCGTTTCGTTCATGACACCGACCACCTGTGCCTACGATCCTGGGCGCCATGCAATCGGGAGTGGACATCACAGTCCGCGATCGCCGGGGAGGGTAAGGACCATGCAGGTGCAGTTCATCACCAGTGTCGCCATCATCGCGCCGGACCCACCGGCGAGCAGGAAGCTTTACCTCGACACGCTGGGGTTGCCGCTCGAGCAACTCGACGAGGACTACTACGCCAGCGAGCACATCGCGGGCAGCAAACACTTCGGTGTCTGGCCGCTGTCCCAGGCCGCCCAAGCCTGCTACGGAACCCCCGACTGGCCATGCGACGTTCCCATTCCGCAGGCCAGCATCGAGTTCGAGGTGGCCAACGCCAACGCCGTCGCCGACGCGGCTCAGGAACTCCAGACGCAGGGCTACGCCCTGCTGCACCCGCCCCGCACCGAACCCTGGGGCCAAACGGTCGCCCGCATTCTCTCCCCAGAAGGCCTCATCGTCGGGCTGTCCTTCGCCCTCTCGCTGCACGCCCAAACCGATCCCGCAACCTGACCGAACCGCGACGAGCACTCGCCAGCGCCGCGAGCCGACAAACGCGACCGAACGCACCGAGCCGCGACCCCTTGCCCTCTCATCACCCTTCACCACCGGGGCCGAAGCTGTGACCACGAGTGGGGCCAGATCACTTGACAAGACGGCGATATCACCATCCTCGTCTATCTGCACGGTGCTGGGCCGGGCTCCGCATGGGCCCAGGACGTCGCGGCTGGCGACACCGTCCAGGTCGTCGGCCCTCGAACCCGTGCGCGACATCTTCGAGCTAGGCGCCAACAGTCCGACCGCCCTTCGTGCACTCGGACTGAAACCCGTCCACGTCACGCGCGAGGAGACAGACCGTCACCTTCCGGTGCTCGTCGAGCACGTCGCCGCCGCCGCCGAGCACCACGAGTCGCCGCTCATCCACACGGGCCGCTCCACCAGCATCGCCGCGACCCGCGGCGCGCTGAAAGCAACCGCACACGCGCAACGCACGACCCGGGTGAGGACCTACTGATCCTGGGCAAAGGCTGGTGGGCGGCCACCGCGGGCGCCCTTCGCTCGGCGGCGGGCGATCTGGTCGCTCTTCTCCGGACTGGTGAACGCAATCCCGCGCGCTCGCATCGCTACCCGGGTCGAGGGGTGGGAGTAGGCCTTGTCGGCCAGAACCCGGTCGGGGCGTTGACGAGGCCGGCCGGGCCCGTCCCACCCGGCCGCGACCTGGTCGAGCGGCGGGAGCAGTTGAGGGTTGTCCCCGGCCTGGCCGGGGGTGAGGATCACCGACATCGGCAGCCTGCGGCCGTCGACCGCGAGGTGGATCTTGCTGGTCAAACCGCCGCGCTTGTCACTCTCGGTCACCGAGGAAAGTCTGAGTTCCCAGTAAGGTCACTTCAGTCAGGCGGGCAGGCGCTGGGAACGAGCGAGCGCAGCCGCGGCGGCGAGGAGGCTGGTGAGAGTGCCGAGTGCCAGCCAGAGTTTGCTGGTATCGGCCTCGATGGTTTGGTAGCCGATTTGTTGGCCCAGCGTGTCGTAGACCTGGTGGAGTTGGGTGCTGCTTTGGGCGGGGTAGAACTGTCCGCCGGACAGGTGGGCGACCTGGGTGAGTGAGGGGTCATCGACGGGGACGGGGTAAGTTTGGTTGCCGAGGTCGATGATGCCGTACTGGGTTCCGAACGAGATGGTGCTGATCGAGATGTGTTGCCGGCCAGCCTCGGTAGCGACCTCGTACTCGTCACGGCCGGTATTTTGTTTGCCGTCGCTCATCAACACGATCCGGGCTGGGGGAGCACCTGACTCCGTACCGGGTACCTGTATGTTGAACGCCTCGATCGCGTTCAACGCGGCAGCTAGCGCCTCCCCGGTGCCGGTCGACTCGGCCAGCTTCAAGGTCCGGATCTGTTGCACCACGGGCGCGCGATCGGTGCTGGGCGGGACCAGAATCGTCGCGGTGCCGGCGAACGATTCGAGCCCGAGGTTGATGGTCGGCGGCATGTCCTCCACGAACCGGGCCGCGGCGTCTTGGGCGGCGGCCAGGCGGGTGGGTTGAACATCGCTGGCCCGCATGGACAGCGATACGTCGATGACGAGCAGCACAGTGGCCCGGTTTCGCGGGACCCGGGTTAGCGCAATGGGGCCGGCCATGGCCACCGTCAGCAAGATCAACGCGACGAGAAGCAGCGTGGGAGGAAGATGGCGCGGCCATCCCGGACGGCTCGGCGCCACCCGCTCAAGCAGTGCCAGATTCGCGAAGCGCAGCATGTGGCGTCGCCGCTGTCTCTGCGCCCACAGATACCCGGCGGTGAGCGCAGCGATCACTGCGAGCAGCCCGAGCCATCCCGGCGTGCTGAATCCGTCGATGGCCACGATCAGCAGTCAACCGCGGATGTAGTCACCGTGAACTCTCGCAGCTTGCGTGGCGATGTTGGGCCCCCCAGGGGAGGTTCGAACGGCTGATGAAACCAGCTGGCTTCATGGTCGGTCCTGGTGTGGTGGTTGGTCTTGGTTGTCAGATGCGGTGATGGCGCTGGCCGCGATCGTCCGCAGCGCGGTCAGGTGGGCGTCGAAGGCCGCACGTCCTTCCGGGGTCAGTGACAACCAGGTGCGGGGTCGTTTCCCGACGTAGCCCTTGATCGCTTTGACATATCCCGCTGCCTCCAGCGTGGATACCTGCCGTGACAGCACTGAGTCGCTGACCTCGACGGTGTCGCGGACGAAGGAGAACTCCGCTTTGTCCGCCGCGACCAGTGTTGCCATGATCGAGAATCTGACGGGGGCGTGGATGACATCGTCGAGTTCGTGACGAGGGTGGGTTCCCGCGCTCACCGGCGGTGTTCCAGGTAGGCCCCGATGAAGAATGGGGCAGCCGCTGCCAGCCCCGAGGGGATCCACCATGTCGGGTTGTGCGGAAAGGCGGTGAACCCGCCGACCAACACCAGGGCGTAGATCGCCGCAAAGGCGCCGATCACCCATCGGTAGCGCCGGGCCATGCCCCGCGCCGCCACCGGTTGGCGGCGGACGTAGACGGTGATAGCGATGACGAACACTACCCATGCAATGTTGAGCACGACCGAGGCGACTCCGCCGGTGAGTAACCCCCACAGGGGCGTGACCAGCAGTACTCCGATCCCGAAGACCACCAGGAACCGGGTGTACCAGCGGGACCGTTCAGCGACCCCACGGGCGATTCGGTCGGCATGCTCGACCGCGCTCGCCGCCTCGGCCTGGTGTTGTGAGTGATCCATCTCGGTCCCCTCTCTGGACGATGACCACATCATGACAAATACTTTCCGATATGACAAGTACATTCCGTTGCGTTGTCGGGTTGGGTCCGTCCCCGGGTGTCCGTGACGTCGGGATCGCTGCCTGTGTCGTCGGCTCGCGCTGACTCCTGTCTCGCGGTCAGGCTGCGGCCTGACCGCGACGGGTCGGCCTGCATTTGTTCGAGGGTGGGGTTGTCGACCGGGTACCGGACCCTCCAGGCCATGCAGACCGCGTCACCGCCGAGGTCGCACCTCAGCTGTTCGGCACTGTTCTTCAACCCCGCGCTCGTCTGCGGCCGGTGACAGCTTCCTCCCCGACACCCCGGGCTCACGCAACGCGCGCATACCTCGGCGGGCTCTTCCTGTCCCGGGTGTCGCGGGAGCAGTGCCAGTCCGGCGGGCATGTGTCGGAAAGCGGTTCGGACCAGACGGGTGGATTGGAACGACCCGGAGCTGGTGCCGCTGCCGATCCGTTCCGGCACAGCGCCCAACTCGGCCTAAATGCAGAACAAAGCTATATCGTCGGCGGAGTAAATTGCGTTACATCACAACTCTTTAGTTAAAGCTTTGCCTTCGTGAACCGATGCCACCTAACCTGTAAAAGATCAAGCACGGCTCATTCCAAGACGAGGGGATACATCATGAAACGAGGCCGCAATCTCGGACTCGCAGTAGTTCTGTCCAGTGGACTTGCTTTTGCAATGGTGGCCACCGCACCAACTGCCTTCGCCGCGGCGGCGCCTGCCGGCTCAGCTGTGCAGACGTCGGCTGGCCTGCAGCAGACGGCTTTCCATGCCGAGCCCCCTCGCGGCGACTATGCGCGTGGTTACGACGAGGGACGCCAGCAAGGCGTGACGGACGGTACCCACGACGCGAACGTTGACTGCCAGAAGCACAAGAAAATGTCGGCTCACGGCGCCGGTGAATACCAGAGGGGTTGGGAAGCCGGCTACAACGCCGGATACGAGTTCGGGTACAACAAGACCTATAACGAGAAGTGCAAAGCTGGCAGCAGTCACAAATAGTTGATCGGTGATCGCCCCGAACGTACCGTCGTCCTGCTCGCCCTCCTGGCCGATGTTCAGTCGGTCGGGAGGGCGATGTCGTTGAACAGGTCGCCGAGACCGGGAGTGGGTCGAGGTCGGAGAGGCCGCTGACTGGTCGGGTGCGACACCAGCAGGCGAGATGCTGCCCCGCCGAGCACGGTGCCGACCTATTGCGCAAACGTCTGGGTACCGGCCGGAGCCGCCACCATCCGTTTCGATCTCCAATCGGACGCATAGAGGGCAAACGCGCATTCGACGAATGCGGTCGCGGTAGTTCAAACTCCCAGCGCTCGTGGTACAGGGCGGCCAGTTCATGGGCGGGGGCTTCGTCGGGGTCGAGTATGGAGGTAATCAAGCAGATCACTTCGTCGGGGTTGTCTCGGTCGACGCTGTACTCGACGACGCGGCACGGAATTCCGGCGGCTTCGAGTATTGCGCGGTCACCGTGTGGGCTGTCACTGAGTCTGCGTGCTTTCTTTCGGGTTGGGCTTTGGATCTTGGGATGGAGGAGCACTGATCGGTAGGAGCCATCCGGATAGATTTCGAATGCGGGAAGTTTCATGTTCGCAGGGACTCGGAACACCAGAGCCGCGCCGGTCTGCAGCGCCTCTTCCCACAGGTCGTAGCTGTAGAAACCGCGGTCGGCGAGCACCAGCATGTCAGGCTCGAGGTCATCGAGCAGTGGGTTAGTCAGGCGCCGCTCGCCGGTGCTCCAAGTCCCGATTGACGCGGACACGATTGCGTGCGTGCCGCATTCGCCAAGACCCACCAGGCGCACCACCGGAAACGCACTGGGGCCACGGCCCGTTTTCGTGTGCTCAAATTCTTCGTTGATTTCCGGAGTGTCCGGAACATCGATGATCACGCCGTCGATGGCCATGACCCGGTACTGACGAAACCACGCTCCTCTCGAACCAGGCCTGGCCACGGGGACCGCAACCCTCCTGAACAGCTCCCTGAGTGGCTCCTCGCCAATTCGTGCCCGAGCCTGTGAGATTGCACTGGTGGTCGGCACTTTCCAAGAGCTCGACCAGTTGCCCAGGAAACGGAGCCCGCCCACCAGGCAACGCATGACCTCTTCATAGCTTTCGCCGAAGAACAACCCCAATGCAATCACGTAGTAAACAACCAAGTGTGTCGGGAGCAGTCGAATGCGCCGCTCTCGACTTTGAGTATGTATGATTACTTCTTCAACCAGGTCACGGCGGATGACACTTTTCACCACGCCGATCGAGACGCGATCAGTAAGCCGGACTGGACCAGTTGAAGACGACTCTCGCACACCTAGAATCATAATTCACAAACTGATTCCCGTGGCGGAGCTTGCACTTAGACACGCCGAGTCAAAACAAAGGTCCGATGTGGCATCGGGATCGCTAACTTAGCGGCATTGCAACACGCTAGGCCGAGGTCTCGTACATGTCGTGCTCGCCGCGGCGCGCCAAACAACTATTCCTTCTTTAGACGCGACGACCGTGCCACTGAAGTCGATCACCTATGTGCAATGCATTGCGCTCGGTGCGCCCTTGCGCCCGGACGACCGACAGTGCGCGCTAGCGCTACCGTGACCGCTGCCCATCTATACCTAACAAACCACCGGGCGGCCCGGGTGGTCGCCAATCCGATCACCACCTACCAGAGACTCTCCTGCAGCGTTCGAGTCTCAGTCTGGCGGCCGTGTACGGCCACGACGGGGAGGGACGGCATCATGTGCTTAACCGACGAGGGGCAGGTATGCGGGGGATAGTGATCGGGTGCGGAGTCGCTGGCGCGACCGCCGCGCTCGCGCTCGCTGAGATCGGCATGGAAGTCGAAGTGCACGAAGCCGTCGAACGATCCACCGATCCAGACGGATGGCTCACACTCGGTCCGGCTGCGATGACCGGGCTCGATCGGGTCGGTGTCGCTGACGACGTCTGGGCGGTTGGCTTTCCGGTGACGAGCGTCCGCACTGTAGACATCACCACGGGCCGCGTGACTGAGTTTCCTCGATCCGAAACGACGCATCGCTTCCCGAGCACCCATGTATGGCGTCGCGACCTACTGCGGATCCTGCGAGACCGGCTCGACACGGTGGGCGTCAGCTGTCAGTACGGCCGCACCGCAACCGTCGGGGACCTCAACGCCGCGTTGGTCGTGGGCGCAGACGGAGCCCGATCCGCAACCCGACGCGCGATCGGTAATCTCGCCGAACCAGCGTTCACCGGCCAGATCATCCGCTACGGACACCACCCACGACCAGCACCGGATTTAGCGACCGGTGTACTCCACTTCTGGAGCCATCTCAAAGGTGTTGCCGGTTGCGTCACAAATCCCCGGGATGGCTCGTTCTGGTTCGCCCGGCACAACAGCGACACTCCCGCCGAGGTGCTCGGCCAGGAGACCGCAATCGCAGCGCTCCGGGACACACCTGTCCACGCTGTGCTCAATACGTCCCAGATCAGCCGCCCCATCGCGTTGTATGAACTTGCACCGGAAGGCACCTGGCACCAGGGCGGCACGGTTGTGATCGGTGATGCCGCCCACGCACTGTCCCCAGCGGCCGGCCGGGGCGCAACCTCCGCGATCGAAGACGCAATTGTCCTGGCCAGACATCTCCGCGAGCGCGCGTTCCGCGTTCCTGAGGCTCTCGAGTCATTCGCCGCCGCACGGCGTCCGATTGCCCGAGCCGCGTATCGCCCCATGCCTGGCCAGCGACCAGTCTCGGTCACAGCCGACGAACTCAATCTATGACCGAAGAGGGATTCGCCGTTTGGCCCTGATCTCCCGCATCCACCGGGATCAGCGGCGACAGGCACGGGCGGCCGCAGGCGGCGACCGTTCGTCGCGGCGTCTACTCGGACGGCAGTGATGCTGCGAGCGCGTCGAGCAAGGCGACATCTGAACGTCTGGGGCGAGGCGCGGGCCTTGTGGCCGGCAGGCCCCCTGGTGGCAGGCTCCAGATAACGCGCCCCGGGTCGAGTGCATCGAGCGTTTCGTACCAGGCATGCAGGTGCTCACCGAGGCGAATGTGCAGCTCGAAGGATCGTCGCTGGCGGGTGGGATCCGCATCGCGCTGGCGGCGCAGCGTCTCGACCGTGGGGACCGACACCAACACCAGATCCGCCAAGCCGAGGGCCTCATCGGCGAACGCCTGACGGACCTGGGCGAGCTCGTGTTCGAACCGGGCCCATGGGGCGGACCCGATCCGGCTCAGACACCAGCTGTAGTGCAGCTTGAGCGGATCGCTGTCGCACCCCGCAAGACCGGTCTCACGCTCAAGCGTCAGCGCCTGGTCCCAGCGTCCGGAATTGACCGACACCCAGTACGCGGCCTGAGCGACCGGGTCCGTGCCGTCGGGCTCGGACCCGGTCGGGATGTACTCGGAGACGAACGCCGGCAGATGAGGCCGGCACCATGTAGTTTTGCCGGCAGCACTGGGACCTTCGACCACGACGATCACCGCGTCATCGTCGCCCACATCCCCGCTCAGTTTCGTGACGAAGTCACTGCCATTCTCATGGGGCCACTGTCGCTCTACCGTCGCTCCACAACGCAAACCGCTGAAAGGTCGTTGACAGCCGTCTCTCCTACCGTCGCCGCAGCACTCCCTGAGCGGGGAGGAACGCGCGTGGAGGTAGTCGAACATGCTGTTGGTACGCCGACGAAGCGGTGCTGCGCCGAGCCAACGCGCAGCTCGGTGCGACATGGACCAGGTGCGACCTGCGGGGAAGCTACGTGCGCACCATTCGGCAGCGTCAGCGCCAGTAGTTCCTAGTGCTCGGTATCGAGCCGGGCGGAATGCCGCGGACGCACCGGCTCGTCTTGGATCGCTCAAGCGATCTTGCCCGCGTTCTCGATCAACGTCGCATCAAGTCAAGTCCCCGGACAGGCTCGGGCGCGCGAGTCCGGCAATCGTGCCTGTCCGCGGGCCCGAGCCGCGCCCGAGAGGACCGACACCCGACAACACCGGACGATCTCGCTCAACACTCTGACTCGGGATAAGCCCAGATCAGGCAGAATACTTCGATACTCAGCAGCAGGGGCCGGCCCCAGCCGACACACGTGTAAGTGATCTCTTAATCAGCGGGTTCGGGGTTCGAGTCCCTGGCGGCGCACCACAAGACGCAGGTCAGCAAGCCGCTGACCTGCGTCTTCTTCTTTTCGAGGCGAATCGCACGACGCAACGGCCGTCCACCATGGTCGCTCGCGAGCCCGAGCCGCGCCCGAGAAGACAAGATCAAGACATACGAAGATCCACAATAATCAGCGGGTTCGCCCAGAAGCACGAGACTCGAGGTGCACAGCATGCGAGCTGCCACACTGGAGATGACCGTCAAGCCATGATCATGCTCGCCGAGCTGAGCGCGTCGACGACACTGCTGTCACTACACCGGCGCCTAGCGGACACCGCAGCTCTCGCGGGTTTGCTGGTTGATCATTGAGCCTCCCCGCACGCCCTCCAACGGATTGCGCGGAACATGACACGCCCGCCCGGTGATGTCGTGTGCCGGTCTTCTCGGGCGCGGCTCGGGCTCGCACAGCGGCTCGTTGACCGGGCTCGCGCGCCCGAGCCTCTGGACCTCAGCGAGGCGAAGTGATGAATGCCTGTCGCCCGCTGCGTCAAATACCAGCGGCCCGCCCGCCTAGAGACCCTGGCCTGGTAGGTCGCCGCGACCACGAGTAATTCCACTCGGGAGGTCTTACCTTCGGCGGTGCGCCGGTCGACGTAAGCCTTGGTTGTTAGGCAGCTGCGCATTCTGGCCATGGCGATGGTGTGGATCGCGCTGTTCAGGGCCCGATCGCCGCCGCGGTTAAGTCGGTGGTGCACGGTGCGACCGTTGCTGGCCCTGAAGCGGGCTCGTTTCCGACAGCGCGGCGAACGCGGCGTCGTTTCGGCAGCGACCAGCGTGGGAGAAGCTCACGATGGACTGAGCGGCAGTGACCGGCCCGATTCCGCGGCGATGGGTCAAATCCGGAGCGAGGTCATCCACGATGGTCTGCAGCTGCGCGCGATTGGCTTTGAGCGAGGATCGAACCTCCCGCACGGCGGGGGCCAAGCGTTGGATCTCCGAGTGTCGTACCGCCTGGTCTCGGCTAGCGATACGAGGAGATCGTGGCGTGCCCCGAGCAGGATCCGCAGCGCTTCACGATCACCGTCCCGCTGGCTCGGCAGCCGGTCAGCATCCAGTCGCAAGGCGGCCAACACAGCCAAGTGCGCGTCGATCCGATCCGACTTGCCCATCCCCCGGCGAGTCTGGCGGCGCCTGGGTCAACAGCCGCGCCCTCGAGAAGGACCGAGAGATTCAGCACGGAGACCTCTCCGGGAGGGGATTTAGCGGACGCCGATACGGCTGCGTGCTCATCCAGGTCGGGCGGAGCCGCCTGATGGGGCGGCTGCCTTCCCGGCCATGAGGGCTGAAACGTCCGGCTGGCGCCTCAGAGTGTGGGCCACCAGTCGTGCGTGGTCCACAGGGCGAGTTCGCGCTCGAGCACCGCGCCCAGTCGGAACACCGTTTCGTCGTCGTAGGTACGCCCCACGATCTGGACACCGGTCGGGATTCCGTTGGGCGCGGTGCCGGACGGCAGGGCCAGCACCGGGGCCCGGCCGATGACGTTGAAGGGAAGGGTCATGAGTGTCTCAGGCCACGGCAGCGTTTCGTTGCCGACGTCGACGAGTTCGTCGAGCGAGGCGGCGTCCGCGGGGATTGCGGTGGTGGCGAGGGTGGGGCACAGCAACGCGTCGTTTCGCTCGAGCAGTTCCCCGAGCGGGCGGTAAAGGTCGGCCTCGAGCCGCAGGCCCTCGGCGTAGGACGCGGCCCCGGCGGCGCGGGCGGCGAACTCGAGGGTGTACGGCATCGCCTGTTCGGCTGCCGCGCCGTCGAGGATGTCGTCGACGAACGGGCCGAACACCGCACCGAAGTGGGCCCAGGCCGCCGTCAACAGCTCCTTTCGATGCCAGGGAAGTGTCACCTCGTCCACGATGACGCCGGCCGCGCGGAGGGCGTCGGCGGCGGCCCGGGTGTTCGCTTCGATCACCGGGTCGACGAGGAAGTCGCCGAGGTTCAGGCACAGGCCGACCCGCATCCCCGTCGCCGGGGCGTGAACGGTGGGCACGGCGTATCGGGGCCGCAGTGACGCCGGGTCATGAGGGTGCGGTCCCGCCAGCACGTTCTGCAGCAGTGTCACGTCCGCCACGCTGCGGGCCATGGGCCCGTCCGCGCAGTACGTGTCCGCCTGGAACGGCGGCAGGCCGGGAACACGACCGAACGGCGGCTTGAAGCCGACAACCCCGCAGAAGGAGGACGGAATCCGGATCGAGCCGCCGATGTCCGACCCGGTGGCCAGCACGGTCTCGCCGGCGGCCAGCACCGCCCCGGCCCCGCCGGACGAACCGCCTGGCGCGGCCTGGAGGTTCCATGGATTGCGGGTGACCCCCCACAGCTTGGTGTGGGTGAAGGCCGCGATGGAGAACTCGGGGGTGGCCGATCGGGCATGCACCACTGCTCCGGCGGCCTGCACCCGTTCGACAACCGGGTGGGTGACGTCCGCGATACGGCCTTTCTCCAGGAGCGACCCCTCCTCCAGGGTCCGGCCGGCGATCGGCTGCTCCTCCTTGGTGATCAGGGGTATTCCCTCCAGAGCCCGGGGCATGGGTCCGGTGCCGACGTATCGGCGCTCGGCCTCCCGGGCACCTGCGTACGCCTCATCCAGCATCTGCTCGGTGAGGGCGTTGACCAGGGGCTCGACATCCTTCGTCCGGCTCACCACGGCGTCGAGCAGCTCCACCGGGGAGAGTTTTTTCGCGGCGAAGAGAGCCTGGGCCTGGGTTGCGGTCAGGTAGTGCAGGTCCATCACAGGACTCCGATCGTCGCGGCGTACGCGTACCAGTTCATGAGTTCGCTGTAGCGGGAAGGGGCGGGGGCCGGTGGAAGGCTCTGCCGCCATCGGGCAGGTCAGCGCGCGGCGGCATCAGTGGCCTCGACCGCGTCGGCGGCGACAGCGGCATAAGCCTGCGGGCGATACCTGCGCAGCCACAGCGCCCAGGCCGCACCGCCCAGGCAGACGGCCACGACCGACAGGACAAGCGTCTCGTTCACGGTGGAGGACGCGCCGGTGACGAGTTCCAGGTGGGTGACCGTCAAGTACAACGCGGCGATCATCCCCACCGCTGCCACCAGGGGGGCGATGAGCGTCCGCCACACGCCTTCGTCGTTCGCGGTGCGCCGGAAGTACACCGGCACCGAGACCGCGACGGCCACCTGCAGCAGGAGAATGCCCAGGATCCCCGGGGAGTTCACCCAGATCAGCAACTGTTGGAAGGGGTCGGCGTCGGCGACCGCGAACCCTGTGACCACTGCCGCCGCCACCGCGGTCTGGACGATGCCTGCGACGTACGGTGAGCGGGTGCGCGGGTGCACCGAGCCCAGCAGCCGCGGAAGCATGCCCTCGTCGGCGATCGAGCGCGTGTAGCGGGTGATGGCGTTGTGGAAGGCCAGCAGGCTCGCGATCGTGCTCGTGACGATGAGTACGTGCATCAACGCGACGGCCCAGTCACCGAGGTAGGTCTGCGCAGTGGTGAAGAAGAGCCCGACGGGGTCCTTGGCGACCGCGGACGCGAGGTCGGCGGTGCCGTACGCCTGGGTAACGCTCCAGACGATGAAGGCGTAGACGACGGCCAGCAAGGCCACCGCGAGGTAGGTCGCTCGCGGGATCGTCCGCTTCGGGTCCTTCGCTTCGGACCGGTAGATGACCGTCGACTCGAACCCGATGAAGGCGGCGAAGGCGATCACCAGCACGCTGCCGTTGGCCGGTGTGAGGAAGTGCGCCGGGCGGAAGGAGTCGAAGCCGATGCCGTGCGCTCCGCCCTTGACCAGGACCGCGAACGCCAGCATGAGCAGCAGAGCGGTCTCGGCCGTGAGCAGCACCGCGAGCACCTTGGCCCCGAAGTCGATGCTGCGGAAACCGAGGTACCAGACCACGGCCACTCCGATGAGCGCCCACCCGGCCCAGGGCAGTTCGATGCCCGCAAGGTTGAGGAACGTGTCGTGCGCACTGAGCCCCAGGAGCCCGAACAGGCCGATCTCGATCACGTTGTAGGAGAAGAGCGCCACCAGGGCGGCGGTGATGCCGGCTCCCTTGCCGAGCCCATGGGCGATGTAGGCGTAGAAGCCGCCCGCGTTGGTGATGTACCGGGACATCGTCGTGAAGCCGACGGCGAAGATCGTCAGGATGATGCCGGCGACGAGGTAGGTCGTCGGTGCTCCCACGCCCCCGACCAGCAAGGCGATCGGCGCCACACCGACCATCACCATCAGCGGGGCCGCGGCGGAGACGACCACGAATAGGATGTCTCCCGTTCCCAGGACGCCCCGTTTCAGGCCGGCGGCAGAAGTGTCTGTCATCGGAAGCCCTTCCCTGACCCGCCTCAAAGACTAAATCGAAATCGATTCGAATTAGGTAGTAACATACTCCCGCGACGACCCGAGGGGAAGAGGTCAGATGGCCCGTACAGACCAGCGACGTGTCGGAAGGCCGCCCAAAGCGGTCCTTGATCGTGCGCGCATCGGTGACGCCGCACTGGCCCTGGTGGACGAGTCCGGGGACTTCACCCTGCCCGAACTGGCCCGGCGCCTAGGTGTGCAGACCTCGTCCCTCTACCATCATGTCTCCGGGCGCGCCGGGGTCGTGGAGCTGCTGCGCGAGCGGATCACCCTGGAGATCGACACCGGCCAGCTGGACAAGCGACCCTGGGACGTCGCCTTGACCGGCTTGTTCCGTTCCTACCGCGCCGCCTACGCCCACCACCCCCGCGTCGTCCCGCTCCTGACGACCACGCCCGTGCGGGCACCCGAAGTACTCGTCGCGTACGACAAGGTGGCCGCCCTTCTCGCGGAGATGGGCGTGCCCGCACGCCGGGCGATGGCCTTCCTCACCGCCTGCGAGAGCTTCACCATCGGCTCGGCACTCGACCTCGCGGCACCCGAAGTGATGTGGGAGATCCCCGAAGACGTCGAGGCACCGCACCTCGCCGCGGCACTCACCGCCCAGGACAGCACCGGACGACGCGCGGACGACGCGTTCGAGTACGGACTGGCCGCCCTCCTCGCCACTCTCAGCACACATCTCGAGTGATCACGTCGCGGTGCCTGCGAGGGGGCCGGCTCAGCCCACCCAGCCCGGCGTCATGGGCCAGCCGCATCACCGGCACCAGCCCGGCGTGCGACACAAGATTCGAGTCGGTGAAGGCTCCGTTCAGGGAATGGGCTACGTGTATGAGTTCGCGCGGAAGCCGCCCTCGTTCACCTACTCCCTCGGAGCCTGCCATGTCGTCGAACTCCCATTCGTGTTCGACAACCTCGACGATCGCGGTTTCGCCCCCCTGCTGGGAGACCATCCACCGCAGCGATTGGCCGATTGCGTTCATAAAGCCTGGGTGGACTTCGCCACACCGGTGCCCCGGCTGGCCCGCCTACACCCTGGAGCAGAGGATCAGCGTGCACTTCGACACTGACTCGACCATCACTTTCGACGACAGAGCCGACGAGCGCATCCTCTGGAACGACCGACACTGACAGAGTACGGCGCAGAGGCGTCGGGCGTCCGGACCAGCGGCGGCAGCTCACTCACCGCCAACTGTCCACAGATTAACGACTCGTAGCACTGGGTATTTCTCATCCCGTGCTCCCGAACCGAGTCGCGCTGTTGAGTGAATCTCACACTGTCGACTTGCTCTCTTATCAGGGCGCTGCGAAACTCCTCAATTACTGTGGCGCGCCTGTTTGAGCGGCACTGGAACCGAAGAAGGACTGTTATGGCGACAGCAGGAAAAACGTACGAGAATCAGGGAATGAGCGAAGGCGAGACCATTCCGCTCGGCTTGTCGACGCGTATCGTTCTGGTGTGGTGGGCGATGCCCGTGGTCCTCGCCGTCACCGTTCTTGTGCTCTGGTTTTCTCCGCTCATCGGCGCCGCCGGGAGCCAGGGCGTGCTGGGTGTGGCGATGGTGTTGTTCGCCGCCGTGACCGTGGCCCGGGCCGCACTCGCGTCGAATGGCAGATGGCTCGCCGGAGCAGCTGGGGTCGCGGGAGTGACTGGCGTTGTCAGCGTTGTGGTCGCAGATCTGCCGATGGGTCGGCTGCAGGTGTTGGCCGGTGCGTTCTGGGTGGCGCTCGGCCTGGGAGAGGTGCTGTCGAGGCCGGCCAAGCACAACCCATGGGTGGCGGCGCGGCCGCTGGCAGTGGTTTTCCTGCTCGCTGGCGTCGTGACGGCGACATACCCGGTCGTCTTGGAGTTGGACTACACGACACTGCTGCAAGCGGTGGGCGCGCTGGTGACCGTGGCGCTGTTGATACACGCTGCGTGGCGCACGGTGGTGGGCAAGCGCCGGCGCGGTCCGGTCGTGGGCCGTTGGCGTACCGCTGGCGTGGTGCTGGAGGTCGTGGCGTTGGTTGCCGTAGTGTGCGGCTACGGGATCTTGACCGGTCTCATCAGCGACAACATTACCAACCAGCGGTCAATCGCGGCGTTCTACCAGACACCGGTGGACGGGCCGGCCGGTAAACCGGGGGCGTTGATCCGCAGCGAACCGCTGCATTGGGCGGGGCTCCACGGGCAGGCGTGGCGCGTACTGTACTGGTCGCAGAACCGGCTCGATCGGCCGACTGTGTCGTCGGGGACGGTATTCGCGCCGGACGGGGCTGGACGCGACCGACGGGTTATGGACCTCACCCACGGAACAGTCGGGTTCGGAGCGGAGTGCGCGTACTCACGCCGGGATTCGGCCGAGGGGAGCCTGGCGCTCGACGTTCTTAACTCCGCTCTGGACCGCGACTGGGTTGTCGCCGCATCCGACTATGCCGACAGCGCTGGCACCGCCGGTCCTCAGGGTTTCGAGGCCTACCTGGTTCAGGGCGATCAAGCGCGAGACGCGCTCAACGCCGCGCGTGCGACTCGGCAGATCTCGGAGACCGGTGCAGGCACCACGCTAGGCATTGTCGGCGGATCGCAGGGCGGTGGCATCGCTCTCAAGGCGGCGAACATCACTCCTTCGTATGCACCGGAGTTCGGCCTTGTCGGTGTGGCCGCCGCCGCTCCCGCCGCGGATGTCGGGCTCACGATCGACAACCTCATCGCGCACAATCAACCGTTCAGCTGGCCACTCGGTGCGATGTTCGTGTCAGCCTATACACGCAGCTATCCCGATCTGACGCTGGACGGAGTGGTCACCGAGAAGGGACGTGAATGGTTGAACGACGCAGCCCACTACTTCTGCGATAAGAACACAGGCGCGACGCTCGCACGGGGGTTGCAATTCGCGCAGATGGGCCCGTTCTTCGTCAAGAATATCGATAGTGACCCCCATTGGCGGAAGGCTCTCCAAGAGAACGTCGTAACAACGATCCCCGCTGGCGTACCGGCCTACATCCTGCACGGCCTCGCCGACAACGTGGTCGCACCCCAGGTCAGTGCCACGACCATCCGCCGCTTTTGCGCCGCCGGAACATCCACAAAGGTCACCTGGATTCCGGGAGCCGGACACGATGAAGTCGCCGCTTTGCAGCGTCCCGCCGGTGCCGCGATTGACTGGCTCGCCGACCGTTTCGACGGCAAAACGGCTTCCAACGACTGTGGTTTACCCATGCCCGTCCAGCCAGCCGGCGAGAAGTGAGTCCGCAGCAGTCCTCTTGTACATCGCCACGTGTCTCACGAGGACCCAGCCGCAAGGCCACCGTCAACATCGACATCCTCGCCGACCTCGGTCCTTGACACCACGACCCTCGGCCTGACTGAGCGGCTTTGAGGTTAGCCGGGGGCGCGGCCTCCGCTGTGGGTCGCGAGCCGGGCCGAGTAGATGGAGTACCCGTCGATCCACCGGGTCACGCCGGTCGCCAGCGCGCAGGCCAGCGCCATGGGGACCATCAGGGCAAAGCCGCTGTGGGTGAGCTCGAGTACCAGCGCCAGCCCGGCCAGCGGAGCCTGCATCCCGGCCGCGATCATCGCGGCGGCCCCCATCAGGGCGTAGGCGCCCAGCGGCACGCCCGGCCAGGCCAGCGACCAGAGCCCGCCCAGGACCGCCCCCAGCACCGCGCCGGTGGACAGCGTGGGGGTGAACAGCCCGCCAGACGCGCCGCTGCCCAGGCACAGGCAGGTGAACAGCGGCTTGAGCACGCCCAGCGCCGCGAACACCAGCAGCGGCCCGGCCCCCTGGAAGGCCTGCTCGGCCATGTCCTTGCCGTTGCCGTACAGCTGCGGGAAGCCCAGCCCGGCACCGGCCAGCGCGGCGAAGGCGAGCAGCGGCGCCACCAGCGACCACCGGCCCGTCGGCTGGTGACACGACACCCAGGCGACCAGCCGCACGAACCCCGCCGCCACCACGCCGATCGCCGGGCCGGCGAGCAACGCCCACGCCAGCTCGGCGGGGTGGAACCCGAACGCCGGAACCGTCCGGTAGGTCGGGCCGGCGGGTAGGTACACCCAGGCGGTCAGGGTGGCGGTCGCGGAGCAGACCAGCGCGGGCAGCATGACCGGCAGCCGCACCGTGCCGAGCAGTACCTCCACGGTGAACAGGGCGCCGCCGAGCGGCACGTTGTAGACGCAGGCCAGCCCGGCACCCGCGCCGCAGGCCACCAGCAGCCGGCGCTGCGGCGGCGACAGTCCCAACCAGGTGGCCAGCAGGCAGCCGCAGACGCCACCCATCAGCTTCGGGGCCGCCTCGCGGCCGATCGAGGCGCCGAGGCCGACCACGATCTCGGAGAGCGCCGAGCTGCCCAGGCCGCGGCGGAACCCGAGGGTGCCGTCGCCAGTCCAGATCGTGTCGTCCACGTCGGAGCGGCCGGGCACGTAGCGGCGCAGCAGGAACCAGCCGATGCCGCCGATTACGCCGGCCACCAGCAGCGGGACCATCCGGGCGACCGGCGATGTCGCCGCGACGTGCGCCTGGAAGTCACCCCGGCCGGCGTCGGGACCGTAGGCGAGGTCGGACACCCAGAACAGCATCATCATCAGCAGCACCCCGAACAGCCCGGTGCCGATGCCGGTGATCACCAACAGCACCCAGAACCGGACGGTCAGCGGCGCGTCCCCGTCGCCGGTGACGTTCGGCTGCTCCATCGCTCCTCGGCCAGACGGGATCCGCCGGCGCAGCAACGGTTGGGGCTGACGCAGCCGCTCGCTCGATCGACCACACATGCCGACGGACCTCCTTCCGCTAGCTCAGGCGTTCGCGCCCGTGGGCGGGTTGGGGGCGACGACGTCGAACGCGCCGGTGAACCTGTCCAGCAGGGCGAACAGTCGTTCGAGCGCGTCGCGCGGCCCCTCGACGCGGGCGGTGCCGTGACGTTCGGCGGCCTCCAGGGTGATCCCGCCGTCCGCGAGCGCGGCGAGCGTCAGGTGGTTGAGGTGCAGCGCGGTTTCGGCCGCTGGCTCCATGCCGCCGCCGGTGTAGCGCAGGACACCGTTTTTGACGGTGAGCAGGAACCACTCGCCGGTGTCGGTGATGTGCAAGCCGATGCGCAGATGCTCGGCCGCGGCCGCCGGGCCGATCAGCCGGATGGCGAGGTAGTCGAGCAGCAGCTCCGCGCGGATGCCGGCAGCCAGGTCCGTGCCGCCGCTGGCGCGCTCCTTGGCGGGGGGAGTTCCGTTGCGCAGCTCGTGCGCGCCGAGCAGGTAGAAGTTGCGCCACGGGCCGCTCTCGGCTTGGTAGCCGAGCTGTTCGAACACGTCAGCCTGCAGCTCGCGGGCCGGCCGGTTCCCCGGCTCGGCGGCCAGCAGGTGCTTGACGAGCTCGGCGGCCCACCGGTAGTCACCGGCGTCGAAGGCCTCGCGGCCGCGGGCGAGCACGGTGTCCGGGCCGCCGATCAGCTGCACGTAGCGGCGGCCGGCCTCGGTGGGGGGCAGCGGGTGCAGGTTCGCCGGGTTGCCGTCGAACCAGCCCAGGTAGCGTTGGTAGACGGCTTTGACGTTGTGGTTGAGCGTGCCGTAGCAGCCTCGGTTGGCCCAGAAGTTGCTCAACTGCTCGGGCAGCTGCACCATCTCGGCGATCTCGGTCGGGGTGTAGCCGTGGTTGGCCAGCCGCAGCGTCTCGTCGTGGATGTAGCGGTAGAGATCGCGGTGCATCCCGATCTGCTCCACGATCCGCTCGGCGCCCCAGGTGGGCCAGTGGTGGCAGATGAACAACACGTCCGACTGGGCACCGAACAACCGGATCGCCTCGTCGAGGTAGTTGCTCCAGGCGAGCGCGTCGCGGACCTGCGCGCCGCGCGGGGTGTAGAGGTTGTGCATCTGCTGGGAGACGGTCTCGGCCATGCACAGCGCCCGGAACTGCGGCAGATGGAAGTTCATCTCCGCCGGGGCCTCCGCGCCGGGAGTGAGCTGGAAGACGAACCGGACGCCGTCGAGCACCCGCTCGGTGCCGGTCGTCGCGATCAGGTCGGTCGGCTCGATGAGGCTCATCGTGCCGAGCGGCAGGGTCATCCCGAGACCGGTGGTGATCTGCCCGCGGGCTCCGCGCGGGAGCCGTGCCCCGAACATGAACTCAGCACGGCGGCTCATCGCGACCCCGGCGTGAACGTTCTCGCTGACCGCGTGCTCGAAGAACCCGGTAGGCGCAAGCACCGGGACCCGAGCGCCCCGCACCTCACGCTCGTCAACCACGCCCCGCACGCCGCCGAAGTGGTCGGCGTGGCAGTGGGTGTAGATCACGGCGGTGACCGGACGGTCACCGAGCTGGGCGCGTACCAGATCGAGCGCGGCCCGGGCGGTCTCCACGCAGGTCAACGGGTCGATCACGATGTAACCGGTGTCGCCCTCGATGACGGTCATGTTGGCCATGTCGAACCCGCGGACCTGGTAGATGCGGTCACTGACCCGGAACAGGCCGTGATGCAGGTTGAGCAAGGCCATCCGCCACAGGCTCGGATGAACCGTGTCCGGCGCCTCGTCGGCCACGAACGCGTACGACGTCAGATCCCAGACGAGCTTCCCGTCGGCGTTGCGAATGGTCGGCGGGTCGATCGTGGCGACGAATCCGCGGGCGGCGTCGGAGAAGCCGGTCCGGTCGGCGAACGGCAGCACCGAGGCGACGGCGGCGTTGCTGGCACGGGTACTGGCGGTGGCCGCGCGCGGCGCCGGGGCGGTCTCCAGGCCCGGGGTGTCGATCTGGGTCACGACGTGCTCCTTTTCCAGAGGGGGTGGTGGCTATGGCTGGGGTCGGCGGTAGCTCGGTCAGGTGAGTACGCGCGCGTCCCGGGCCGGGCGGATGAACACGACGGCGGCAATCCCGCCCAGGACGAGCAGCGCCGCGCTGATCAGGAACGTGGTCTGATAGCCGGCCGCGCCGTTGCCCGAGTCGATGAGTTCGCCGGTCAGGTAGGGCGCGGCGACGCCGGAGGTGGCATAGACCGCGGCGTAGGCGCCCAGGACACCGCCGCGCAGGCGGGTTGGCGCGATCTCGGCGCAGACGGTCTGCGCGATGGGGAAGATCACGCCCCCGATGCTGAACCCGATGGCCATGCAGACGATCTTGGGCCAACCCGCCGGTGCCAGCGCGAAGGCGGCCATGGCTAGACCGGCCACCAGCACGCACCCGCCGCCGAGGAAGCCGCGGGCGGCGCGGCTGGACCGCCCGCGCCGCATCAACGCGCTGGTGACCAGGCCCTGCGCGAGTTGCGCGAGCCCGCCGATGCCCCAGACGAGGGCGACGAGGTTGCCGGTGGCGACGGCGTCGTAGCCGAGTGCTGTCTCCAGGTAGTGCGGTAGCCAGGCGATCAGCAGCGACACCGCCCAGTAGGCGGCGAATCCCGCGAGCACGCTGGCCAGCCAGGTGCCGGTGCCCAGAATCCGCCAATATGTGGTGTGCCCTTCCTCGCCGGCGCCCATGTCCGCGGTGGTGCCGATGCTGCCTTCACGGCCCGCGACCAGCCACGCGAAGCACCAGGCGATACCGATCGCGGCCAGGACCGCGAACGCGCTGTGCCACCCGTGGTGTACGAGCAGCCAGCTCAGGGCGGGCGCGGTGATGACCACGCCGAGCGGGGCGCCCAGCACCACGATCGAGCTGGGCACGTTCCGTTGCGCGTCGGGGAACCATTTGTGGACCGCGTGGTTGGCCACGGGGAAGGCCGGCCCCTCCGCGGCGCCCAACACGATCCGGCTCGACAGCAGGACCCCGAAGCCGACCGTGGTGACCATCGGGAGTTGGGTCACTGCCCAGACCAGGGCAATCGTGAAGATCACCCACCTGGTCGGGACCCGATCGGTGAGAAAGCCGACACCCAGGGCCGCGATCGAGAAGAATAGGAAGAATCCGCTCGACACCAGCCCGTACTGTGTCGCGGACAAACCGAGGTCGTGCATGATCGGCCTCGCGGCGAGGCCCAGGACCGCCTTGTCCGCGAAGTTGATGAGCATGAAAACCAGCAGCAGACCGGTGATGACCCAGGCGCGCGCCGGGGCACGAACCCCTCGCGCGCCGACGGCGGTGTCCGAATTGGGCTCGAGGCCGGATCTCGTGGCGAACAAATGTCCTCCCTGGACAGTCGTGCGCGGATGAGACCGGCTCATGCCGGCGCGGGCCGGAGTCGAGGGCGCGCTTTCCATCTCGACCGCTGCTGGGACCTGTCCTGATCGAAGTACCGGCGGTCACAGAGGTCAAAGACGGGAAACGGTACAGAGTGATAGCGTCCGCCTATCTGGTGTTGGCGAGACGGTGCTCGCGGGAGCGGCGATGGCGGGACGCGGCCCCGCGGAGCAGTGGACCGCGGCCTCGGTGGGCCTGCGGCGGTTGGAGTACTTCCTTGCCGTGGTCGATCACCGTGGCGTGGGGCGGGCGGCCGAGGCGCTGCTGATAGCCCAGCCGTCGCTGTCGCAGGCGATCAAGACGCTCGAGCGCGAGCTCGGAGCGACGTTGTTCGTCCGGGACGGGCGCGGGCTCGCGCTGACCGCGGCGGGGGAAGCGTTGATTCCAGCGGCCCGCCAGCTGCTGCGCGACGTCGCCGCCGCGCGCGCGGCCGCCGCGCGGGTGGCCGAGCTGGCGGGCGGCTGGCTGGACCTGGTCGCGCTGCCCACACTGGCCGTCGACCCACTGGCCGCGTTGGCGGGCCGGTTCCGCCGCCGCTACCCCCGGGTGGGCCTGAACGTGCTCGCGCCGCAGGATCCGGACGACGTCGTCGCGCGGGTGCGCGGAGGCGCGTGCGAGCTGGGGCTGACGCTGCTGCCCTGTTCGGATCCAGAGCTCGGGGAGCGTGAACTCACGCCCCAGCGGTTCGACGTGGTCCTGCCACCGGTCGATACCCACGGGGTCGTCGAGCAGCGGGCGTTCGCGGTCGCGGATCTCCGAGCTCTGGCGTGGGTGATCACACCACCCGGGAGCTCCACACGGGCACTGTTGGACCAGGTCCTGGCCGTCAGCGGCGCCGAAGCGCGGATCGCGGTGGAGACCGATGACCGGGAGGCCATCGTTGCGCTCGTACTGGCCGGGGCGGGCGCGACCCTGTTGCCGCGTTCAATGGCCGAGCAGGCGGCCCAGCGCGGCGCCCAGGTGCGGCCCCTCGATCCGCCGCTGATCCGCCGGGTGGGACTGGTGCACCGGCATGGCGCGCTCTCTGCCGCGGCACGGGCGTTTCTGGCGCTGGCGCAATCCTGACCGGCGCGGTCAGTGCCCGGCCGCCAGCGCGGCAAATGCCTGGGCCGCCGAAGACAGTTCGCCCGGCCGATGGAACAGGGCGACCTCTCGCGTGATCGGTGGAGATAGCGGCCGGATCACCGCGCCACGGCGGGCGGCTTCCTCGGCGCGGGGACCGGGCAGGATGGTGGCGCCGACCCCGGCCAGCACCATCGGCAGGATCGCTTCCCGGTGCGCGATCTGCACGTCCAGCCGGGTGTGCGCCCCGGCGGCATCGAGCAGCGGGTCGATGAAGTCACGCTGCGCCGCGCCGCGCGGCACGACGATCATGCCCAGGCCGTCCAGCCCGGCCAGCGGTGCCGGCTCGCCCGCGCCCGGGGTGCGCGGCGGCAGGACCAGGAAGAGCTGGTGTCCGGCGACCACGCGCATCTGGAGCCCGAACGTCGGCTGGGGTAAATACCCGAACCCGAGCTCGCAGGTGCCCTCGCGCACCAGCCCGGTCAGTGAGCTCTCGCGCATCGGTCCGATCAGCCGGACGGTCACCCGCGGGTGCTCGACGCGGAACCGGCCGATCAGCCGGGCCGTCGGGTCGACCGAGAGCGCGGGCTCGCTGACGATGTCGAGCCGGCCGCCGGCGAGACCGAGCGCACTCGCGACGGCCGCGTGCGCTGTGCTGGCGTCGCGTCGCAGCTGCCGCGCGGGCCGGACGAACGCCGTACCCGCCGGTGCCAGCACCATGCGCCGCCCCACCCGGTGGAACAGTGCGGTGCCGAGCTCCTTCTCCAGCGCCCGGATGCCCTGGGACAGGGACGGTTGCGCGACATGCAGAGCCGCGGACGCGCGGCGGATCCCGCCGTGCTCTACGACCGCCAGGAAGTACTCCACCTGCCGCAGGTCCACGTGGTCAACCTAACCACCTCGCGGCGAGGCCGCGCCGGACGCGAGCAGATCCCGCACCGTGTCCTCGGGGTAGCCGAGCTCCCCGAGGATCTCGACTGTGTGCTGCCCGGCGCTCGGCGGCGTTCCGGCGTCGGTGACCGGCCAGCCGGCCATCCCGAACGGCAGGACCGGGGCGTGGAAGCGGGCGCCGTCGGCGGTGGTGCCAGCCATGAGGTAGCGCCCCGACGTCACGTCCGGAGCTCGTACGACCTGGTCATGAGTGCGCACCACAGCGGCTACCAGGCCGCCGCCGGCCAGCACGGCCACGGCCTGCTCGCTGGTGTACCCGCCCAGTGCCTCGGCCAGTGTCCGCGCCAGCTCATCGCGGTGGGCCACGCGGGCGGGATTGTCGACGAAGCGGGGATCCTCGGCGAGCTCGGGACGGCCCACCACGGCGCACAGCCGGCGCCATTGGGCGTCGGTGTAGGCAGAGACGACGATGTGACCGTCGCGGGTGGCCACCAGATCCGCGGCCGGAGCCAGGGTGGGTTGCCCGTTTCCCCGCCGTCGCGGCACCACGCCGGTCTGCTCGTACTCGGCCCAGATCGTGCCCTGCAGGTGGATCGCCACACCCAGCAGTGACACCTCGATCTCGTCGCCCTCGCCGGATCGCTCCCGCCGGAACAGCGCCGCGAGGATCGCCTGGGCCGCGCTGGATGCCGCCGCTGCGTCGACAACGGTGAACCCGACCCGCTGCGGCTCGCCGGCCGCGTCACCGGTGATGGCCATCATGCCGCTCTCGGCCTGCGCCGCGATGTCATACGCCGCACGGTCTCGCGACGGGCCGGCGGTGCCGAACCCGATGATCGACACATAGATCACTCGCGGGTTGAGCGCCCGCACCCGCCGCGGTCCGAACCCCAGCCGGTCCAGTACCCCGGGGCGCATGTTCTGCGTCACCACATCCGCGTCCGCGACCAGGCGACGCACGACCTCGACGCCGGCAGGTTCCTTCAGATCGATCGCGATGGACCGTTTGCGCCGGTTATAGCACCGCAGCATCGCTTCGCCGTAGGTGCCGATCCAACGAGCGGACTCACCGCCGGGCTGCTCGACCTTGATCACGTCCGCGCCGAGATCGGCGAGGACCTGCGCCGCGCCCGGCGCAGCGACGTACTGCCCGAAGTCCACGACCCGCACGCCCGCCAACGGCGCCTGCCACGTTGTCATGATCTCAGCGAACTCGATACCGGCCGGCACGTCCAAGACCGATCCACAGCTGATTCGTGAGGGAACGCCTATGAGAGTCGTTCCATAGGCGTGGGCGCTCACCGTGTCCGTGATCTAGTCTTGGACGGCGGATCTCGTTCGCCCTTGACTGGGAGGCAGCTGACAACTCCCGGCAGGAGGCCCCTTCGTGATCCGCGATCCCGAGCAGTTCGACCGTCTCCTCGGCACCGTGGCCGCATTCGTCCGTGATCATTGCATCCCCGCGGAAGAGCGCACCGAACGCGACGACGAGGTACCCGAGGCAGTGGTCGAGCACATGCGCCGCGCCGGTTACTTCGGCTGGTCGATCCCGCGCGAGTACGGCGGTGCCGGTTTCACCACTGAGGAGCTGGTGCTGGCCGCCTTCGAACTGTCACGGTGTACCCCGGCGTTCCGTGCCCGGGTGGGCACCAACACCGGTATCGGTTCGACGGCGCTGATCGCTCACGGCACCGATGAGCAGCGCAAACGGTATCTACCCGGGTTAGCCGCCGGGGAGCTCACCGGCTGCTTCGCCCTCACCGAGCCGCAAGCCGGCTCCGACGCGACCGCGCTGACCACCACCGCGGTCCGCGCCGGCGAGTGCTACCTGCTCAACGGCACGAAGTGCCTCATCACCAACGCCCCGATCGCCGACCTGTTCACGATCTTCGCCCGCACCAGCGGCGGACCACGAGGCGCCGAGGGCATCTCGGCGTTCCTCGTCGAGCGCGGCGCACCCGGACTGACGACCAGCGCGCCGTACCAGAAGATGGGGCAGGCCGGCTCCCCGGTCGGAGAAGTGCGGCTGAATGACTGCCGGGTGCCGGCGGACGCGCTGCTGGGCAAGCAGGAGGGAAACGGGTTCGCCGCAGCCATGACCACCCTGACCAAGCAGCGGATCCACCTGGCCGCGCTATGCGTCGGCCCGGCGCTGCGCGCGCTGAGCGAAGCGGTCAACCACGCTGTGCACCGCCACCAGTTCGGCCAGCGCGTCGCCGACCTCCAGCTCGTACAGGCGATGATCGCCGACTCACGCACCGAAATCTACGCCGCCCGCAGCATGGTGCTCGACGCGGCGCGACGCCACGATCAGGGCGAGGACGTACGCATGCAGGCCTCGATGTGCAAATACTTCGCCTCCGAGATGTGCGGGCGAGTCACCGACCGTGCAGTCCAGATCCTCGGCGGAGCCGGCTACCTCGCCGGCACCCCGGTCGAACGGCTCTACCGCGACGCCCGGCTGTTCCGACTCTACGAAGGCACCAGCCAGATCCACCAGATCACTATCGCCAAGCTCGCAACCAGGGAACTGGCCGCACAAGCAACCACACCCACGACAGGCATGCCCGCCAAGCCAGAGGCCGACCACGGCGTGCCGGCACTCCAGCCGTCGAGCTGACCACCGCACGGTCTACGCCGTCCCCTATCTTCGGATCGGTGGCCCTGAGGGCCGCCGTGAACGCGGCCACCACATCCGTCCAGGTCGGGGCCGTCCACGGCGCTGTCAGGCCGACGGGCGGCTGGGTGAGGACGCCCGCCAGGAACAGATGCCCGTGTGGCTCGATGAAACCCGGAAGCATGGCCGCGGACTGGGCGCCGCGAACAGGCAGGACTGAGCGGGCTCCGCAGACGACACGGCAATTCCCCCGGATTCGGGGTCGGCATCATGACCTAAGAACATCGCCACGAGTCCTCTCGGGCGCGCGAGCCCAGCAAACGAGCCCGTCCACGCGCCCGAGCCGCGCCCGAGAGGACCGGCAGCCGACAACAACGGACAACATCGGCCGACACCGACTGACGGAATACGGCCAGATCAGACGACATATTGCGACATTCCGCAGTCGTGGCCGACTCCAGCTAACACCCGCGAACGTGATCTCTTAATCAGCGGGTTCGGGGTTCAAGTCCCTGGCGACGCACTATCCACAACCCAGCTCGGGCAATCTTCTGACCTGATGCCCGAACGACGGAGAGACCGCCATCCGGCGGCCAACACGGTCGATCATGCTCGCTGGTAGTGCCAGCAACAACATTCAGCGCGAGCCAGTCACCTGTCCTGGCGTTGTCACACCGTTGTCATACTCGATCTTGTCGTCTGAAGAATCCGGCAAAACCACAGGTCAGAGGGCCAAAATGGTGGGGCGGGTGGGGCTCGAACCCACGACCTGACGGATTATGAGTCCGCTGCTCTGACCAGCTGAGCTACCGCCCCGGCGAGGTCTGAGGCTAGCGCAACGGACAGGTGCGCTCCGCGGAGCCTGAGGTGGACCCGTTCGCGCCGGTCATGGGCGCTGGGCGCGGCGGTTGTGCGGTCCGGCCCCTGCGTTGCCGAGTGCGCTGTTCGAACGCTCGGGCAGCGCCGGGGCCGGACCCAGTGGGTCAGTGGTAGACGTAGCCGCAGTCGCCGTGGCTGTAGCTGCTCTGGTTGTAGTGCGCGTACCCGTAGTCGTGGCCGTAGCTGTAGTCGTGCGAGTAGTTGTAGTCGTGGCCGTGGTTGTAGTCGTGGCCGTGGTTGTAGTCGTGGCCGTGGTTGTAGTCGTGGCCGTGGTTGTAGTCGTGGCCGTGGTGGTCCCCGCGGTGGTCGTGCCCCCGGTAGTCGTGGCCACGGTGGTCGTTGCCGTACTTGTTGCCCGAGTAGTGGTGGTTCGACATGGTGTTCCCCTCAACGTTGCGTCGGTGCGATCCCCGGCTGCGATCCGGTTCCACCACAGTGCGCCTCGGCACGCGGTCGCGCCTTGGAGCCTGCACCAACATCGAGTCACGGCGGGCCCTACCGGCCGGGTAGGGCTGGCCCCTGGCACCCGTGCCGGTTCGGTACCGTGCATGGATGACGAGCGCCGACCTGATGTTGGACGGCTTCGGCCGGATCCGGGAGCTCGTCCACGAGGTGGTGGGCGGTCTGAGTGCCGAGCAGCTGGCGGAGCGCCTCGACGGGCAGGCCAACTCGATCGGCTGGCTCGTCTGGCACCTCACCCGCGTCCAGGACGACCACGTGGCCGGCGCGTTCGGCGGCGAGCAGGCCTGGACCGCGAAGGGCTGGCGCGAGCGCTTCGGCCTGCCGTTCCCAGCCAGGGCCATCGGCTACGGGCACAGCGCGGCCGACGTGGCGAAGGTCCGCATCGAACGGCCCCAGCTGCTCACCGAGTACTACGACGCGGTGCACGAGCAGACGGTGCGGTTCGTCCGGGAGCTGCGCGACGACGACCTGACCGCCGTCGTGGACGAGGCGTGGGACCCGCCGGTCACCATGGGCGTGCGGCTGGTCAGCGTGCTGTCCGACGATCTCCAGCACGTCGGCCAGGCCGCCTTCATCCGAGGCATCCTGCTCCGGCGCTGACCCGGCACCGACCCAACAGCTAGCCCGGCACCGCGTTCCGCCGGGTCGTCCAGAGCTGCTCGGCGCGGTCCCGCAGCGCCCGCGCCACCGCGTCGAAGCCGGCCCGCACCCACTCGCCGGAGCTCGCCATCACCCACGCCGCGTGTTCGCCGCTGAACGTGTCCGTCGTCCGGTACGCGGACCGCTCCGGCCCGAGGTCCTCGATCCACTGCTCGCGCACCGCGAAGATGCCGGGCAGCTCATCGCCGGTGTCGTAGCGCAGCAGCCGGGGCGGGTCGACCACCCGGATGTGCTCGCGGTTGACGAACGTGCCGGCCGAGCCGTCCGGGTTGGGCAGCGTGAGGTCGATCGGGTCGCCGATGGCCAGCGTGGTCGCCACCGCCACGGTGTACGGGTTCCACTCCGGGTAGCGCGGGTAGTCGACCAGCACGTCCCAGACGAACGGCGCGGGCGCGGCGATCTCGACCCGCACCGACTCGACCACGTACTCCGTCATGACGGCATGTACTCCCCACCGTTCACGTCCAGCGTCGCCCCGGTCACCTCGGACGCCAGCCGGGACAGCAGGAACAGCACCGCGCCGGCGCACGCCTCGTCGGTGGGGATCCGGCCCAGCGGGTTGCGCGCGGCGATCTCGTCGTAGACCTCCTGCTCGGTCACCCCGCGCTGCTCAGCGGTGAACTTCAGGTAGAACCGCACGCCCGGCCCGTCCAGCCAGCCCATGATCGCCTGGTTGGCCCGGATGCCGTGCTCACCCAGCTCCAGGGCGAGGAACTGCGTGGCCGAGGTCAGCGCCGCCTTGGCAACCGCGTAGCCGCCCTCGCCGCGCATCGGCTTGCGCGTGGTCATCGTGCCGATGTTCACGATGGAGCCGCGCCCGGCCGCCTTCATGTGCGGCACCACCGCCCTGGTCACGCCGAGCGTGCCGAACAGGATGATGTCCATCGACCGCCGCATCTGCTTCTCCGGCGTGTCCAGCAGGTCGTAGAAGCCCGGGTGCGCGTAGGCGGAGTTGACCAGCCCGGTGATCGTGCCGAACCGGTCCACCGCCGTGGCCACCAGCCGCTCGATGTCCTCGGGCCGGCGCACGTCGCAGGTCACCGCGACGGCCTGCCCGCCCTCGGCCGCGACATCCTTCTCGACCTGCGCCATCACCTCGGTGGACCGCGCCGCCATGACCACCTTGGCGCCCTCGGCGGCGGCGCGCACGGCCAGCTTCGAGCCCAGCCCCGGGCCAACCCCGGTGATCACCACGACCTCGTCGGACAGCATCACAGGTACACCTCCGTGTAGAACGCGAAGTCCCGCTCGAGCCGCTCGGTCGACAGCCCGAAGTCCGCCGCCGGGTAGGAGTGCGCGCCGCGCTTCTCCGCCCGGTTGAGCTCCAGGTAGGCGTCGAACGCGGCGTCGTCGGCGGCATCCGGGGCCAGCCCGAGCTCACCGACCACCCGGCGGGCCTCGGCGGCCGGGTCGGCCAGCATGTCCAAGAACCGGACGTCGACGAACCGCTCCGGCCGCGCCGCGCGCACGTCGGCGAACTCCCGCAGGGTTGCGGCGAACCGGTCGCGCCAGTAGCCGCCGACGGCGACCGGGTCCACCGAATCGCTGTACTGCGCCGACATCGTGCGCACCATGGACGCGTAGGACGGTACCGCGCTGACCGGCGAGCGGTGGGTCATGATGATCTTGCAGCCATCGAAGGTGTCGAGCACCGTGCCGACCGCCGTCAGGTGGTGCGGGGACTTGAGCACCCAGCGCCGGCCGGCCCGGCCCGGGTCCTGCCACTGCAGCACCCGCAGCCAGTCCGCCAGCTCGCGGTAGGCCGGGCCCTGGTCGGCGGTGCGCAGCCAGTCGCCGTAGTCCGGCACCCAGTAGAACGAGTCGAAGCTCATCGAGACGAACGAGCGGTCGACCAGGATCACGTCCTCCTCCGGCCCGTCCCACACCACGGTGTGTAGGTCGGCGAAGTCCGGGGACAGCTCCAGGAACAGCTGGGCCTGCTTCTCGGCCCGCCGTTTGCGCTCGGCGGCGTCGGGCCCCTCACCGGGGAACGGGATCGGGTACGAGGTCTCCCAGGACAGCGTCGAGGTCAGCCTCGGCGACGCGGCGAGCAGCCGGTGCAGCAGCGTCGAGCCGGTGCGCGGCAGGCCGAGGATGGCGCCGGCCACCCGCACCTCGACGTCCGCGATCTCCGGGTGCGCCCGCTGCAGCGCGCGCAGCCGCAGCCGGTCCACCAGCAGCGCGGTCAGCCGGCGCCTGGTCAGCTCCAGGCCGAGCGGGGACAGCCGGGCCTGCGTGTTCAGGCTCGCCACCAGCACACCGAGCGGCTCGGTGAACCAGTCCTCGCCGAACTCGGTGAGCCCGGCCTTCGTCCGCGCCGCGGCCAGCAGCTCGTCGACAGACAGGGCGGTCACGGCTGCTCCCCGTGGGTCGGTGGGTCGGCGATCAGGGACTTTGCGGTCAGGGACTTTGCGGTCAGCGAGTCCAGCGGCACGACGCGGCACTTCGGCAGGGGGTGGCTGGCCGCGCCGAGCCAGCGCAGCAGCGCGGTGCCGCTGGTGTGTCCGCAGGTGTCGATCCAGTTGCCCCAGTTGCCGACGCCCGGGTCCCGCGCTGCGACGACCAGGGTCAGCCGACCGTCCGGGTCGAGCACCGCGGTGTGCTTGTTGACGGTGATCGCGCGCCGGTGGTCGAGCGACTCCATCCACCAGTTGTCCAGCTGGAAGTTCCAGTACGGGCACTCCGGCACGTCGGTCTCGATCACCCAGGCCTCGCCGGGGCGCAGCGTCCAGTAGCCGTGTAGGTAGAAGATCTCCGGGTCGCCGCCGGCCCGCTGGAACATCTGTTGGCCGAAGTCGGGCAGCTCGTTGGGCCTGGTCATGAACAGCTCGGTCCAGCCAGCGAAGGTGGCCGCGGTGCCGTGCACCGCCAGCGAGGCCCGGGACAGCGCCTTGGCCAGCGCCTCCGGAGTCAGGGCCGGGGGTTCGACGGGGTCGCCGAGCCGCTCGATCCGCCAGCTGCCCGGGGTCTCCCGGGTGCGGTCGAGATAGGTCTGGCGGACCACCAGGCCGGTGCTGTCGGGCGCCAGCGGCAGCCAGTTGCGGCCCTGCCGGGTGGCGCTGGCGATGATCTCCACCGTGCCGTCGGGCTCGGCGACCAGGTCGGCGTCGGTCAGCTCGCCGGTGGAGGCCATCGTGCCGTCCTTGGCGTACCGGTTGGCCTTGGAGCCGATGCTGAAGTAGGCGATCGAGCCGCGCCGGCCGACGATCCGGTAGGTCCGGTCGCCCCGGACGGTGGCCGAGAGGTAGACGTTGTCCGGGTTGTCCGCGCCGATCTTGACCAGGTCCAGCTCGTGGAACCGGGGGAAGTCCGGGTCGGCGTTCTCCACGCAGGAGTAGAGCATCTCCCTGGTCAGCCGGCTCAGGTAGCGGAAGCCCTCGGCCCGGTCCAGCGGGGTGTCCGGCGCGACGTCGGAGAGGATCACCTGGCCGGCCTGCTCCAGCGCCCGGCAGAACCGCGTCCAGGCCTCGCCGGGTTCGGTCACAGCCGCCTCCTGGAACAGGTTCTAGTTAGCCTAGCGCAATTTGGACAACGTTCAAAACGTCAGATGATGCCCATCTCGGCCAACCGCTCAACCACCGCGCTGGCTGCGTCCACCGGGCTCAGCGTCGTGGTGTCCAGCCGGATCTCGGGCTGCTCGGGCGGTTCGTACGGCGAGTCGATGCCGGTGAAGTTGGCCAGCTCGCCGCGCCGCGCCTTCGCGTAGAGGCCCTTGGGGTCGCGCCCCTCGGCCACCGCCAGCGGCGTGTCCACGAACACCTCGCAGAACTCCCCCGGCTCGACCAGGTTCCTGGCCAGCTCCCGCTCGGCCCGGAACGGTGAGATGAACGAGACGAGCACGATCAGGCCGGCCTGCACCATCAGCGAGGCGACCTCGGCGATCCGCCGGATGTTCTCCACCCGGTCCGCGTCAGTGAAGCCGAGGTCCTTGTTCAGCCCGTGCCGGACGTTGTCGCCGTCCAGGATGAAGGTGCGCCGGCCGGCCGCGTGCAGGGCCTTCTCCACCAGGTCGGCGACGGTGGACTTGCCGGCCCCGGACAGCCCGGTGAACCAGACCACGCACGGCCGGTGCCCGTTCAGCGCGGCGCGGGCCGGCTTGCCGACGGTGAGCTGCTGCCAGCGCACGTTCGCCGAGCGGCGCAGCGCAAAGTCGATCATGCCAGCGCCGACCGTCGCGTTGGTCAGCCGGTCCAGCACGATGAACGAGCCGAGGTCGCGGCTGGTCCGGTACGGCTCGTAGGGCACCGCCACATCCAGGTGCACGTTGGCCACGCCGATCTCGTTGCCGCGCAGGACCTTCGCCGGCGCCCGCCGCAGTGAGTCGACCTCGACCCGGTACTTCGGCTGGTCACAGGTGAACCCGACGGTGCGCGCGCCGATCTTGGCCAGGTAGCGGCGGCCGGGCAGCAGCTCGTCGGCGCCCAGCCAGACCAGCCGCGCCTGGAACGCGTCGGCCACATCCGGCGGCGCCTCGGCGGCGGCCAGCACGTCACCCCGGCTGACGTCCAACTCGTCGGCCAGCAGCACGGTGACCGAGCGGCCCACCTCGGCCTCGGCCAGGTCCCCGTCCATCGTGACGATCCGGCGCACCGTGGACTCGATCGCCTCGGCGGCACCCGGCAGCACCCGGACCCGGTCGCCGGTGCGCAGCACGCCGGCCAGCACCCGTCCGGAGTAGCCGCGGAACTCGGCGCTCGGCCGATTCACCCACTGCACCAGGAACCGGGCCGGCCCGGTGGCGGCCGCGTCGTCGTCCACCGGCACGGCGCCCAGCCAGTCCAGCACCGTCGGGCCGGTGTACCACGGCGTGTGCGCGGACCGGGCGACCAGGTTCACCCCGTGCACGGCGGCCACCGGCACCGCCGTCACGTCGTCGATGGTCAGCTCCTTGGCCAGCCCGGCGAACTCGTCGGCGAGTGCCTCGAACACCTCCCGCGAGTAGCCGACCAGGTCGAGCTTGTTCACCGCGAGCAGCACATGCCGCACGCCGAGCATCGAGACCAGGTGCAGGTGCCGGCGGGTCTGGGTGAGCAGGCCCTGGGTCGCGTCGACCAGGATCACGGCGGCCTGCGCGGTGGACGCACCGGTCACCATGTTGCGGGTGTACTGCTCGTGCCCCGGGGTATCCGCCACGATGAACCGGCGGCGCTCGGTGGCGAAGAACCGGTACGCCACGTCGATCGTGATGCCCTGCTCCCGCTCGGCGGCCAGGCCGTCCACCAGCAGCGCGTAGTCCAGTTCGCCGCCCCGGCCGCCGACCCGCTTCGAGTCCGCCACCAGCGCGTCCAGCTGGTCGGCGTAGAGCAGCCGCGAGTCGTGCAGCAGCCGGCCGATCAGCGTGCTCTTACCGTCGTCCACGCTGCCGCAGGTGATGAACCGGAGCAGCTCGGCGGGTGTCCCGTGCTGTGCTGGTGTCCCGTGCTGTGCTGGTGTCCCGTGCTGTGCTGGTGTCCCGTGCTGTGCTGGTGTCCGGGGCATCAGAAGTAGCCCTCCTGCTTCTTGCGCTCCATCGAGCCGGTCTGGTCCCGGTCGATCACCCGGCCCTGCCGCTCGGACGTGGTCGCGCCGCGCATCTCCTCGATGATCTCCGCCAAGGTGCTCGCGGTGCTGCGCACGGCGCCGGTCAGCGGGTAACAGCCGAGCGTGCGGAACCGGACCGTGCACAGCTCGGGGCGCTCCCCCTCGGCGAGCGGCAGCCGGTCGTCGTCGACCATGATCAGCGCGCCGTCCCGGTGCACCACCGGTCGCTCGGCGGCGAAGTACAGCGGCACGATCGGGATGCGTTCGCGCTGGATGTAGCGCCAGACGTCCAGCTCGGTCCAGTTGGAAAGCGGGAACACCCGGATGCTCTCGCCGGGGTGGGTACGCGCGTTGTACAGCCGCCACAGCTCCGGGCGCTGGTTCTTCGGGTCCCAGCGGTGCGCCGCCGTGCGGAACGAGAACACCCGCTCCTTCGCCCGGGACGCCTCCTCGTCGCGGCGCGCGCCGCCGAACGCGAGGTCGAACCGGTGCTCGTCGAGCGCCTGGCGCAGGCCCTGGGTCTTCCACAGGTCGGTGTGCTTCGCCGAGCCGTGCTCGAAGGGGTTGATGCCCAGCGCGAGGCACTCCGGGTTGCGGTGCACGATCAGCCGCAGCCCCAGCCGCGCGGCCGTCTCGTCCCGGAAAGTGATCATCTCGCGGAACTTCCACGTGGTGTCCACGTGCAGCAGCGGGAACGGCGGCGGGCTCGGGTGGAACGCCTTGCGGGCCAGGTGCAACAGCACCGAGCTGTCCTTGCCGATCGAGTACAGCAGCACCGGGCGTTCGCTCTCCGCGACGGCCTCGCGCAGCACGTCGATGCTGTCCGCCTCCAGCCGGTCCAGGTCGCTCAACATCAGTGACCCACCTCGGTTAGGCCGGCGCGCAACGCGTCGACCAGCTCCGGGCGGCAGACGAACAGGTCGGGCAGCAAGGGGTCCGGCCGGTTGTAGCGCAGCGGGCCGCCGTCCAGCCGGGACGCGTGCAGGCCCGCCGCGACCGCCACCGCGACCGGCGCGGCCGAGTCCCACTCGTACTGACCGCCGCCGTGCAGGTACGCATCCACCTCGCCGCGCACCACCGCCATCGTCTTCGCGCCGGCACTGCCCATCGGCACCAGCTCCGCGCCCATCCGCTCGGCCAGCTCGGCCAGGAAGGCCGGCGGCCGACTTCGGCTGACCGCGATGCGCACCCGGGCGCCCGGCTCCGGCGCCGGCGGGCGCGGCGGGTCGGCCGTGCCGTACGCCTCGCCGAGCGCGGGCAGTGCAACGGCCCCGGCCACCAGCTCGCCATCCACCGGCTCGCCTGCGCCCGGCTCACCGGCAGCCGACCCACCGGGGCTCGACTCACCGGCAGCCGACCTACCGGCAGCCGAGTCGCCGGCCGACCAGAGCGCCACGTGCACCGCCCAGTCGGTGCGGCCGCGCTCGCAGTACTCGCGGGTGCCGTCCAGCGGGTCGATGATCCAGACCCGATTGGCGGTGTGCCGGGCGGGGTCGTCCTCGGCCTCCTCGGACCGGACGGCATCGCCGGGGCGGTGCTCGGCCAGCCGGGCGGCGAGCAGCTCGTGCGCGGCCCGGTCGCCGAGCCGGCCAAGCTCGACCGGGTCGACCGACGTGGCCCTGGCCCGGACCGCCAGCAGCGCGGCCCCTGCCTCGGTGGCCAGGCGGAGGGCCAGCTCGGCGTCCGTGGCATGCTCGGGGATCGGCATGCGGGCACCGTAACACGACTATTGGACAACGTTCAGAACATTCTGAACGTTGTCCAATATACGCTACGCTGCACCCGTGGACAGCACCGCGGCACCGGCTCCGACCGCGTGGGGGGACGCCGAGGGCCGGCAGCGGGACATCCTCGCGTCCGCCGAACAGATCCTGGCCGAGTCCGGCTACGGGGCGTTGACCATGCGCGCGATCGCGGCCGGCGCCGGTGTCAGCTCAGGCACGGTCTACCAGTACTTCGGCGGCAAGGAGGACGTGTTCGCCGCGCTGATGGCCCGCCGGCTGGACGAGCTGCGGGCCAGCCTGGACGCGGCGGACCGGGGCCTCGGCATCGCCGGCCTGCTGCGCGAGATCCTGCCCCAGGTCACCGAGCTGTGGCGGCGGCTGGGCCGCTCGGCGCCGCAATGGGAGGCGAAGGTGCTCGCCGGCGGCCGGCGCAGCAAGGACCTGGTCGCCTCGGCGACCGTGTACCGGCGCACCATCGCGGCCCTGGCCCGCGCGCTGGCCGAGACCGCGCAGGCGCACGGCCAGGTCCTGCTGGACGACCCCGCGCTGCCGTTCTGGGTGTGGGACTCGCTGATCGGGCTGGCCGACGACCTGCTGCACGGCGGCGCGCCGCAGGGCAGGGTGCGGCCGAGGCGGCTGGTCGAGTTCGGCACCTCGGCGATCGAGCGGGGCATCGTCGCGCCCGGCTGACCAGTCCGGCTGACCAGTCCGGCTGGGCCGGTCAGGCCGACCAGTCCGGCTGACCGGTCCGGCTGACCGGTCCGGCTGACCGGTCCGGCTGGGCCGGTCCGGCTGGGCCGGTCAGGCCGCCGGGCGTACTCGAGCTGGCGCAGCAGGATGTCCCCGGACACCCCGCCACGAGAGGCGCCACGGGTCGATCAACGACACGAATCAGCGGATAAAAAACATGATTCGAACCGTACTTGCGGTTTCAAGACGCAGTCGAGACCGTATGTGCGGACCGATCATTCCCCGCTCCGAGGAGACAGTTGTGGCAACGGTGCTGTGCGTGCTCTACGACGACCCGGTCGACGGTTACCCGACCAGCTACGCCCGCGACGGGCTGCCCGTCATGGAGCGCTACCCGGACGGGCAGACCCTGCCGACGCCCGAGGCCATCGACTTCACCCCGGGCCAGCTGCTGGGCAGTGTGTCGGGCGAGCTGGGGCTGCGTAAGTTCCTAGAGAGCCAGGGTCACGAGCTGATCGTGACCTCGGACAAGGAGGGGCCGGATTCGGAGTTCGACCGGCATCTGCCCGAGGCGGAGATTGTCATTTCGCAGCCGTTCTGGCCGGCGTATCTGACGGCGGAGCGGTTTGCCAAGGCGCCGAAGTTGAAGCTGGTGGTGACGGCCGGGATCGGCTCGGATCACACCGAT
>Ga0137415_10000545_pt1 | contig 36393 bp, 34 predicted proteins | sample CZODoug3_1_1_16f_FD_183082 | JGI IMG/M metagenome (GOLD analysis project Ga0137415, IMG submission 183082) | Vadose zone soil fungal communities from Angelo Coast Range Reserve, California, USA - CZODoug3_1_1_16fungal (Hybrid Assembly) | ecosystem: Environmental > Terrestrial > Soil > Vadose...
GGTTCCTTGCCCGGATCCGGTGATCCAGGTGGATGCATCGCAAGGCGGAGGTGCGGGCCGATACCGCTGTTGTATCGGGCCGTGCCGACAACGCCGCGAGGCGCCGCCTGGGCGCCGGAGACAGGTAAGACGACCTCGTTTCCACGACACTAGGGTTCGACCAACGCCGGGCGGCACGGAACGGGGGAGCGGATGGTGCGCGAGGGGGTGCCCGGCCCCGATGCGGGTGGTCGGCGGGCGTACCAGGCGATCGTCGAGTCGGTGGAGAACCGGCTGGCCACCGGCGAGCTGAAGCCGGGCGACCGGATCCCCAGCGAGCGCGCCCTGATGGCCGAGTTCGGGGTCAGCCGGGGCACCGTGCGCGAGGCCCTGCGGGTGCTCGGCAACTCCGGGCTGCTCCGGTCCCGGCACGGCGACCGGGCCGGCCCGATGCTGCTCGATCCCGCGGGCGCGCCGCTGGCCGACGCGGTGAGTCGGGTTGCCCGGCTGCACGGCTGTACGACGGCGGAGCTCGTCGGCTACCGGATGACGCTGGAGTCGGCGGCGAACCAGCTCGCCGCGCACCAGCGCACCGACAGCCAGCTGGCGGCGATGCGCCGGGTGATCGAGGAGATGGCCGAGGCGGCCGACCGGCAACGCTTCGCCGAGGTCGACTACGAGTTCCATGCGATCGTCGCCGAGGCCAGCGGGAACTCGCTGATCGAGAGCAGCCTGCGGGCCGCCAGAGCAGCGATCCTGGACCAGATCGGCGAGAAGGTGGCCGAGTCGCCGACCGGCTCGGCCGCGCACATGCGCGAGTCGGTGCGCCACCACCGGCTGGTGTTCGGCGCGATCGAGGCACGGGACGGCGTGCTGGCGGCCGCCATCGCCCGGTTCAGCCTGGTCACCAGCTACCGGGAGTACCTGACGCCGGCCGAGTTCGAGGCCCTGTCCGTGATGTGCGGCCACGACCCGAACCCGCTCTGACCGCGCTCGGGGTTCCCGGACGGCGGGCCGAGGCATTACAGTCCACTGGTCCTACCAGTGAGGTGAGTTCATGGCAGCGGTCGCTCTGGTCACCGGCGCCGCCTCCGGCATCGGGGCCGCGGTGGCCGCCGCGCTGGCCGACGCCGGCTACGACTTGCTGCTGAACGACACGCCTGACGTGGACGCCACCGCGCTGGCCGCCGTCGTGGGCGGCGGGCCGGGCCGCGTCGAGGTGGTGCCGGCGGACGTCCGCACCGAGGCCGGCCTCACCGCGATCGGCGCCGCCGCGCGCCGGTTCTGCCCGGCCGAGCAGGGCCTGGCCGTGCTGGTCAACAACGCCGGCTACGGGCTCACCAGGCCGGTCGAGGAGATCACCCTGGCCGCCTGGGACGACCTGTTCGCGGTGCACTCCCGGGCGCACTTCGGCCTGGCCGTGCAGTGCGCCGAGCTGCTCAGGACGGCGCGCGGGGCGGTGGTGAACATCAGCAGCGTGGCCGCCCGGCTGGGTCTGCCGGGGCGGGTCGCCTACGCGGCCACCAAGGCGGCGATCGAGGGATTCACCCGCGCGCTGGCCGGCGAGTGGGCGGCGACCGGCGTCCGCGTGAACGCGGTGGCCCCGGGCACGATCCTCACGCCGCTGGTGGAGCGGAACTTCGCCACCGGGTTGCTGGACCGCGAGATGGTGCTGGCCCGCACCCCGATGCGCCGGCTCGGTACCCCGGGCGAGGTCGCCGAGGTGGTCGCGTTCCTGGCCGGCCCCGGCGCCTCCTACGTCACCGGCCAGACCCTGTACGTCGACGGCGGTTGGACGGCCTGGGGTGGCTGAGCCATCGAGCCCGCCGAGCCCGCCGGGGGGCGCGAACCGGACGGCCGTGGTGACCGGCGGCGCCTCCGGCATCGGCCGCGCGGCCGCCGCCCGGTTGCTCGCCGAGGGCTGGCGGGTGGCCGTGTTCGACCTCGCCGACGCGGCGGTGCCCGACGCGGCAGTGTCCGACGGACCGGTGCCGGACGGACCGGCGCCTGACCTGTCGACCGCGCCGGCGCCCGACCTGTCGAGCGCGCAGTGGCACTGGGTGGACGTGCGCAATGAGGACGCGGTGAACCGGGCGCTGGACGGCGTCGAGCGGACCCTGGGCCCGCCGGCGCTGCTGGTGCACTCGGCGGCCATCGCGCCGGCGGCGGCGCCGTGCCTGGAGCTGTCGGTGCGGGAGTTCCGCGAGGTGCTCGACGTCGACCTGCTGGGCGCGTTCGTCACGGCGCGGGCGGCCGCCGCGCGGATGCGCCGGGCGGGCGGCGGGTCGGTGGTGCTTGTGTCCTCGGCGGCCGGGCTGCGGGCGCGGCCGGGGTTGGCGGCGTACGGCGCGGCCAAGGCCGGGGTGATCCAGCTGGCCAAGGTGCTGGCCGTCGAGCTGGCCGAGCACGGGATCAGGGTCAACTGTGTCTCGCCCGGAGTGACGCTGACCCCGCTGATGCTCCGGTCCTGGGGCACGGCCGACCCGGCGGAGGCGTTCCGCCGGGCCGACGCGCAGGCCCCGATCCCGTTGGGGCGGCTGGTCACTGCCGAGGAGGTCGCCGACGCGATCCTCTATCTCGGCACCGGGTCCGGGGCGGTGACCGGCCACAACCTCGTGGTCGACGGTGGACGCTCGGTCTGACCTACGGCATGGCCGCATCGCCGCGGTCGCCGCCACACCCGGGGTTGACCGCGACCGCCTTGAAGAACGTGTAGTGGAACGTGCCGCCCGGCTCGCCCGTGCGGCGCAGGTCCGCGACGCCCCGGTCGAAGTCGGCGGGAGTGCTGAGGCCGGCGGCGACCGCGTCGTCGCGGACGGCGGCGACCATCGCGGTGAACGTGTTGCGGGTGAACCCGTCCACCAGGTCCGGGCGGGTCTGGTCGGCGTACACCGTGCGGGGACGGACGCGCACTCCCCGGTAGCCGGCGCCGGTGAGCAGCGGCTGCAGCTGCCGCCCGACCAGCGCATTTCCCCCGGCGGCGGCCTGCAACCGGACCTGGCAGCCGATCGCCGCCCGTGCGTGCGCACTGTCCGGGTGGAACAGGGCCGACCCGTGATCGCCCTCGATCACGGTGACCGAGCCGCCCGGGCGCAGCACTCGACGCAGCCCGGCCAGCGCCCGCGCGGGGTGCGCCAGGTGCTCCAGCACGAAGCAGAGGAACAGGTGGTCGAAGGACCCGGTGGCGAACGGGGGGTCGAACAGATCGGCCCGGCACCAGCTGACCGTCGGTCGGGTCGACAGGCGGGCCCGCGCGCTGGCGAGGGAGGCCGCCGCGGTGTCGATCGAGACGAACCGAGCGCCCGGACTGCCGGCGACCAGGTGCGCGGTCTGCGCGCCGACCCCGCAGCCGACCTCGAGCACCCGGGACCCGGCCGGGTAGGCGGTGCCGGCGTGCAACAGGTCGGCCAGGGTGTCCGCCTGGTCGCCCAGCCGGCGTGTCTCGGGCTCGGCGTAACCGTGCACGTAGCCGCTCGATCGTGCGGTTTTCACGGTGTGCATGGCACCACCGTGGCGCCACAATGGACCGGTGGTCAGAGCCAAAGACAGCCCCGACGACCGATCCAAAGCGACCGGCTCGGACTTTCTGCAGCTCAACATTGCGGACGCCCCCACCGGCGGGCTGTCCGACTGGCTGGCCGAGCAGCTGCGGCTGGCGATCTCGGACGGCCGGCTGCCACTGGGCAGCACGCTGCCGGCGACCCGCGTACTGGCCGGGGACCTGCGCGTGTCCCGCGGTGTGGTCACCGAGACCTACCAGCGACTGACCGAGGACGGCCACGTCGTGGGGCGCGGCCGGGCCGGCACGATCGTCGTGGCCGCGCCGCTCGCCGTGCCGGTCGGCGGGGTGCGCCGGCGTTCGGCCGCCGGCGGGGCGGAGCTGCGGGCGCTGTTCGCCGCCGAGCCCGGGTCGGACATCTTCGACGCGCTGCGGGCGGTGCCGGCCCGGATCGACCTGGCGCCCGGGGTGCCCGACCTGGCCGCCTTTCCCCGGGTGGCCTGGCTGCGGGCCGAGCGGGCGGTGTTGAACGAGCTCACGCCGGCCGACTTCCGCTACGGCGACCCGAGCGGCACCCCGGCGCTGCGGCTGGCGGTCGCGCACTGGCTCGCCCGCAACCGCGGCATCCGGGCCGACCCGGCGGAGGTGGTGATCGTCGCGGGCGTGGCCCAGTCGATCGGGTTGCTCGCGCAGGTACTGCGCCGCGCCGGCATCTCCGAGGTCGCGGTGGAGGAGCCGAGCTCGCTCGGGGTACGCCAGCACCTGCGCAACTGGGGCATGGCCACGCCGCCGGTCGCCGTCGACGCCGAGGGGATCCGGGTGGATGAGCTGCGGGCCAGTGGTGCCCCGGCGGCGCTGTTGACCCCGGCGCACCAGTTCCCGACCGGAGTGGTGCTGGACGGCGAGCGGCGGCGCGAGCTGATGCGGTGGGCCGGCGACGGCGGGCTGGTCATCGAGGACGACTACGACGCCGAGCACCGCTACGACCGGCCGCCGGTGCCCGCGGTGCGCGCGATGCTGGCCGAGCAGGTCTGCTACACCGGCAGTGTCTCCAAGCTGCTCGCCCCGGCGCTGCGGCTGGGCTGGCTGCTCGTGCCGGCGCGGTACCTGGCCGACGTCCGCGCCGCCAAGCGCAATGCCGACCTCGGCAACCCGGTGTTGGCGCAGCTAGTGCTCGCGCGGCTGATGGAGTCCGGGGAGATGGAGCGCCAGCTGCGCTTCGTCCGCCGGCGCCACCGCCGCCGCCGCGACGCCATGATCGAGGCGATCGCCGAGCACCTGCCCGGCGCCTCGGTACATGGAGCGGCGGCCGGCCTGCACCTGATGATCACGTTCGACGGCGCGTTCGAGGACGCCGACTTCGCCGCCGCCGCGCTCGCGAGGGGGGTCAAGGTGCAGCCGTTGTCCTGGCACGCCCAGCGCGCCCACCCGCCCGGCCTGGTACTCGGGTACGCGGCGAACACCATCACGGAGATCAACGAAGGCGTCGCCATCCTCGGCGAGATCGGGCGCACCCTCCGCTGACCTGCAGCTGACTGGCTCGAGTTGGTCGTGGCCTGAGCGCGGAAGGTGCGGGAACCCCGGCAGGTGCGCGAGGTGGGCACGGAAGGTGCGCGGGAACCGCGATGGGTGCACGAGGTGGGCACGCGGCGCGCATCTAACGGGGTTCTCGCGCATCTCGCACCATGCGCGGGAACCCCGCATGGTGCGCGGCGTGCCTGCGGAAGGTGCGCGGGAACCCCGGTAGGTGCGCGGGAATCCCTGTTGGTGCGCGGGAACGGCGGTGCGCGGGAACGGCGGAGGGCGGGAACGGCTGAGGGCGGGAACGGCGGAGGGCGGTCAGGTTGGGAGGTTCAGCAGGGCGGTGTAGCGCTGGAGGTCGTCGTTGACCAGGGGGTCCCCGTGTGCGAGGCCGACAGCGCGGACCGTGCGCGGCAGCCGGGCGAGCCCGGTCGGGCGGAGCAGGGGGTCTGCCGCGAGCGCCGCCGGGCCGAGGCTGAGCTCGGTACCCCGATTGAAGATCGCGTCGCCCACGAACACCGTGTCGGTCGGTTCGTGCAGCAGGGCGATGTGACCGGGTGTGTGCCCCGGCGTGTGGATCACCCGCAGGCCGCTGGAGCCGCCCACGTATTCGCCGTCGGTGAGCACGCCGTCGGGTTCGAGCGGGCGCCAGTGCAGCAACGGCACCCGGTCGATCAGTCGCCCGACCCGGCCAGAGCGCCCGGCCGGCGGGACCCGCCCGGCGCGCAGCCAGTCGGCGTCCGCGCGGTGGATCAGCACCTGGGCGCCAGTCCGCGCACGCAGCTCGGCGGCGCCCCGGACATGGTCGGGGTGGGCGTGGGTGAGCACGATCTGGCGGATGTCGGTGAGGGTGCGGCCGAGGTCGGCAACCGAGGACTCGATGCGCGCCGGCGCACCCAGCCAGCCGACGTCGACCAGGATCAGCCCCTCGTCGCCGTCGACCAGGAACGCGTTGTTGCCGACAGCGGTCGGCACGCGGAGGACGCCGGGAGCCAGTTCGGCCGGTGCCGCGCGGCGCATCTCAGCGCACCCCCTCGGCGGCCGGCAGGTAGCCCTCCTTGGCCAGCTTGGGCAGCAGGCCGCCGGCCTCCAGGATGTCGAGCACGAACGCGGGCAGCGGCTCGGCGGCCAGCCGCACGCCGGTGCGGGTGTTTTCGCACCAGCCCTCGGTGAGGTGCAGCCGGGCGGTGTCGCCGTCGGTGAACGCGCCGGTGACCCCGGGGGCGGTCAGCGCGGGCAGCCCGAAGTTGATGCAGTTGCGCAGGAACAGTGAGTTGAACTCCTCGGCGACCAGCGCCCGCACGCCGAGGTACCGGAACAGCGTGGCCACCGGCCGGGAGGAGCCGAGCCCGAAGTTGCGCCCGGCGACCACGATTTCGCCGGGCGCGACCTGCTCGGTCCACCCGGGCCGCAGCTCGTAGAACACGTGCTTGGCGGCCTGTTCGGGTGGCAGCTTCATCGCGAAGCCCGGGTACATGGCGTCCGTGGTGACCGAGTCCCCGACGACCCAGACCCGGCCCTGCAGCTGCTGCTCCATCACACTCGCTCCGATCCGGCGGCGGTCCGGGGGTCGACGATGTGCCCGGCCAGCGCGGACGCGGCGACCGTCGCCGGCGACGCCAGATAGATCTCCGCGTCCGGGCTGCCCATCCGCCCCTTGAAGTTGCGGGTGCTCGCGGTCAGGCACACCTCGCCGGCCCCGACCACTCCCATGTGGTAGCCGAAGCACGCGCCGCACGTCGAGTTGGTGACCACCGCCCCGGCGTCGGCCAGCGCCTCCAGATAGCCCAACCGCAGGGCGTCCCGGTACACCCGCTGCGAGGCCGGCGTGATCAACAGCCGCACCCCGGGAGCCACCTGGTGCCCCCGGACGATGTCGGCGGCGATCCGCAGGTCCTCCAGCTGGCCGTTCGCGCAGGAGCCGATGAAGCACTGGTCGACCGCACGGTGCTCCAGCTCGGAGACCGGGAAGGAGTTGTGGCTGACCCTGCCCGGCCGGGCGACGTAGGGCTCCAGCGCGGACAGGTCGATCTCGCGGACCGCCGCGTAGTCGGCATCCGGGTCGGCGTCGGCCGGCGTGTAGGGCCGGTCGGTGTGCTCGGCGAGCCACTCGCGCAGCACTGCGTCGACGCCGAACGTGGAGAAGTCGGCGGAGACCTCGGCGCCCTGGGTGGCGATGGTGCGCCGGTCGTGCATCGCCACGGTGGCCAGCCCGGGCCCGCCGTACTCCAGGTTGTGGTTGGTCGCGTCGCCGTAGGTACCGGCGATGTACAGGAAGATGTCCTTGCCGCTGACGAAGGGCGGCGCGTGACCGGTCAGCTCGTACCGGATCGTGGGCGCGACGGTGAACCAGGTCTTGCCGGTGCACAGGATCGAGAACACCTCGGCGGGGCCGAGTCCGCGCGCCGCGGTGTTGTAGGCGCCGCCGGCGCACGTGTGGGAGTCGGTGCAGGCCAGGATCTCGCCGGGGCGGGCCAGCCCGTTCTCGGCGATCACCTGGTGGCAGATGCCGTGGCGGCCCACGTCGTAGAACCTGCTGATGCCGAAGTCGCGGGCGAACGTGCGCGCCCTCGGGCCGCCCTCGGCGTCCTGCACGGTCGGTGCCGGCACCGCGTGGTCCATGATCACGGCGACCTTGTCCGGGTCGTTGATCCGCAGCGGCTGGATCCAGCCGGTGGCGAACTGCAGGTCGATCAGCACGGTCATGTCGACGTCGCAGACCACCGTCTGCCCGGTGTGCACCTCGGCCAGCCCGGCGGACCGGGCCAGGATCTTCTCGATCATGGTCATGCCCATGCCGGGGCTCCTTCGTCGTCGGCCCGGTAGCGCTCGCCGAGGGCGGCCCACTCGCGCAGGCCGAGCAGCTCGAAGAACCCGGCCGGCCCGGTCGGCTGCAGCGCGGTGGCGTCGAACCCGCCGAGTGCGGCGAGCGAGTTCAGCATCGCCACCGCGGCGGCGCCGAGCGCGGCACCGGGATGGATGGCGACCCGGTAGCCCAGCTGGGCCAGCCGCTCGGTGGTCAGCTCGGGGGTGAGGCCGCCGGCCACCATGTTGACCAGCAGCGGGGCAGGCACCTCGCGGGCGATCCGGGCCAGCTCGGCCAGGCTTTGCGGCGCCTCTACGAAGATCATGTCGGCGCCCTCGGCCGCGTAGCGGTTGGCCCGCTCGATCGCGGCGTCCAGGCCCAGTGGCGCGCGCGCATCGGTCCGAGCGATGATCACCAGGTCGGCGTCGTCCCTGGCGTCCAGCGCGGCGCGCAGCTTGCCGAGGAACTCCGGCACGCCGATCAGCTCCTTGTCCGGCAGGTGCCCGCAGCGCTTCGGGAACGCCTGGTCCTCCAGATGCAGGCCGGCGACCCCGGCGCGCTCGTACTCCCGCACGGTGCGCACCACGTTCAGCGCGGCCCCGTAGCCGGTGTCCGCGTCGGCGATCAGCGGCAGGTCGCCGAGCACGCCGGTGACCATCCGCGCCCGGTCGACCATCTCGGTCTGGCTGAGCAACCCGATGTCCGGCAGGCCGAAGCCGGCGGCGGCCACCCCGGCACCGGTCAGGTACGCCGCGTCGAACCCGGTGCGGGCCACCAGGGCGGCGGAGATCCCGTCGAACACCCCTGGCGCGGTGACCAGCGCCCCGGTACTCAGCAGCTGGCGCAGGCGCGCTCTCGCCGGTGTGGTCACGCTCGGCTCCCTTCGGTCCTGCTGCGTGAAGGGTCGTGAGTGGCGAGTGGTCCCCTGGGACCACTCGCCACTCACGACCTACCGCCCTGCCAGGTGCGTGGCGGGTCGTGTGTGGTCAGCGGTGGGTGAGCGCCTCGGCGCGGTCGTCGAGCAGCTCGGACAGTTCGGCACAGGTGTCCAGCAGCCGGTCCGCGAAGGTGCGCATGCGCCCCTCGGTCCAGCGCGCGGCCGGGCCGGAGACCGCGACGGACAATGCCGGCCCGCCCGCCGGCCCGCCCGCGGGGCCGACTGCCGAACCGCCCGGTCGCTCGAAGCTGGACCGGACCGGGGCGGCCATGCCGTGCACCCCGGGATGGTTGGCGCCGTAGGACAACGCGTAGCCGGCCCGGCGGATCTCGTCGAGCGCGACCCGCAGGACGGCGGGGTCCTCGGCCCGGTCGATGATCGGTTGCGCCGCGCCGGGGCGCAGCGTGGCGAGGATCGCCCGGCCACTGCAACCGCTGGTCAGCGGCGTGGACTCGCCGACCGTGGCGGCCCGCCGGAGGACCTGGTCGGCGCTCTCCACGCCGAGCACCAGCACGGCGCGGGCCCCGCTGCGCACGTGCAGGGTGGCCGTCTCGCCGGTGGTCGCCGCGAGCTCGCGCAGCGCCGGGCGGGCGGCGGCGTAGCGGTCGGCCTGGGGGAGCACGGCGGCGGCCACCCCAACCAGTCGGCTGCCGACGCGGTATCCGCCGGACTCCGCGCGGTCCAGGTACAGCTCGTCCTGCAGTACCCGCAGCAGCCGGTAGCACGTGCTCTTGGACAGCCCGGTGTCGCCGGCGAGCTCGACCAGGCCGACCGGCTTGCCCGCCGTGACGACCGCCTCGATCAGCCGCAACGCCCGGCGTGCCGTCTCTGCGCCCTCGGTCCGGGTGCCCGCCGACTCACTGTCTGCCATCTGGTCTCACTATCTGAAAAATAAGTTTCAGTATGAGAGGACGGTAGGCGAGCCGCTGCCGGCCCGTCAACTGGCGTGCGCACCGCGCGGGGTCGCGCGGCTCAGCCTGTTGTTACCGAACTGCACAGGAGGCAGGTTTTCGGCGCCCAGAACCTGCCTGGTGTGGAGTTCGGTAACAACAGGCAGGGCGGGGTTCGCGCGGGCTCGGGCTCGGCGGCCGGCCCGGCGCCGGGCCGACCTGATCGGGCGTCGCGCATCTGACGGGGTACTCGCGCATCTCGCACCATGCGCGGGAACCCCGGGCGATGCGCGGCGTGCGGGTGGAACGTGCGCGGGAACCCCGGGTGATGCGCGGCGTGCGGGTGGGACGTGCGCGGGAACCCCGGAAGGTGCGCGGTGGGGTCAGCCGGCGGTCGGGCGGGAGGCGCCGAAGCCGCCGTAGCGGCCGGCGTTCGCCCGGGCCCGCACCTCGTCGAAATGCCGGTGCACGGCCTCGGCGGCGAGCTCGGGGTCACCGGCGACCAGCGCGTCGACGATCAGCTGGTGGCGCTGTGCGGTGCTGGCCGGCGAGGACACCGGACCCCCGAGCTCGCTCTCGGCGGCGCGGTAGACGTCCCAGAACAGCCCGGTCAGCTCGCGGGCGAGGTCGAACCCCGCTTCGGCGCAGATCAGGTCGTGGAACTCGCGGTCGGCGACCGCGCCGTCCGGCCCGGGGCGACCCATCCGGGCCACCCGGGCCTCGAGCTGCTCGATCAGCGCGGGGCCGGGCTGCTGGGCCACGCGGCGGGTCAGCTCGGTCTCGATCATCTCGCGGACCTCGAGCAGGTCGCGCAGGCGTTCGGCGGCGGTACTGCCCCTGGTCCGGGTGCGGAACAGCAGCCAGGTCTGCAGGGCGGCGGATCCGGCGGACCCGACGAACGTGCCGTAACCGTGCCGGACCTCGACGATGCCGAGGGCCTGCAGTGCCTTGATCGCCTCGCGGATCGAGTTGCGGCCCACCCCGATGTCGCCCATCAGGCTCAGCTCGGTGGGCATCGGCGCACCCGGCGGCAGGCCGTGGTCGACGATCAGGTCGATGATCCGCTTGGTGATCTCATCGCTGCGCTGCGGACGCGCCACCGCTGGCCCCCGGGACTGTGTACTCATAGGCGCGCCGACACGCCGGACATCCTACGTCGGCCCCGCGCCGGTGCGTCGCCGGCGGGCGTCCCGTGATCATCAGGACGTGAGGGCGGATTTCGGGCCCGGAAACGACCCAGGTGTCCTGATGATCATCGGGAGGCGCTCTAAGCTCGGCGCCATGCCGCCCGACGCCGGATCCCCGCCCGGGCTGCCCGACGGCGGGTCGCTGCCTGCCGCCGGATCTCCGCTCGCGCTGCCCGTCGGCGCGTTGCCCGTCGGCGCGCTGGCCACGACCGTGCTGGCTGCTGCCCGGCGGCACGAGCACCCGGCCGTGTTCAACCACAGCGTCCGGACCTACCTGCACGCCGGGCGGATCGCCGTGCAACGCGGGCTCGGCGCCGGCACCGACTACGACCCGGAGCTGCTGTTCTACGCCTGCGCGCTGCACGACATCGGCACGGCCGACGCCTACGACGGGCCGAGCCGGTTCGAGGTGGAGGGCGCGGACGCGGCGGCCGCGCTGCTCACCGGCGCTGGCGTCGACGCGAGCGGGGTGGACCAGGTGTGGGAGGCGATCGCCCTGCACACCTCGCCGCAGATCGCCGAACGCCGTGGCCCGGTGACGATGTTGACCCGGCTCGGCGTGCTCCGCGACTTCGGCGACCCGGCGCTCGACCGGCACGAGCTGCGGCCGGTGATCGAGCGGCACTACCCCCGGCTGGACGTCGAGCGCGAGCTGAAGTCGCTGGTCGTCGGCCAGGCGCTGCGCCGCCCGGAGAAGGCCCCGAAGTCGTCATGGCCGTCGGTGTTGCTCCGCTCCCACCTCGGCGAGCCGCCCGACCCGAACGAGTTCTGACCTGGCCTAACACCGCTACGGCGCGGCCAGCAGGAACTCGTGGCGGCCGAGCCGGGTGCCGTTGACCTGGATCTCCACGGCGTGCCCGCCGGGGTAGTAGCGGCGGGTGCTGATCGGCCGGAACGAGTGGGTGCGCTCGATGGTGGCCGCCGCGCCGGGATCCAGTGTGCGGGTCGTCAGCTTGAAGACCTTCGGCGCGAGCGTGCCGTTTGCCTTGCGGTGGTGGATGACGTAGTCGATGGCCAGCCGGGCCGGCTCGGCGCCGTGGTTGGCCACCGAGAACGCGAAGCCCAGCCCGCCGCCGAGCTCGACCGTCGACCCGGTCAGGGCGAATCCGCTGAGCACGATGCCCGCGGGCGGCTCGAAGCCGAGCAGCGCGAGCGCGTCCGGGTCGCCGGCCTTGACGAGGATGCGCAGCGCGTGCCGGACCACCGAAGCGGTGTGGGCGTCCGGCTCGGCGAGCCAACGCCGGGCCGTGCCGGTGGCCAGCGCCGCGTCGAGCCGGCTGACGTCGTTGAGGTGGTTGGCCACCGAGCGGCGCACGTAGTCCGACTCGTCCCGGTAGAGCGTGTCGAGCAACTCGATCGCGGCCGCCGGCCGGTCGGTGATCGCGCGCACCCGCCGGGCCCACGGCAGCCGGGGGCGGGTGCCCTCGCTGGCCAGCCGGCGGACGTGCTCGTCCGGGTGCCCGGTCCAGCCCCGGACGACCGAGAGCGTCCGGTCGAGGTCGGCGTCCAGGAACGTGCGGATGGCGAACTCGCCGGTCAGCCGGCTGGTCAACCGCGCGAGCAGGGCCAGCCCGGCCTCGAACTCATGGGGCGGACCCGGGGCCACCGCGAGCGCCGCGACCGCCTCGCTGACCGGCCAGATCATCCAGCCGGTGAACGCCGGGTCGGCCAGTGCCCGGTGCACCACCGCCGCGAACGGCCCGAACCCGCCCGGCAGGTCGGCCAGCAGTGCGTCCCGCACCGCGCGGGCCCGCTCGGCGAGCGCCTGGCCCGGCAGTTCGGCCACAGCGCGGCGCAACGCGGTCGGCTTGGTGGCTGGGGCGGCCACCCGGAGGCAGTCGATCAGGCCGAGGACGGCGTCGGCGCTGAGCAGTTCATCGGCGGTCGGCACCCCGCGATCTAACCCGACACCCCCGACAGTCCGGCCACGCCCCAGGCCTGCCCTGACCCACCGCTGACCCGTGAGTGGCGAGTTGGGTCAGGACCCAACCTCGCCACTCACGGGGGAAGGGGGGCTACGGGCGCGGGATGGAACGCAGGTTGCTGCGCGCGAGGTCGATCATCTTGCCGACGCCGCCGTCGAGCACGGTGCGGGTGGCGGCGAGGGCGAAACCGCGGACCTGGCTGGCCGTGATGTGCGGCGGGATGGACAGGGCATTGGGGTCGGTGTGCACGTCGACGAGGTAGGGGCCGGGGCTCTCCAGAGCGGTGCGCAGGGCCTTGGGCAGCTCGGCGGGGTCGTCCACCATGACCGACGGCACCCCGCAGGAGCGGGCGACGCCGGCGAGGTCGGCGACGCCGTGGTCGGTCTCGAAGGACGGGTAGCCGGCGACCATCATCTCCAGCCGGATCATGCCCAGCGAGCCGTTGTTGAACGCCACGACCTTGATCGGCAGGTTGTGCTCGGCGACGGTGAGCAGCTCACCGAGCAGCATGGTGAGGCCGCCGTCGCCGGACATCGAGACGACCTGGCGGTCCGGGTAGGCGTGCGCGGCGCCGATGGCGTGCGGCAGGGCGTTGGCCATGGTGCCGTGCCGGAACGAGCCGATGATCCGGCGCCGGCCAGTGGGGCTGAGGTAGCGGGCGGCCCAGACGTTGCACATGCCGGTGTCGACGGTGACGATCGCGTCGTCGGCGATCGCCTCGTCCAGCAGCGCGGCGACGTACTCGGGGTGGATCGGGCGCAGCTTCTCGGCCTTGGCGGTGTAGGCCGAGACGACCTTCTCCAGTGAGGCGGCGTGCCGGCGCAGCATCTTGTCCAGGAACGCCCGGTCGGTCTTCTGCTCCAGCAGCGGCAGCACGGCGCGCAGGGTGGCGCCGACGTCGCCCTGCACACCGAGGTCGAGGCGGGTGCGCCGGCCCAGGTGCGAGGCGTCCCGGTCGACCTGCACCGTGCGGGCCTGCGGCAGGAACGTGTCGTACGGGAAGTCGGTGCCCAGCAGGATCAGCAGGTCGGACTCCTGCGTGGCCTCGTAGCAGGCGCCGTAGCCGAGCAGCCCACTCATCCCGACGTCGTAGGGGTTGTCGTACTGGATCCACTCCTTGCCGCCGAGCGAGTGCCCGATCGGCGAGTGCACCTTCGCCGCCAGCGCCAGCACCTCGTCGCGGGCGTCCCGCACGCCGGCGCCGACGAACAGGGTCACCGTGCCAGCCGCGTTGATCTTGTCGGCGAGGGCCTGCACCTTGGCCGGGACGGGTTGCGCGACCGCCGTGGGCGCGACCAGGTCGCTGTGCCCGGTGGGGTGCGGGGCCGCCTCGCCGGAGATGTCGCCGGGCAGCACGAGCACCGCCACCCCGTTCTGCGCGATCGCGGTCTGCATGGCGATCCGCTGCATCCGGGGCAGCTGCTCAGGGCGGCTGACCAGCTCGCAATACGCGCTGCATTCCAGGAACAGGTGCTGCGGGTGGGTCTCCTGGAAGTAGTTCGTGCCGATCTGGGTGGACGGGATGTGCGAGGCGATGGCCAGCACCGGCGCACCGCTGCGGTGCGCGTCGTAGAGGCCCTGGACGAGGTGGGTGTTGCCGGGGCCGCAGCTGCCGGCGCAGACCGCGAGCTGCCCGGTGAGCTGGGCCTCGGCGGCGGCGGCCAGCGCGGCGGCCTCCTCGTTGTGCACGTGCACCCACTCGATGTCCGGGTTGCGGCGGATCGCGTCGGCCAGCGGGTTCAGGCTGTCGCCGACCAGCCCGTAGACCCGGCGGACGCCGGCTTGGATGAGCACCTCGATCATCTGATCGGCAACGGTGTAGGCCATGGCTCCTTCTCGGTTCTGGTCTCGTTGGTCGAGCTAGGTGGGCACGGGATGGTCAGGGCAGCAGGCCGGCGCGATGGGCGTCGAACCGGAGCTCGTCCCGGTGGTCGGGGTGGGCGATGGCGATCAGCTCGCGGGCGCGCTCGGCGAGCGAACGACCCCGCAGGGACGCTACGCCGTACTCGGTGACGACGTGATCCACGGTGTTCTTGAGAGTGGTCACCACGCTGCCCTCGCTCAGGTGGGTGCGGATGCGGCCCAGGCCCGAACTGGTCGTGGAGTGCAGGACCAGGAACGCCTTGCCGCCCGGCGAGTACATCGCGCCCCTGGCGAAGTCGGCCTGGCCGCCGGAGGAGGAGTAGTACCGCCCGGCGATGGTCTCGCTGGCCGCCTGGCCCATCAGGTCGACCTCCGTGGTGGCGTTGATCGAGATGAAGTTGGGCTCCTCGGCGACCACGCGGGGGTCGTTCGTCCAGTTCACCGGCATCAACTGAACCGAGGCGTTGTGGTGCAGCCAGCCGACCATCTCCTCGTCGCCGAGGCAGAACGTGGTGACGTGCTTGCCCGGCAGCTGCTTCTTCCGCGCCCCGGTGACCACACCCTTGCGCACCAGTCGCGCCAGCCCGGCGGCCAGGCACTCGGTGTGGATGCCCAGGTCCCGGTGGCCGTCCAGCGCGGTGAGCAGCGCGTCCGGGGTGCCGCCGACGCCGACCTGCAGGCACGCCCCGTCCGGGATCAGCTCGGCGACGTGCGCCGCGATCCGGTGGTCGAGCTCGCTCGGCGTGCGGTGGTGCAGCGGCGGCAGTGCCCGGTCGGTGCGGATCCAGCCGGCCACCTGGCTGGCGTGCACCAGGTTCTGGCCGTAGGTGAACGGCACCGCGTCCGACACCTCCAGGAAGAACGGCACCTCGCCGATCATCGAGGCCACGTAGTCGGCGTTCATGCCGAGGCTGAAGTAGCCGTGCTCGTCGGGCCCGGCGGCCGCGGCCAGCACCAGCGTCCGCTTGGTCGCCTGCCGCAGCAGCAGCGGCATCTCACTGAAGTGGTTGGGCACCAGGTCGCACTGGCCGTCCCAGTAGGCCTGCCGCGACGCCGGGCCGAGGTAGTAGTCGACGTGCCGCAGGTGCGAGCCGAACTCGCCCCGGATGTAGCGGCGTGGCACGAACGGGTCCATCCGGTGGATCCGCACCCCGTGCAGCTGCTCGGTGTGCTCCTCCAGCAGGTCCAGCACCGTCTGCGGCTCACCCTGCCCGATCGGCACGATCAGGTCGGCACCGGGCGGGACCAGCTCCAACAGCCGGGCCGGCGCCTCGGTGATGCTGAGCGGATTCATGACTGGACCTCCTCCGAGTAGAGCGTGCCGCGGTCGAGGACGTGGCGCGCGGCGGCGAGGCGGGGGCGGTCGATCATCTCGCCGTCCACCCGGACCGCCGCGCCGCCCGAGTCGCCCGCGAGGTCGATGACGCGCCGGGCCCACGCCAGCTCCTCGGCGCTGGGGGAGAAGGCGCGGTTGGTGGGCCGGACCTGTCGTGGGTGCAGGCAGAACCTGCCGCTGAAGCCGAGTGCGGCGGCGTGGGCCAGCTCGGTGTCCAGCAGTTCGAGGTCGTCCAGCGCGACGGTCGGGCCGTCCACCGGGCCCGGCCGCCCGGCGGCGGCGCTGGCGATGACCAGCCGCGACCGCGCGTACAGCAGGGCGGTGGCCGCGCCGGCGATCCCGGTGTCCCGGCAGAAGTCCACCGAGCCGAAGGCCAGCCTGGTGGTGGCCGGGGCGGTGGCCAGCTCGGTGGCGTGTTCGATGCCCAGCGCGGTCTCCACCAGCGCGAGGATCGGGGTGCCGGCGGGCAGCCGGGCGGCGGTGGCGGCGAGCTGCTCGGCCGTCTCGCACTTGGGCAGCACCACGCCGACCAGCTCAGCCAGATCGGCGGCGGCGAGCGCGGCGAGGTCGTCGGCCCACTCGGCGGTGTCGGTGCCGTTGACGCGGACCCAGGCGCGACCGGTGCCGGCGAGGTAGTCCGCGACGGCCGTGCGCGCCTGCGCCTTGTGGTCGGGGGCGACCGCGTCCTCCAGGTCCAGGATCGTCACGTCCGCGCCGAGGGCCGCGCCGCCACCGAAGCGGTCGGGCCGGTCCCCGGGGGTGAACAGCCAGGACCGCGCGTCGGCCGCGGTGCTCACGACGCACCTCCGGCCTGACCGGCGGCACCCGCCGCGCCGGCTAGCTCTTCGACGGCCGGGCGGGTGACTGGCCCGAGGCCCCGGCGGTAGACCATCACGGTGCGCAGGAAGCTGATCACGGTGACGCCGTGCTGGTTCAGACCGTTGGTACGCACGGTGACGATGCCGGCGTCCGGGTGCGAGCGGCTGGCGCGCGCCGTGATCACCTCGGAGGCGGAGTAGATCGTGTCGCCCTCGAACACCGGGGCCGGCATCCGCACCTCGTCCCAGCCGAGGTTGGCGAAGACGTGCTGGCTGACGTCCGTCACCGACTGGCCGGTGACCAGCGCCAACGTGAACGTCGAGTCCACCAGCGGGCGCTGCCAGCTGGTCTGCGCCGCGTAGTTCGCGTCGAAGTGCAGCGGTGCGGTGTTCTGGGTCAGCAGGGTGAACCAGGAGTTGTCGGTGGGCAGCACGGTGCGTCCCAGGGGGTGCCGGTACACGTCACCGACCGTGAAGTCCTCGAAGTATCGACCGTCCCAACCCGGCACGACCCGGGTGTCCCGCTCGCTCATGGGGTGCTCCGTTCTGTTGGCCTGCCTCCAGCCTGGTCGACCCAAAACGATGCATCAAATACAATTGATCATTATGAACGATGACGAAATGGATTGGTTACTGACGCTGGCCGAGGGTGCCGCCGTGGTCACCGCGGTGCTCGACGCGGGCAACGTGACCAGGGCGGCCGAGCGGCTCGGTATGCCCCAGTCCACCGTCACCCGGATGTTCGCCCGGATCCAGCGTCGTCTCGGGGTCCCGCTGGTGGACCGGGTCGGCCGGGGCATCGAAGCCACCCCCGCCGGGCGGGCGCTGCTGCCGGAGATCCGCCGGGCCAGCGACGGGGTGGCGGCGGCCCGCGCGGCGGTGGTGGACCTGCTCGACCCGGAGGCCGGCGAGGTGCGGCTGGGCTTCCTGCACTCGCTCGGACCCCGGGACGTGCCGGCGCTGATCAGCCGGTTCCGCGCCCGGCACCCCGCGGTTCGGTTCCGGCTGCGCCAGGGGCCGGCGGCCGAGGTGCTGGCCGGGGTCCGCACGGGCGAGCTGGACCTCGCGCTCACCGCGCCCGTGCCGACCGAGGGCGACGACCTGGCGACCAAGGCGCTCCGGTCGGACACGCTGCGCCTGGCGGTGCCGCTCGGGCACCGGCTCGCGCCGCTCGCCCGCGTCGATCTGGCCGAGGCGGCGGATGAGCCGTTCGTACTGCTGACCCCGGGGCACGGCCTGCGCGAGGTGGTGGACGAGCTGTTCGCGGCGGCGGGCATCGCCCCGCCCATCGCGTTCGAGGGGGAGGACGTGGCCACGCTGCGCGGGCTGGTCTCGGCGGGGCTCGGCGTGTCCGTGCTGGTCACCGAACCGACCGCCGGGGTGGTCGAGCTGCCGATCCGGTCGCCCCGGGCGGTGCGTACGGTCAGCGCAGTGTGGAGCCGCGAGCGGACCGCGCTGCCGGTGGCCCGGCGGTTCCGCGACTTCGTGGTGGCCGAGGGCCCCGGCCTGCTCGCGTCCAGTGCCCAGCGCGGGGGCTGAGGAGGCACGGTCAGCTGTTGGTGGATTGTTGGGCGAGTCGGTGGAACAGGACCCGGCCGCCGTCCTGGGGGCCGCCGCTGGAGTCCTTGGCCTGCTGGTAGTCGCCGGCCTGGAAGCGGACCGTCTTGCCGAGGAACTTCGCCGGGACCGGGGCGGTGGTCTGTCGGGTCTGTCCGGCGTAGGTGGCGGAGAAGGTCATCGAGCCGTTGCCGAGGTCGGTGATCGTGTAGTCCAGCGGACTGTTGAGCCCGACGTTGTCCAGTAACGGGTAGTTGATCAGCTTCTTGCCCTTGCCGACCTGCTTGACCACGACCCGGAGCTTGTTGTCCTGCACGCGCAGCATGACGTAGGGGATGGAGCTGATCGCGTCGGCGCCGTGGATCTGGCCGACGATGATGCCGCCGCCGTCCCTCGGCAGCTGCAGGAGCGTGAGCGAGGCGGACAGGGCGTGCACGCCGGAGCCGGCTTGGAAGTAGCTGAGGCTCTGCAGCTCGGTGCGGGGATGGTCGGAGTTCTTCGTCGTCGCTCCGGACGTCGGCGCCCAGAACAGCAGACCGCCTTCCTGCGCGGGCGTCAGCCATGGGGCCTTGACCGTCGCCGGCACGATCGAGGCGGCGTCACCGTCGTCGTTCTCCTCAGGGATGCTCAGTTTCCATCCGGAGAGGTCGATCCCCGGTGGGGAAAGTGGCGCCAGGGGTGGCGGTGCGGCTGGGGTTGCCGGCGCGGCGGTCCGCGACTCACGGCCGCCGCCGGAGGTGGCCAGGACGGCCCACAGCCCGCCGCCGAGCAGCACAACCAGGACCACGGCAAGGGTGAGCCACCGACGCCTGCCCAGTGCGGCGACCTTGCTGAGAAGCCCATGCCACGTCATGCGGACCACGGTATAGGGGGGCCGTATGCTCACCGTTAGCAATCACCCAGATACTGAGAGCCACCAACTGGGAGACCCGATGATGAGTGGACGAAACGGTGCCGCACAGGGAATGGTCCTCGCGCTTGCGGCACTGACCGCGGCGGCCGGACTCACGCTCCCGGTGTCCGCGTCCGCCGCGGCTGACTACCCGCAGATTCGGCGTATCCGACCGACGGTGACGCTGCAACAGTGCGAGCGGGGCGGTGGTGTGGTGGTGGCCCAGAGCATGACAAAGACCGTCTGCACCGGGGGCACCTACAACGGCGACCCGGTCGAAGGGGAATGACCCTCGAGATCGGTATGCGCCCCTTGGTTGACCCGATGTAGGTCCCCGGTCGGCGCTGTGTCGCTACGTGGTGGAGGCGTAGCGGATGACCAGCTGTGTGCGGCGGAGAGGATCCCGGGAGATCCAGCGGGCGGCATACTCGTCCGCCGACGGTCCGGCCCCGGCTGTGGCCATCATCGGTCCGATGACGTTCGTGAAGGAGCACGCTCCCCTCCAGTACGCGCGGCGGCTCGCGAGCAACGGCTACCCGGCGGGTCGACGAACCTTCCCCGACCCGCCACGGTGGACGACAGTTGGCCGACACGCACCGCGAGATCTCGGCGGGGGCGAGCTCACCCCCGCCGACTCCTCCGACCGCTGGTTCGAAGTCCAGCGAGCTCTCCGGCACCGTGCCCGCTGAGAGTGGGCGGCCACTGATTGCCGGAAGTTGAGTTGCGGCGGGTACCCGTCGCGGTACTCTTGATCCGCGACCGAGAGATTGTGGCGGTCGCCAATGCCGATGTACCTGAGTGCTCCGCGCTCGGGGCAAGCCTCCGCGTGATGTGACCGCGTCCGGCGAGTCGGTCGGAGCTGGGTGCCTGCGAGCCCCGGAAACCCCTTGTGGAATCACCCTGCGCGAGAACGCTGCCCCCGTGAGCTTCTGGGCCGACTTGGTCGGCCCCCAACCGGGGTCAGCCGACCGTCGCGGTGTGCTAACTCGCGGAGCGTTCGTGATGGTTTCGGTGGCCTCGGCCGGTGGGCGGCGCAGCTGCGTCGTGCCCCCGGTCCCGGTGCCGACCGCGTCGCGAGCGATTCCGGTCCGTGTGCTGATTGCGGTGTTGGTCCGGCTGTGCCGGGCCGGCTCGGTGTCGGTACTCCTCGGCGCCACCGCTCTCGTGTGGATGCTCGGGACACTGCTCTCGTCCACACACGCCACCACCGCCTCCTCGGCGATGTCCCCGGGGTGGGCGCCTTCATCGGTCGCGGTCCGCACCGTGGCCAACGTCGCCGGCGGCCCCTCAGGTGGCTCGGGCGGCAGCTCGCCCGCCCCGAAACCGGCGGCGGCAAAGTCGTCCTCGGACAGCGGCTCAAGCTCCGGTAGCTCGAGCGCACCCAAACCCGCGGCGTCCTCGAGTTCCCCGTCCAGCGGATCGGGCGGCTCGGGCAGCTCGAGCGCGGACAGCCCGAGCACGGCACCGAAACCGGCGCAGCCCGCGCCCAGCGCGGCGCCGGCGCCGGGCAGCGCAGGATCGCCGGGAGCGAAGCCAGCGCCTCAGGCCAGCCCCGCTGCCGCCACCACCGCCACGCCGCCGAGCACCGGGGCGCCCAAGCCGGCCCAGCCGGCGGCCGGCGCCAGCGCGACACCTCCGGGGACCGGGGTGCCCAAGCCGGTCACGCCACAGGCCGACGCGGCGGCCGTACCGCAGACCGGGTGCGGCCCGACGAGCACCCCGTGTGGCGGCGCGCCGAAGACGCTCCCGGTGACCGACAACTCGACCACGCCCTCGGTGACCGGGCCACCGAAGCCGGCTCAGCCCGCCGCCAACATCGCCGACGCTTCGGTGTGCGGCAGGAGCGGCCCCGGCTGTGACCGGTCGATCCTTGCGACACCCGCGCGCGACACCGCTCCCGGTCTGCCTGGTGGCTCGACCGGTTCATGCGGCGCGAACGGCTGCCCCACCCCGGCCATCCCGCCGGCACCCGGATCCAGCACACCGCTCGGCCCGACCAACGCCGGCACCGGCGGACCCGGTGGCCCTGGGCACGCCGGCGGCTCCGGCGCGGCCCGGCTGAACGCGGCGGGCTCGACCGACCCGAACAACGCCGGCGCCACCACCGGCGCCCCGAGAGAAAACACGCTCGACCCGAACCAGTCGCTGAACACCGCGCGTGGTCCCCCGGCGCCCAGCGCCGACCTGACCAACCCGAACACCGCGCCGATCAATCCCGGCCCGGTCAAGCCCACCGAAGACGCTGCATCGCAGTCGGGTATCTCGGGATGGTTCAAGCGCCAGGGCAGCGCGCTGGCCAGCTCGGTCGGTGGGAGCCTCCAGGACACCGCCGATGAGGTGGGAGGCCTGGCCCGCGACTTCGGCACCGACACCAAGAACTCCTTCAACAATGTCAAGGACATGGCCACCGGCCACGCCTTCGACCGCCCCACCAACCTGCCCGGCGAGACCCCGCAACAGACCCAGGACCGACTGCACCCCTTCGACCGCGACGTCGCCGCGGCCGGCCGGGCGATCCGCGATGACCCCGCTGGTAGCGCGGTCAAGGCCCTGCCCTACGCCGTCGGCTTCGGTGTCGGTGGCGTGGCCAACAAGGCGCTGTTAGGCCGAGCCGAATCAGGACTGCTCAGCAGCGGCCTCTCGGCGGGGACACGCCTGCTCACCCGAGGCGGAAACCGAGCCTCTGACACCCCCGCCGAACCCACAGCACCCCCGGCGACACCACGCACTGGACCGAGCGGACCCGCCCAAAACGGTGGGCCAGCGGAAACCGGTGGGCCAGCGGGACCCGCCGGATCCGGCGCCGGCCGGGTCCTCGATCGCACCGGACCCGGCAGCGGCCCCGCCCGCCCGGCCGTCGGCGGACGGCCCGCTGCCACCCGCCCCGGTGGTCGCGTCGATGGCACCGGGCCCGGGCGCCCCCTCGAGCGCGCCACCCCCATTGGAGGGCGCCGCAGCCCCGTCGCCTCCGGCTCGACCAGCCGCACCAACGTGGGCGCTACCCGACCGGGCTCACGACCGCTGACCAACCGCGCCACCACCGACGGTGAAGGCGAAAGCGCCGGCGGCGTGGCCACCCTCACCCGCCCCGAACCCGGCACCCTCACCGCACCTGGCCGGACTCGCATCGAGAGCGAGCCCGAACCCAATGCTCCCGCCGCCCCTGGCCGGACCCGCATCGGCGACCACCAACCCGACACCAGCCCGCAACGCCCGGGCCGCCCTGGCATCGGCACCACCACCGACACCAACCCGAGCGCGCCGGGCCAGCGTCCGGCGGGGCAGCCCTCCGGACCCGAGAGCGGCCTCGACCCGCTCGCTCGGCCAGGTGGTCAGCCTGACGGGCCACCCACCGTAGGCGGAGGAGAGAAAGCGCGCGGCGACGTCTACCACGACGGTCAGCTCTACCGGTGGGACGACAAGCAGCAACAGTGGCACTCGATCGCCCGGGTCGATCCCGGCGCGGCACTGCCCCCCGCCGGGGGCAGCCCGGCGATCACCAGCTCGGGTCACCCTCGCATCGGTGAACTCGACACGATTTTCAAGGGCCAGCCTGACGAGCTCGAGCGCTACCAGAAGCTCAGCCGTTTGCCTTCCGACCAGCTCAGCGCTGCCGACTTCAAGTTCGTGCACGGCATCCGTGAACAGCTCTCCGTCGAGCCTGCTGAGCCCATGACCAAGGTGCTCGGCAAGGACGGGGTGGACAAGATGCTCAACGGCACCTACTCCGCGGACCAGGTGTACGGGTTCGTCGCCCGCGGCCGCGACACCGATCAGCTGCGCACGCCCAAGCAACTCCGCGACGGGCTTGCCCTCACGCCCCCGCTCAACCCTGACGGCAGCGAGGTCTGGCCATCACCGATCCCCGCCGACGGTAGCCACGCCTACCAACTCACCTGGACGGCAAGAACCGACCGGGGGCTGAGCGTTCCCTACGGTGCCCCAAAGGGCGCCGCGGTCCCGCATATCGACAACGTGATTCCCGGTGACCCCCGCCGGGACGGCGAGCCGTTCACCGGAACCGGAACGACTGCCGGAGGGATCCCCGAGTGGCACGCCAACCGAGCGCCGATCACGGGCCCGGCGCAGATCTGGCACCTCGACCAGGCCGGCAACCGACGCTTGTACGCTGAATATGACCCCGCCACTCGAACCTGGAAACTGGCCCCTTGATCCACGTCATCCCGAACGAGAACCAGGACGTCGTGGTCTACCAGGGCCGGGTCGCCACGAACATCGCCACCAGTGGGCCCGGCGACCGCGCGCTGATCATCGACGGGGTACGAGTGCCCTACGAAGAGCTGGACGCCTGGTACGCCGAACGCATGCTGTTCGACTGGCGCGGTCAACCCTTCCACCTGTGGCGCTACCGCGACGGTCACGTGGACGGAGCCTTCGCCGGAAACGACCTCACCTGGCCCCTGGACAAAGGCCTCGAGGGCAACCGGAACGACGGATGGTTCCTCACCGCTCCTGAAAGCGAGATCGAGAACCTCCGCATCGAGAAGATCGACATCCTCGAACGCCAACGCTACCGCCAGACCTTCAAGGTCAACCCACCCGAGGACCTGTTCACCTACGTACGCCCCGCCACCGACCAAGAGTGGATCCGGGACTAGCCACACGGCCTGGCGGAGCACCCGCCACCGGACGAGGCCCCTCCGCTGTGGAGCTGTAGCAGCTCAGGCCTTTAGAAGGCGGGAGAGTTCAGGCGCCGGCGGAACCCGCCCGCCGGTATCCAACTCCGGAGCGGGCCGCGGCCCGGGTGATAGTGGCGGCGAGCCGCCCAGTGGCATGGCCGGTCAGCGACCCCACGGCCCGGACTCCGCCTCCAGCGGCGGCCGAGGTGACGAGAAGGAACCGGCTCAGGGCCTACCGGCAGGTGGCCAGCCTCAACCACACTCCGCCCCGGAGGAGAACGTCGCGCCCGGACCGTCGTCTACCAAACCACCGGCGGGCGGTGAGGCGGGGTCCCCTAAGACCGGCCCGCACTCTAAGGAAGTCCTCCAGGGCCGAGACGCCTACAACGCCGAAATGGCTAGCCTGCCACGGACCGAAGCTCAGATGCGGGGCGAGGGCAAGAGCGACGAGCAGATCGCTCGTGCACTGAACCAGCAGCGCCGCGATATCGGCGAGAAGTACAAGGACCTCACCCCCGAACCGCTTCGCTCTGAGATCTACGCGCGCAACCTGGAGCGATATCAAGACAAACTCGGTCCCACGGCTGATTGGTTCAGGGCCCGTGGAAAGTCGTGGGCTGATATTATTGAATCCGCGAAGCGTACCGGCGGCGGAGACCTGGGGTTGAAGAGTAACAAATGAGGGTCATTTCACACGATATCTATGCTGAGGTCGGAGAATTCGACCCTGCCACAGGCAACTTGACCACATTCGACCGGGACTCAGCCCCGAACGCCGGCCAGCCACTGCGCGGCCTCTACCAGAGTCTCGGCGACACCCCAGTGGTCTTCTACCGCGACGCTGGCCAGCTGCGACTCCGCGTCGGAGACCTGGTGCTCCCGGCGGACGAGGCCCTCAGCCTGCAGTGGCGACTCGTCGACGCAACCGAGACAGACCTCGACCAGCACGTCGCCGAAGACGGCGCCGCTGAGCTCGCCATCACGGCACCAGATACTCGCCCGGTCGTTCTGCGGTATTCGTCGGGCCCACCCCGTATTCCACTTGCACTCGACCCAACCCCAGGCGTCGAATACGATCATTGGGACTTCGGCCTATTCATCAAAAACATCTTGGAAAAGAACGGCGGAGCGCCACTCTTCGTCGAAGACACACCCGGTTAATCTTCATGGTTCGGCCCTGGGTCGAACCAGTCCCACCGGGCGCTACGGAAGCCTCGCCGCGTGGCTGCCCGGTCACCCGGGGTGCCGAAGGTAGGAGGGCTCAGGTTGGCCGGTGGTCGCCTCGCGGCGCGTGGCACGGCAGGGCTTCAGCCGAACGATCTTCCCTGGCGGCTTTTCTAATAGTGGGACCCGGGGACACACCGACCAACCTGAGCACCCGGTAGAACAGCGCCGGGCGGCCGGTTGATTCCGTCATTCGCGGTGTGGGGGCTGTGATCTGTCCGGTCGGTGAGCTGGGAATATCGGCCTGCTGGGCGGGTGGTGAGACGCCGCCGGCGCGGGTGACGGAACACGACCGCTGTGGGCAGCATCGGGTCCCGAGCAGGCCAAACGCCACTTCGCGGTCGTACCCACCTCGGACAAGCTGCACCTGCGCCCCGACACCCCGCTGCAGCGTGGCATCTCCAGCGGCATACCGCGCCATTTCCACACCACCCTGATGGTGACGGATCATCAACCGCAGGAACATGATTGATACCGGTACGGTATGAGGGGGACAGCGCGCCGAGGGGGAGCAGTCGATGGACCTGGACCTGCGCAAGCTGCGGTACTTCATGGCGGTCGCCGAGCACCTCAACTTCGGCCGCGCCGCCGACGCGCTGCACATCGCCCAGCCCGTGCTGTCCCGGCAGATCCGCGCCTTCGAGGACGAGCTGAAGGTGCAGCTGTTTGCCAGGGACAAGCGCGGCACCGCGCTCACCCCCGCCGGCGAGCAGCTGCGGATCGACGGCGAGGCACTGCTCAACGAGGCCGAGGCGGCGCACCGGCGGCTGCGCCGGGCCGCCCGGGGCACCAGGACGTTCGCCGTCGGCTTCATGCCCGGCCTGATCGTCACCGGCCCGGTGCGCGCGCTCAGCGGCCGCCATCCCGACCTGTCCGTCGAGGTTCTACGGACCAGCTGGGACGAGCAGGTCCAGGCGCTGCACGACGGCCGGATCGACGTCAGCTTCGTCCGGCTGCCGATCGACCAGCACGGACTCGCGCTGCGGCCGCTGTTCGCCGAGCCGCGCGTGGTCGTCGTGCCCGTCGAGCACCGGCTGGCCGGCAAGGAGACCGTGAGCATCACCGACCTCGCCGACGAGCACCTGCTGCAGCCCGCCGACGCGGTACCGGAGTGGCGCGACATCGCCAGCGAGGCGCGTGCCCGGGGTTGGGCTGTCCAGCCGAGCAGGGTGACCCACACCGTGGAGGAGAAGCTGGAGCTGGTCGCCACCGGGCGGGGCGTCGTCGTGCTGCCCGAGTCGACCGCCACCTTCTACCGCCGCCCGGACGTGACCAGTGCGCCGATCGACGACATCGGCCCCAACCAGGTGGCGGTGGCCTGGGAGGCCGGCCGGCACGACGCCCTGATCGACGAGTTCGTCGCGCTCGCCGTCGCCGAGTACCGCACCGACCCGGCCACCGGGCCCGACGCCGGACCGGCCGGCGTCAGTACGGCTGGCTGAGGCTCGCCGAGCCATTCTCCAGGTGCTCGGCGAAGCGGCGGCCGCGGTGGCCTACCCTGAACAGGTCTTAAGCGGTTAAGCAACCCGGGTGGTGAGCGATGCAGCGGCCCACGATCCGGGATATCGCGCGCGCGGCCGGGGTGTCCAAGGGGGCGGTGTCCTACGCGCTCAACGGCCGCCCCGGGGTCTCGGTGGCGACCAGGGCGCGCATCCTGAGCATCGCCAAGGAGATCGGCTGGGTGCCCAGCAGCGCCGCGCGGGCGCTGTCCAACGACCGGGCCGAGGCGGTCGGGCTGATCGCGGTCCGGGACCCGGAGCTGGTCGCCACCGAGCCGTACTTCATGCGCATGGTGGCCGGCGTAGAGCGCGCCCTGTCCGCGCGCGGCATGGCGCTGCTGCTGACCGTGGTCTCCGACCCGGCGAGCGAGCTCGACCTGTACCGCCGCTGGTGGGGCGGCCGGCGGGTGGACGGCATGCTGCTGTTCGACATGCGCGTACAGGACCCGAGGCCGGCCTGGCTGCGCGAGTCCGGGGCGCCGGCGGTGATCATCGGTGCGCAGCGGGCCTACCCGGGCATCCCCTGCACCAGGGTGAAGTACCAGGACTCGATGTCCCACGCGGTGCGCCACCTGCTGGACCTGGGCCACCGGCGGCTGGCCCGGATCTCCGGCCCGAACACGCTGGAGCACGTGGCCCGGCGGCAGCGGTACTTCACCGAGATCACCCGGGAGCTGCTGGGCGCCGATCAGCCGCAGCTGGAGACCGACTACACCGCGCAGGCCGGCGTGCGGGCCACCCGCGAGCTGCTCGCGGCGCCGCACCCGCCGACGGCGGTCATCTACGACAACGACGTGATGGCGGTGGCGTCGGTGGCCGCGCTGACCAGCGAGGGCGTCCGGGTGCCGGCCGAGCTGGCGGTGCTGGCCTGGGACGACTCGCCGCTGTGCCAGCTCGTGGCGCCGGCGGTCACCGCGTTCACCCACGACATCATGGGCGAGGCGGCCCAGGCGGCCGAGCTGCTGCTCACCCTGATCGAGTCCGGCGAGGCCGCCGACCGGTGGCTGGAGCCGCCGCGGCTGACCGTGCGGGGGAGCACCGCAGGCGTCAACTGATGAACGCTACGGCCGGTGGTCCGTCCCGCGACGGACTCGGTCCGATGCCCCAGTGACCCCGGCCGTCACACCCGTCCCAGAGCGGTCGGCCGAGCCCGGGAGCCAGGCCGAAAACTCGCCTGAGCTGGTTCACTCCGAGGGGTGACTCAGTTAACATGGCGCCCAGCTGAACCGGTTAACTGAACGGTCGTCGCCAGCCGCGATGCGGCGGCGTTCACGCTGGTGAACGCCCTGCTCGGGCGGAAGGACGACGCCGGGCGGTCCGCCACCGCGACGAAGGAGTCGACCGTGCGCCTCAAGACCCTCACCGCCGCATTCGCGGTGGCCCTGCTGGCGGCGGCCGGCCTTGCCGGCTGTGGCTCCGGCGGCGGCGCGGACCCGAACACGATCACCTACTGGGCCACGAACCAGGGCCCGAGCCTGCAGCGGGACAAGGAGATCCTGACCCCCGAGCTGGCCGAGTTCACCAAGCAGACCGGGATCAAGGTCAACCTCGAGGTGATCGACTGGACGCACCTGCTGGACCGGATCACCACCGCGACGACGTCGGGTGACGGGCCGGACGTGGTGAACATCGGGAACACCTGGTCGGCGTCGCTGCAGGCCACCGGCGCGTTCGTGGACTTCGACGGGCCCACCCTGGACAAGATCGGCGGCCAGTCGAAGTTCCTGGCCACCAGCCTGCGGTCCACCGGCGCGGAGGGCAAGACGCCGACCTCGGTACCGCTCTACGGCCTTTCCTACGGGCTGTTCTACAACAAGAAGAAGTTCGCGGCCGCCGGGATTAGCACGCCGCCGACGAACTGGACCGAGTTCGTCGCCGACGCCAAGAAGCTGACCGATCCGGCCAAGAACACCTACGGGCTGACACTGGCTGGCGGCAGCTACACCGAGAGTGCCCACTTCGCGTTCATCTTCGGCAAGCAACATGGAGGCAACTTCTTCGACAAGGCCGGCAGCCCGACCTTCGCCACCCCGCAGAACGTGGCCGGGGTGAAGGAGTACCTGGACCTGCTGGGCGTGGACCAGGTGTCGATCCCCAGCTCCGCCGAGCACGACACCACCCAGGACGCGACCGCCGACTTCACCTCCGGCAAGGGCGCCATGATGATGGGCCAGAGCAACACCACCGCCTACATCGCGGCCAACGGCATGGCGGAGAGCGACTACGGCATCGCGCCGCTGCCCATCGAGGCGCCCCTGCCGCCCGGCGGCGAGCGGGTCAACAGCCACGTGGCCGGGATCAACATCGCCGCGTTCAAGGACAAGAACACCGGAGCGGCGCTCAAGTTCATCAACTTCATGACGAGCAAGGCCGAGCAGGTCACGCTCAACCACGCCTACGGCTCGCTCCCGGTCACCGCCGAGGCCGCCGCCGACCCGGCGTTCCAGGGACCGACCACCAAGACCTTCCTGGACGTGCTGGCGAACACCTCGGCCCCGATGCCGATGGTCATCAACGAGAGCCAGTTCGAGACCACGGTCGGCTCGGCGCTCAAGGACCTGGTCGCGCAGATCGTCGGTGGCAAGCCCGTCACCGAGAACGACGTGCAGGCGGCGCTGAGCGCGGCCCAGCAGAAGCTGGGCGGGTCCTGAGTGGCGCCCGAAGTCCGGCCGCCCTCGGCGCGTCGCGGCTGATGGCGACCCCGGTCTCCTCCCCGGCCCGCCCGGGCGGCGCCCCGAGTGCGCCGGCCGCGCCGCCGGCGCGGCGCGGCGGCGGGCGGTGGTCGAGCCGCGCCGGTGCGCTGCCCTACCTGCTGCTCGCGCCGGCGCTGCTGTTCGAGCTGCTGGTGCACGTCATCCCGATGCTCACCGGGGTGGCGATCAGCTTCCTCAAGCTCAACCAGTTCTACCTGCGGCACTGGCTGGACGCGCCGTTCGCCGGCCTCGGCAACTACTCGCTCTCGCTGGACTTCCACAGCGAGATCGGCGTGGACCTGTTGCGGTCGGTGGCCATCACGATCGCTTACAGCGTGGTCGTGGTGAGCTTCAGCTGGCTGTTCGGGATCTTCGGCGCGACGCTGCTGCAGCGCTCGATGCGGGGCCGCGCGGCGCTGCGCACGATCTTCCTGATCCCGTACGCGCTGCCGGTGTTCACCTCGGTGATCGTCTGGAAGTTCATGCTCAACCAGGACAACGGGCTGGTCAACCACGTGCTCGCACAGACCGGCCTGGGCAGTGGCAAGCACTTCTGGCTGCTCGGCGACAGCGCGTTCTTCAGCATGGCGCTGGTCGGGGTGTGGCGGCTGTGGCCGTTCGCGCTGCTCACGCTGATGGCCGGCATGCAGTCCATCCCGACCGACCTGTACGAGGCGGCGGAGGTGGACGGCGCCAACCGGTGGCAGCAGTTCCGCAAGCTGACGGTGCCGATGCTGCGCCCGGTCAACCAGGTGCTGGTGCTGGTGCTGTTCCTGTGGACGTTCAACGACTTCAACGTGCCGTACACGCTGTTCGCCGGGTCCACGCCGGCCAGCGCGGACCTCATCTCGGTGCACATCAAGCAGAGCTCGTTCATCACCTGGAACTTCGGGCTCGGCTCCGCGATGTCGGTTCTTCTGCTGCTGTTCCTGCTGGTGGTCACGGTCGGCTACCTCGCCGTGACGTCGAGGAGGACCCGCGATGCATGAGTCCCGCTCCTACCGGGTGGTCAGGGCGGCCGGCCTGAGCTTCCTGTTCCTGTTCACCGTGCTGCCGCTCTACGTGATGCTCTCCACGTCGCTGAAGCCGCTGGCCGACGTGCAGGACGACTTCCACTGGCTGCCGTCCACGATCACGCTGCGGCCGTTCGTGGACATCTGGTCGACGGTGCCGCTGGCCCGCTACTTCGCCAACAGCGTGATCGTGGCCGGCTGCGCCAGCGCGCTCTCGGTGACCATCGCGGTGTTCGCCGCGTACGCGATCAGCCGGTACACGTTCCGGGGCCGGGAGATCTTCCGGATGGCGGTGCTGTCCACCCAGATGTTCCCGGGCATCCTGTTCCTGCTGCCGCTGTTCCTGATCTACGTCAACATCGGCCAGGCCACCGGGATCAAGCTGAACGGCAACCTGTCCGGGCTGATCATCACCTACCTGACGTTCTCGCTGCCGTTCTCCATCTGGATGCTCGTCGGCTACTTCAACTCGATCCCCAGAGAGCTGGACGAGGCCGCCCTCGTGGACGGCGCGAGCCCGGTGCGGGCGCTGCTCTCGATCATCGTGCCGGCCGCAAAGCCGGGCATCGTGGCCGTCGGCATCTACTCGTTCATGACGTCCTGGAGCGAATCCCTGTTCGCCTCGGTGCTCACCGACGAGCACTCCAAGACGCTCGCCGTCGGGCTCGCCGAGTACTCCACCCAGAACGCCGTCTACTGGAACCAGATCATGGCCGCCTCGCTGGTGGTCAGCCTGCCGGTGGTGCTCGGGTTCCTGCTGATGCAGCGGTACCTGGTGCAGGGCCTCACCGCCGGCGCCGTGAAGTAGCCGCCCGCACGGTTCCACCAACTGAAGGGAGAAGCGTGCCGATCCGGCGCCCCTCGAGAAAACTGACCGTGCACGGCGAGCCCATCAGCTGGCTCGGCGCAAACTTCTGGTCCCGCACCGGCGGCCCGCTGATGTGGCGCAACTACGACCCGGCCGTGGTGCGCGCGGAGCTGCGGGTACTCGCCGAGCACGGGCTGCGGCAGACCCGCTCGTTCTTCTACTGGCCGGACTTCCACCCCGAGCCGGACCGGATCGACACCGCCAAGGTCGAGCTGTTCCGGGACTTCCTGGACGCCCACCAGGAGCTGGGCATGAGCTCCATCCCGACCTTCATCGTCGGCCACATGTCCGGGGAGAACTGGGACCCGGCGTGGCGCGGCGGCGGTCCCAACGGCACAGAGCGGGACCTCTACGCCGACGTCTGGCTGGTCAGCCGGCAGGCCTGGTTCATCGAGCGGATGGTCGCCGCGCTGCACGGGCACCCGGCGGTGGCCGGCTGGCTGATCAGCAACGAGATGCCGATCTACGGCCGGCGCCGCGGCCAGCCGAGCGCGCCCACCCGGGACGTGACGAGCTGGGCGACGCTGATGGTGCAGGCGGTCCGGGCCGGCGGCGGTACCCAGCCGGTGTCGCTGGGCGACGGCGCCTGGGGCATCGAGGTGACCGGCGAGGACAACGGGTTCTCGGTGCGGCAGACCGGTGAGCTGGTGGACTTCGTCGGGCCGCACGTCTACCGGATGGAGACCGACCAGATCCGCCAGCACCTGGTCAGCGCGTTCCTCTGCGAGCTCGCCTCGGTGGCCGGCAAGCCCGTGGTGCTGGAGGAGTTCGGGCTGTCCACCGACTTCGTCTCCGAGCCCAACCAGCGGCACTACTACCGCCAGCAGCTGCACAACTCGCTGCTGGCCGGCGCCACCGGCTGGATCGCCTGGAACAACACCGACTACGACAACCTGGCCGAGCAGGACCCGTACCGGCACCACCCCTTCGAGATGCACTTCGGCATCACCAGCAACACCGGCGAGCCGAAGGCGCCGCTGCTGGAGCTGGCCGAGTTCGCCGCCATCCTGGCCGCCGTCGACTTCCCGCACACCGAGCGGCCGGACGCCGACGCGGCGCTCGTGGTGACCAGCTACCTGGAGCGGGAGTACCCGATCTCCACCCCGGCCGACCGGAGCTTTGCGTTCCGCACCCTGCGCCAGGGCTACGTCGCGGCCCGGGAGGCGAGCCTGCCGGTGGCATTGAGCCGGGAGGAGGACGGGCTGGACCCGGGCGCGAAGCTGTACCTGCTGCCCTGCGTGCGCCAGCTGCTCGCACCCACCTGGCGCCAGCTCGGCCGGCTCGCCGCCGACGGCGCGACCGTGTACCTGTCGTTCTGCTCCGGGGAGCACGACCTGCACCGGGCGTTCTGGCACGCCGGCTTCGACGAGCTGTTCGGGGTGACCCACGAGCTGGCGTACGGCCTGGTCAGCCCGATCGAGGACGACGTGGTGGAGTTCCGGTTCACCGACGACTTCGGCTCGATCGGGGCCGGCGAGGTGCTCCGGTTCGCCACCGCCGGCAACGAGAACAGCCGGGCCTACCTGCCGCTCACCCCGCGCGACGCGAAGGTGGTGGCGGTGGATGCGCACGGCCGGCCGGCGCTGCTGCGGCACGCCACCGGCAGCGGCGAGACGATCCTGTGCAGCTACCCGCTGGAGTACCTGGCCTCGGCGCGGGCGGCGGTCAACCCGGAGCCGACGTACCGGATCTACGACGCGCTGGCGCGGGTGGCCGGCGTGCGCCGCGAGCTCACCGTGGCCGACCCCCGGGTGTTCACCGACACCCTGGTGCACGCCGACGGGCGCCGCTTCGGCTGGTTCGTCAGCCAGCACCCCGACGAGGTCACCGTGCGGCCGGAGACCGCATCGGCGCTCGTCCCGCTGGGCGGCGGCCCGGCCGTACCGACCGTCACACTGCCGCCGTTCGGTGCGGCCGTGTTCGAACTGGTGGAGGGAAAGTAGTGGCCGACTTGTTTCCAACAGACTTCCCGGTGTTCCCGGCGGGCTTCGTGTGGGGGGCCGCCACGGCGGCTTACCAGATCGAGGGCGCGGTCGACGAGGGCGGCCGGGGCCGTTCCATCTGGGACACCTTCGCCTCGGTGCCCGGCAAGATCGCCCGGGGCGACACCGGCGAGGTGGCCTGCGACCACTACCACCGCTTCCGGGAGGACGTGGCGCTACTCAAGGAGCTCGGTGTCGGCTCGTACCGGTTCTCGGTGGCCTGGCCGAGGATCCAGCCGGACGGCAAGGGCCCGGCCAACCCCGAGGGCCTGGACTTCTACTCGCGGCTGGTCGACGAGCTGCTCGGGGCCGGGATCACGCCCTGCCTGACCCTGTACCACTGGGACCTGCCGCAGGCCCTGGAGGACGCCGGCGGCTGGCGCGTGCGGGACACCGCGGAGCGGTTCGCCGAGTACGCCACCATCGTGCACGCCGCGCTGGCCGACCGGGTGCCGATGTGGATCACGTTGAACGAGCCGTACTGCTCGTCGTTCGTCGGCTACGCCGAGGGCCGGCACGCCCCGGGCGCCCGGGAGGGCCACGGCGCACTCGCCGCTGCGCACCACCTGCTGGTCGGCCACGGGCTCGCCGTGCAGGCGATGCGCGCGCAGGCGCACGGCGACGAGCAGCTGGGCATCACGGTCAACCTCAGCCACGTCACCCCGGCCACCCAGGACCCGGCCGATGTGGCCGCCGCCGCCCGCAACGAGCTGCTGCTGAACCGGGTGTTCACCGACCCGCTGCTGGCCGGGCGCTGGCCGGCGGGGGAGCGCGAGCTGTGGTCGCCGATCAGCGACTTCTCGTTCCGCCGGGACGGCGACCTCGAGCTGATCGGGCAGCCGCTGGACCTGCTGGGGGTGAACAACTACTTCCCGTCCTACGCCAAGCACGCGCCGACCGCCGACGAGGACCCGGCGTACCGGGTGGCCACCCAGGTCAACGTGGTGGAGACCCCGCCCGCCGAGCTGTCCCGCACCGCGATGGGCTGGCCGGTCGAACCCGCCGGGCTGGGCCGGCTGCTGCGCTGGCTGCGCGACGAGTACCCCGGCCTGCCGCCGATCTACATCACCGAGAACGGCAGCTCCTACGTGGACACCCTGGCCCCGGACAAGAGCGTCGACGACCCGGGGCGGGTCGCCTACCTGGACGGGCACCTGCGCGCGGTCCGCGCCGCCATGGCGGACGGGGTGGACGTGCGGGGCTACTACTGCTGGTCGCTGCTGGACAACTTCGAGTGGGCGCTCGGCTACGCCAAGCGCTTCGGGCTGGTGTACATCGACTACCCGTCTCAGCTGCGCATCCCGAAGTCCAGCTACTACTGGTACCGGGACCTGATCGGCACCCCCTGAGCGGCCGCCGGGCAGGTACTGTTCGGCACAACTCACCCGGCCGGGACCATGGCGGCCGGGTCGACCGACCGTCGAAACCGGGCCGAGAGGGTAGCTACACATGACGTCCGCACCTGGGCTGCGCAGTGCCGCCGACCATGCCGCCGACTCTGCCGTCGACTCTGCCGTCGACTCTGCGGTCGAGCACGTCACCGGGACCGAGCCGGTGCTCGGTGGCCTGCCCTCGGCGCGGCCGGCCCGGCCGGGGCCGGACGACTCGGCGGGGGACATCGGGCGGCTCGTGGTGTCCTGTGTGGACGGACCGGGCATCGTGGCCAGGGTGAGCGGTTTCCTGCACCGGCGGGGCGCCAACATCGTGCAGTCCGACCAGTACTCGACCGGCCCGGTCGGCGGCAAGTTCTTCTTGCGCACGGAGTTCCACCTGCCAGGGCTGGCCAAGGAGCTGGCCGACCTGGAGCGCGCCTTCGCCGAGGAGGTCGCCGCCCCGCTGGACGCCGAGTTCCGGATCAGGGACGCCGCGCGGCCCACCCGGGTGGCCCTGTTCGTGTCCCGCTACGACCACTGCCTGCTCGACCTGCTGTGGCGCGCCCGCCGCGGCGAGCTCCCGCTGCAGGTCGAGCTCGTGGTGTCCAACCACGCCGACCTGGCCGCCGACGTGGCCGCGTTCGGGGTGCCGTTCGAGCACATCCCGGTCAGCAAGGCCACCAAGCCGGCGGCCGAACAGCGCCAGCTCGACCTGCTGCGCGACCGGGTCGACCTGGTCGTGCTGGCCCGCTACATGCAGGTACTGACGGCCGACTTCCTGGCGCGGGTGAGCGTGCCGGTGATCAACATCCACCACTCGTTCCTGCCCGCGTTCGCCGGCGCCGGGCCCTACGAGCAGGCCAAGAACCGCGGCGTGAAGCTGATCGGGGCCACCGCGCACTACGCCACCGAGGACCTCGACGAGGGCCCGATCATCGAGCAGGACGTCGCCAGGGTGAGCCACCGCACGAGCGTCGCCGAACTGACCCGCAGCGGCGCCGACATCGAACGCACCGTGCTGGCCCGCGCGGTCAAGTGGCACTGCGAGGACCGCGTGCTGGTGAACGGCCGGACCACGATCGCCTTCTGACCGCTGCACTCCGGCACTTTCGGCGGACCGGCACTCTCGGCACACCGGGCCGGGCATTCGACGCGACGCGTCGGTGTCCGGCCCGCGTCGCGAAATCGGCCGGATCCGGGCGTCGAGTGGGATCCGGAGCTCTGAGGCAATCTCAGATGAGGTGGCAATGACCACGTCAACAGGTCTGGGGCTCGCGCACCTATTTTGTTAGCCTCACCTAAGAATGGGCAGGCTAAGCAGTGACGTCAGCCAGGGGGACACATGGCGGCGGCCAGGTCACGCGCGGCGTGGCAGGCGTTCCGTCAGATGCGTTTCGTGCCGTGCGTCGAGTCCGCCGTCACGGGTCCCGCCGGCCGCCCAGCCGCGGCGCGACCCGTCCCCCGGGAGCCCATCACGTCGAGCCTGGAGGGACAGGTATGTCCGAGAACCCCTTTGACGACGAGCACGGCACCTTTGTCGCGCTGGTGAACAGCGAGGGGCAGTATTCGCTGTGGCCGACGTTCGCCGCGGTGCCGGCCGGCTGGACCACGAGCTACGGCCCGGCCGACCGGGCGTCCTGCCTCGCGCACATCGAGCAGGTGTGGACCGACCTGCGCCCGGCCAGCCTGGTCGAGCGGATGAACCGGGCCGCCGCCGAGCAGGCCCATGCCTGAGCGGCGGAACGGGGTGCGGGTGCCGGTCCTGGACGGTCCGAGGTACGCCCGGACCAGCCTGCGGCTCGGGGTGGACCCGATCACCGCCGGGGTCGGCCTGGCGCGGCTGGGCAGTGGGCCCTTCGTGCTCTACGAACGCCAGGGCGAGGTCGGGGTG
>Ga0137415_10000547_pt1 | contig 36385 bp, 38 predicted proteins | sample CZODoug3_1_1_16f_FD_183082 | JGI IMG/M metagenome (GOLD analysis project Ga0137415, IMG submission 183082) | Vadose zone soil fungal communities from Angelo Coast Range Reserve, California, USA - CZODoug3_1_1_16fungal (Hybrid Assembly) | ecosystem: Environmental > Terrestrial > Soil > Vadose...
CCTCGGAAGTTCACGCTGAAGCCAGTGCTGCGCATCGCGGCGGTGGACTCGAGTTGGTTGAGATTCAGAAAGCCAGAAAGCGGTCTAACGCCGGTTTGAGGAAGTGGAGCATTGGTGTCGCGAGTTCGAAACAGGTGAAGGCCGCGCACAGTGTGAGTTTCGAGCGTGAGCTGAGTTCCGGTCGACAGCTCCCGTTCTACGCTGACGCTGGCGTTAAGCAAGTAAGGAACTTGGAGATCCCTCGCTAAGTGGAAAGTGCTGGGAGGAACGTTCCAATTGCCCGGCGAGCCGGCATTGGGGTAAGGGGGGCTGGAGAGTACCCATTCGATCTGCTGAATACCATTCAGGATGGATGCCCGCCAGATCGCGGCTTCGGGCAAATTCTCATAGAAGATACCGGCGCCGGCGCGAAAGACTGTTTTCTGGTCGCCGGGCGCATAGGCGATGGCCAGGCGGGGCGCAAGGCTATTGCGACGGTCCAAAGCAGACTGCCACTCGTAACGGACGCCGGCAGAGACACTTAGAGCTGAATGTAACTTGAGATCACCCTGGAGGAATCCGCTTACTTCGTGCACGGAAAAGGAGACGCCGGATGACCCTTGGTTGATCCGGAAGACGTAGGGACGTTGGAGCGCGAGATGGTGAAGGTCGCCAAACTCAAAAGTACCGCCCAAGTTCGATTGATCCATGCCGTGCACCGTCCAAATACGTGCTGTTTCGCCGAAGCGAAACATGTGGTTGCCGTGGGTGTGGACTGTGGTGTTGTCGATTTCAAAAAAGTCCTGATGTTCGACTTTCGAGGCTTGCGGCACGCCACCCACGAAGGCACCATTTACGACCGTGGCGGGGCCCATTGGGAGCGCACCGACACGGATTGTTCGTTTTCTGGCGAAGATGCGGATGGTGTTCAGCAGAGTCGGCGACAAGGTCGCCTGGTCGGTGAACTGAATCCGGTCTGCCCGATTGGTCTCGCCACTCCGGGTCTCAAGCAGGTTCAGACCACCCACTGTGCGATTGTCGTCTCTCTTCCGAGAGAACCCACACAGGAAAGAGAGCAGGTGGGAAGATCTCCGCAGATCTATGCGTCCCAAAAAGTCTGAACCGCGGAGGCTGGTGGGCACGTTCTCGAACAGGGGTCCGGTGGGCGTGAGGGCGTTCACGACCACACTTTCATCGCTGGTGAGTTGCTGCGCGGCAAGAAAGAAAGAAGCCTTCTTCCACAGGAAAGGGCCGCTGAAGGTTGCATCCCAAACGGATCGGTTTAGATCGGACTTGGTCTTTGCAAGCGCGTTGCGGGCATCGAATGCGGAGTTTCGCCAGTAGAGGGCCAGGCCACCGTGGAACAGAGTGGTCGAGCCCGTCTTAGTCGTGACCTCAACGCGAGCCTTGCCGGGGCGGCGGTACTCTGCCGAGTATGGATTCCGGTTGATCGCCATGCGCTTGATGGCGGAAACAGGTAGGTCGTCGAGTTGATCAGCCTCGATACCGTCGACGACGATGGACGGCCCCCCGGTGCCGGATGCTGCGGGGGACAGGAATCGAGCAAGTAGTGGCGACAAGTTCTGACTCTCGGCAGGAAGTACGCGCAGGAAATTGTCGTTGATCTTCAGCGCGTCGGAGTTCGACTCCGGGGAGACGCGATCGGCCGGAGTGCTGCGCACGGTGACCTGCTCGCCGGCGGCAATCTTCATTCTGATGTTCAGGTTGAGGGAAGCGCCAGCCACCCTGACCGTGGTCTCAAAATTCTGGAAGCCTGCACTCTCGACGCTGAGCAGATACTCTCCACCGGCCACGTTCTTGAAGAGGAAATGACCCTCCTCGTCGGTGGCGACCCGACGGCATTCCCCGCTGTTCTCGTTGAGTAGTGTGGCTTTGGCGGACGAAATTACGGCAGCACTCTGATCTTCGACGGTGCCATTGAGAGTCGCAGCCATTTGCGCCATGCAGAAGATGGGCAGAGCACATGCCAGGAACAGTGTTGCGGCGGGCCGGTGAAGAGAAACCATTCTGCCCCTCAAGAAATACGGTCGCGACGGGTATTGAAGAGGCGCGGAAACGACCGGAATACGCTTGCAGCTACACCCGGGATGAAAAAGCTCGAGCGTCGCCCGTCACAAAACAACAGGGTGAGATGAGCGACACTCGAGAGGGTCTCCCCTTTAGAGCAACACGATCGCTGGTAAGGGTTGATTATCCTTCGACGTTGCCGTCACCGTCGGGACCTTGTTCGACAGTGTCCGGATCAGTACCGCCACCACCGCTCTCGTCATCAGGCTGGGCAGCCGACGCAGTGTTCACGATGGAAGTGGAGTGTCGACTGGGCTGCAGTTTCGCACCTCCAACGAGGAGAGCAAGCGAGAACAGCACGGCTAGCGTGATTCGGGTCATAACGTAAACCTCCAGTTGTTGATTGTTGACGGGTGGCAATTAAGTCTTATGTGTATAAGACTTGATTAGGGCAAGTCTTAATCATGTAAGAGTTAATGTCAAGCAAAAATTTGATGCCACGGCAAAATAGTGTTCAAAAATCCGCCGCGTGCGAGGGCCAAGTGTTGGGTGCGCGCCTACACCCTTCGCGCTGGTACAAGAAATCGACCGTTCACCGACTCCGGCTCTCATGCCAGAGGCGAAGGAGCAGCGCTTGTGAGTGAGACAACAGAAGATGAGCTTGCTTGTCTAGTGGTTCCCCTGCTGGCCTGACTGACCGTCTTGCGTTTCGCCCCCTGAGGATCCAACGCCACCTTGCCCGATAGCCGTGACGGCGACTGTTGCTAGATCGGTCGCGAGTTTCTGCCAGTTCGGGGCGGTAGCAAGCGGCATGGGAGACTCATTCCAGGCTCCGACCGATGCGTCGCCATTCGCAGTGGAGGCGGGTGTATCCTGCGGGTTCGCAGGGCCGTGTTCCGAGGCCGCGGAAGTCACTAAGACAGGCAGAGGCTTCGGGTTCGGGCTGGCCAAGATGCTCGACACGGCTTCCAGGTTTGGGATTTCGGGCTGCGATGGTGCGCTCTCCGGCTGCGAGGAGCGGTGGGCATGAGCCTGAAACCTCTTGCGAGCAGACCGACTTCGCGTCTCAGTCGATGCTCTCCTCGACAGAGTTGACAGTGAGGGCAGTGGAACAGACCAGTAGAGGGTCAGTCCCACAGCAGGCAGCAGGCAAAGGGAGAGTAAGACCACGGCTGAGCTCAAACACGCGCGGCTCAGCCTCGCACAGATCGAAAAGTGGGAGGACTCGCACAGCAGAGCACGCACTCGGGTCGCCAACAGAGACGGCGAAGCAGCAAGACCGATTCCTTCCGGGGAGCCTGTTCCCGCCATGTACCACCGCCGAGCGAGCTTGGCGAGGCATTCGGCGTACTGCAAACGCAGTTCTGGGCTATCCTGCACCACAGCCTGATCGCAGGACAGTTCGCGCTCCCAACGTAGTCTTCGGTAGACAAGCCAGGCAGCAGGGTGAAAGAACACCACCCGACACGCGAAGCTTGCCAGAAGATCCCAGAGATAGTCGCGGTGTCTGACGTGCGTGAGCTCGTGGCGCAAAACATGGGTAAGCTCAGTCGGGCTCAGCTGCGGAACGACTTCTCCGGGAAGCAGAACGTGTGGACGCCACCAACCGGCCGTCGCGGGCGACGGCAAATCAGCGACGAGGCTGATGCGGCAACGGCGAACCTTCATCTCCCGGCAAAGACCTTGAAAGAGAGCATGCAGCGCGGGAGAGGGAGACTCACCACTGCACAGCAGGCTCTGCAGGCGCAGCCAAGTCCAGAACAATTGCAGCAGAGCGATTGCCAGAATGGCAACATAAAATCGGGTCCACCACACCCGAACCATAGCCAAATAAGGAGCCCACGATCCCATCACAGGCCAGGACCAATCGAACCCAGGGGCATTGGGCACATGAACGCCGAAAGCTGCCAGTGGGGCGGGGACAGCGGCTCGAGCCGCACTGCACAGCAATAGCCATCGCGCAACCATGAACAGCAACAGAGCTGCCCAGGCGCGTAAGCGAATGCGGGGAGATCGGATCAGGGCGCAAGCAAGCGATGCAGCCAGATATGCGAACGTGATTTGAACAAGAAACGTGAGAAACGCGCTCACGCTGGCTAACGGGCTGCCCGACAACATGCCGATTCCCTCACTTTTCCCCAGGCTTGGGCTGAGGCTGATTCGTGCTCCTGACCTCACGTCGGCTACGGATCAGGCTCTCCAGTCCTTCCAGCTCCGCGGCCCCGATCCGTTCGTCCTGCAATAAATTTTGCAAGAGTTGGGTCGGCGATCCTCCGAAATAACGGTTCAAGAAAGAACGTATCGAAAGGCGATGCACCTGTTCCCGTCTCACCCGGGGCCGAAACACAAAGGCTCGGCCCCGGACGTGGTGAATAACCAATTTCTTATTCTCCATGAGCCGCAAGCGGGCTTGGACTGTCTTGTAGTTGGGAGGTGGATCTTCCTTAGAGTCAAGCAGCAGATCGTCAATGGTGGCTTCCTTCAGACGCCAAAGAACGTCCAGCAGGCGAAATTCAGCCGGTGTAGGGACAGGAATTTTGGACCTTGAAGGGGTCATCGTAGAAAGGATCTCGACAGCGTTGTCAGGTCAGGAGCGCAGCCCACCGCGAAATCGCAACCGATACTCACTCGAAGTCTTTACCTTCTAAGACCTGGTGTCAAGGAGAATCCAGGACTCGCTTGGACCTCGGGTAAAAAACGGAGCTGAAATTTGAACGAAGTTCCGGCCGAGGTCCTGTGGAAGCCGCGGCCGTGGCACTTGTCGAAAAAGCCGAACGTTACGGCGCCAATTTCAACAGCGCACTGGCTTCCTAGGCCAATAGGTCCCAGCACCTAATGCTTCCGGCGGAAGAGCTTGGAGTTCAGGTACGGCCAATATTCCTTGATCAAGTTCGAGGCGCCGTCGAGACCGACCTGGGTGAGCCAGCGCTGTCCGGTCTTGGTCCAGGTGCGCTCCTGGCTGGGATAGTAGAGATTGGCAATTGTTTCGGAAATGTTGGGCGAACGGCCATTGCCGTCAGTGCGGGTGACGAATAGGCGCGAGATGGAATAGCCGGTGCGGCGCACGAACCCGCCCCGGCCAAGCGTGTAGTAACGAGGGTCCTCACGCGTGAGCGTTGGCACAACAGCCTCGGTCATCAGGTTGCCACCCAGATTGTCGGCGAAGCTGTGCCAATAGTAGCGGCCATAGCCAGCCGCACCCTGGTGAAACTCCGGATACGAATTCTGTGCTTGTCCGACTCCGGCAAGAATGCCTAGGTAGATAAATGAAGAGTAGTCAAAGCTGTCTTGAAACATCAATTTGAACTTGTTTCCAGGAGAGAGCGGCGGCTGCTTGGCGTCGACCGAGACGGAGCGGAAGTTGGGGAATAATGCCAAAGATGCGTTTTGTTTGTTCGCCATCGGAGGTGGACGGATGCGCGGGACTTGTTGGGGTCTGTGACGCTGATGGATCGTCCGGTAGTGTAACATCCGCAGGAGCACGAGCGGAGCAAACCGGCAGTCTGTGCCGACACTGAAGGCGTACTCACCGCTGAGACGGCAATGACCGCCAAGGGAACAAGAGAACGAAGATTTCGCATGATTTCTGGCTTAGATGCATTAGCTTGGTGCCAAGATCCCAATTGCGTTCCCCCGGTCCAATGCCGATTTGAACCTTGCCGTGCGGGTGTCCAAAGAGTTCGCGAGTGGTGCCATGTGACTGCAATCCCATGATCGTTGGCTCCGCGGCAGCGCGTTCCTCGGCGCCTTCTAGGCAAGTCGCTACGCCAGCGGTTGCGTGTCAGCTCACCCTATTCCCTCCCGCCGCAACGGATCAAGCACGGTGACCACACCCAGGCAGGTTTCGCCTATATATAATTGGCGACCGTCATGGACTGGGCTCCCGCGTCAGCGATCAGCTGGCTCTTTGACTGGCAGCACGGGGCATCGGACCGCGTGATTCCGCGCTGGCTGTTCCTGCGCGCGCTCGGTGTCATCTACTTTTCCGCATTTTTTTCACTGATTTTTCAAATTCGTGGACTCATCGGCCCGACGGGAATTCTGCCCGCTGGAAGCTATCTGCAGGCTGTAGCGCAAGCGCTCGGTCATCGGCAGGGGCTATGGATTGCGCCGACGGTGCTGTGGTGGTCAAGCAGCTCGGCCATGCTGATTGCGCTGTGTTGGGTGGGAATGTTGGCGTCGCTGCTGCTGGTGTTCAATCTGTGGCCGCGCGGCATGCTAGCGATTTGCTTGGCCTGCTTTCTGTCGTTTGTGAGCGCGGCACAGGATTTTTCCGGCTACCAGTCAGATGGGATGTTGCTGGAGGCTGGGGCTATCTCGCTCTTTTTGGCGCCACAGGGATTTCACCCTGGTTTCGCCCGAGTGCATCCTCCTTCGCGTGCCAGTCTCTTCCTGCTGCGATGGGAGTGGTTTCGAATCTACTTCGAATCGGGCGTCGTGAAGATTTTAAGCGGAGATCCCGAGTGGCGGCATTTCACGGCAATGGACGAGTATTACCAAAACGGGCCGTTGCCCACCTGGATCGGCTGGTACGTGCAGCACTTGCCGCATTGGTTTCATGCCTCGACCGTTTATGCCACCCTCGCCCTGGAACTGGGCCTGGTTTGGATGGTATTTCTGCCTCGGCATTGGCGGATTGCATGTTTTTTCACTGTGACACCGTGGCAGATAGCAATCATCCTGACGGCCAACTACACGTTTCTGAATTATCTCGTCCTCTCGATGGGTGTGCTGCTACTGGATGATCGTTTTGTTCTGAATCTGTTGCCGGAGAGGTGGAAGACACGGCTAGAAGCGGAGATATCCGGGGAAGAGGATGTATTCAAGCCACCCGGTAGGCGCTGGACAAAAACCCTTCTGCCGCAATGGCGTGCAGTGACGCTTATTGCAAGCAGCGCAATCCTGACCTGGATCTTCTACGCGACTGCGACGGAACTGGTGTGGATGTTTGCCCGCGCACCGCTACCGACGTCCCCCGTGACCGCACTTGAACCATTTCGAATTGCCAACCAATACGGGCTTTTTGCCGTCATGACTCGTGGCCGATATGAAATCGAATTTCAAGGTTCCGACGGTAGCCAGGACTGGGTGGCATACCCATTTCGCTATAAACCGCAGTCGCTGAATCGGCCGCCGGGAATCTATGCACCGTATCAGCCGCGGTTTGACTGGAACCTGTGGTTCGCATCATTGGGTTCCTGGCGTGATTATCCGATCGTGCCGAACACCGAGGTGCGGCTGCTTTCCAATGACAAAAATGTGCTTACTCTGTTTGCCAGCAATCCTTTCGCGCGTGAGCCCCCGCGCCGGATTCGTGCCGTACTCTGGCAATACTGGTTCACTTCGATGGCAGAGAAGCATGCGAACGGAACGTGGTGGCGACGCCAGCTTGTGGGATTGTATGCGCCGACGCTGGAGCGAGAGCCCGACGGGAGCATCCGGGTGCTTGAATGGCCCACGGTGCTGTCGCGGGAATAACTTATCAACGAACGTGCCGGCATCTTATCGAGATGTGGCGTTGAAGGTGTTTTGCGATGAGCCGTAGAGCATGCGTAGTTGGCGCCGGTCCGAATGGGCTGGCAGCGGCCATCGTTCTGACTCAGGCTGGCTTGCAGGTCGATGTGCTCGAGGCGGAGCCTACCCCAGGCGGGGCAGCGCGCACCCTAGAATTGACGCTGCCGGGCTTCTTGCATGATTTCGGATCGGCGGTGCATCCGCTCGGCGCGGGATCGCCATTCTTCTCCTCGCTGTCCCTGCGCGACTATGGCCTGGAGTGGATCCACTCGCCCGCTGTGTTGGCGCATCCCCTCGACGATGGCACGGCAATGATGCTGGAACGGGACCTGGGGGATATGACCACCTCGCTGGGTGTCGACGGCGAGGCTTGGGGCAACCTCATGCGGCCATTTGCGGAACGGTGGAGCGAATTTGCTCTGGAGGTGCTTCGCCCCTTTCCCTCGATTCCGAGGCATCCCTGGCTGATGGTGCGTTTTGGAAGGAACGCTCTCCTGCCGGCTACAGTTGTTGCGCGCCGGTTTCGTAGCGAGCGAACCCGGGCATTGTTCGCGGGCTTGGCGGCCCATTCTTTCCTCAGTCTCGAGGAACCTTTGAGCGCGGCGTTTGGCATATTGATGGCAGTAGCGGCCCATGCCGTTGGATGGCCGATCCCGCGCGGTGGCTCTCAGTCACTCACAAACGCGCTATGCGGGTGGCTTTCGACACGGGGGAGCCAGGTGCAAGCTTTGCGGCGGGTCGAGACTCTGGCGGCCCTGCCGAACTATGACCTGTTTCTCTGTGACGTGACTCCGCGACAACTTCTCAGCCTTGCCGGATCGCGACTGTCGGAGGGCTACAAGCGCCGGCTGGCACGCTACCGGTATGGCCCCGGCGTATTCAAAGTGGATTACGCGCTGAACGGCCGCATCCCGTGGAAAGCATCTGAGTGCTGGCGCGCAGCGACGGTCCACCTAGGCGGAAGCTTTGAGGAGGTCGCTGCGTCGGAACAGGCGGTGCAAGGCGGACGGCACGCGGATCGTCCATTCGTTTTGTTGGTTCAGCCGAGTTTGTTTGATTCGTCGCGCGCTCCACAAGGCAAACACACGGCCTGGGCCTATTGCCATATTCCGAACGGATCACAGGTAGACGTGCTGGGCAGAGTGGAAGATCAGATCGAGCGGTTTGCTCCCGGATTTCGCGAGTGCGTTTCGTCACGGCGCGTATTTTCTCCCGCGAATCTTGAAACGATGGACGCCAACCTGGTGGGAGGCGACATCGGCGGCGGTGCTATGGACATTCGCCAATTCTTGTTTCGGCCAACTTGGCGACGCTACGCCACCTCGGCAGCAGACATTTACATCTGCTCCTCATCAACTCCCCCAGGGGGAGGCGTGCACGGCATGTGCGGTTACCATGCAGCCAAGATGGCGCTGTCAAGGTTGGGCTGAAACAAGGAGTTGTTCGCATAAAAACACCTCTTGGACGTCTCATCGTCTCAAACAGCGTGCGCTTCATGAAAAATTGTTTTCCGGACGACTTCTGGCTCGGAATTCAGCCCTGCGAATTCTGTTGGGGCCAAAGCGCATTTTGGCAATGCAGTGTTAGGCAGGTTTTGGATCTTGTTTCTCGGAGGCCGACACGGGCTCTTGCGCGTCCTTCTTGCTGATTAAATTCATAGCGGCCTGATATAACCGGGAGCGCAATTGATAACGCTCGCTGGCGCGCGTGATGTAGCGCACTGCGATTTCGACGCCGGCGCTTACCGGCTTTACATTGATGGCTGGTGCGGCCGAGAGCGCACGCATGTTCCGGGAATGCGCTGCATACTGCCATTCCTTTTCCGCTTGACCCGCGCTCTCTGCGGTGGCTTCCAGCACGGTCTTTTGAATGGCCTCCACGATCGGATACGGATTCTGGGTAGAGGCCAGGACCAGTGTCAATTCATCCCAAAGCCACTGGCCGGATGTGGAAAAATTGAAGTAGTGGCCCTCGATGGCGAAACTGTTGGTGAAAGTAACACGTCGCCCGGTCGGATGCCCAGAGTCGGTCCAGTTGCCGGTTTCCAGCAGCACCGTATGAAACATTCCGAGCTCGACTACCTCCCCAGTTACTCCGTTAATCTCCACCCAGTCGCCTAAGCGGATCCCGTTTCTTCCCATGAGAACGAACCAGCCAATAAAGCTCACGATGAAATCTTTCAGCGCCACCGTCAGACCTGCGCCGGCAAGTCCCAAGAACGTCCCCAACTGACTCGGCGGACCGAAAATCACCAGCAGGATCAGACCGAGCGCTATGATTTGCACTCCGGTGCTGATTACGGCGTGGAGAGTGTCGGCCTGACGGGAGTCCAATCTGACTTTGTTGAGCAGACGCTTTAGCCAGCTATCGAAAAAGATCCCGATCAATAAGATAGCTACGATGACAGCAACGCCTGACAATCCTTTATGAATGACGTTTCGTTGCCTCGCCGCAACCGCCTCGCTCCACTTTCTGTACGTTTCGGCCAGGCGTTTCTGATCCTCGACGCGCTCGTCGGAGTTTGTCAGCGCTTTCACCGCGGCTGAGCGGCGTTTTGTAGCATTGACGAGATCGGCCGAAGCTTCCCGGGTGGAGCTGGCAGAATTTGCACCGGCAGGAGGCGCAGGTCCTTCGCCGAGCGTGTCCGGAACTTCTTGTGTGTTGGTCTTGATGTTCGATTCAAGAGCATCGCGCTTTGCTGTGAATGCGACGGCTGCCGATTCTGCATCTTGTTTGGCCTGCTGCAATTGCAATGCTTTATCGTGCAGGTCCGCCCATTGCAAGTAATGGTGAACCAGACCGTGTGGATCGGGCGGGGTGGCCGTATTAACGGTCGTGGTATCTGCGACATGGGACGCGGCTTCGTGCTCTTTCATTAACTGCTGGATCCGGTCTTGGGCATCACCACCGGCGAGGGCTAATTCCTGCTTTGCGTTGTCTACCTCATCCTGATCGAGCTCGACCTGGACTTTCGCCTGCTCCAGTTGATCTTCGAGAGCGTCCTCTTTGGCGCCGGTCGCCTTTGCCAACGCCGCGGTAAGTTGCGCGATTCGTTCCTTGTCTCCGTCGAGAGCTTTCTCCGCGTTTTGGAGCGTGGCTTGGATCCGCTTCGCTTCGGCGCTCAATACGGCCGGGTGCAGTTGGGCCTCCGACACCGCTGCAGCAAACGCCAGGTCCATCTCGCGATCCCCGAGGCGCAGGGCCTCCTGCGCCAACTGCAATTCGTCAGGGCTCGTCGACATTTGCGCCAACCGCCGCGCGGTATAGAGAGGTGTCTGATCAATTGCAGACCCACGCGCCGCGTCGGACGGCTCGCCTCCCGGGGTTGTTTGCGATGTTGTCATCACCCCACCCGTCCGAAACAATCCGTAGGCAATGACTCCGAGCAATATGGTCAGCGTGATTGTTGCAGCTTGTTTCTTCGTCTTCATAGGCCTCGACGTACTTCTCTGCCCTATTATGCAGCCAAGCTAAGCGATTCACCGCCAAGGTTTGAGAATGCTCTTCAAAAATGGCAACCACATTGAGGAATACGGACGGAACCCCTCGGTTCGCCAAATCCTCTCATCTGTTGAGCTTTGACCACGCTGCCCAGCCGTCAACGATCCGTCCCTGTTTTTTTGGGCAAACTGCGTTCCAGGTCCCGATGGGCGCGCGGTGCGTGACCGGTCCAGCGTTTGAAGGCCCGGTGAAAGGCACTAGCCTCGGAGAACCCAGCAGGAAGGCAATCTCGCCCACGGCAAGCTGTGGCTCCCTCAGGTGGCGTGCCGCGAGTTCGCGGCGCACCTCCGCCAGGACGCGGCGGAAACTTGTGCCTTCTTCGTCGAGCCGGCGGTGCAAAGTGCGGGCACTCATGCGCAGTCGCGGCGCGATCTGTTCAAGTGTCGGCGGACCATTCGCGAGCTCCTCGGCAAGCAACCGCCGGACCGCATCGGTGGTCGCTTCGGCTTTGGGCAGCTTTGCAAGGAGAGCCACAACTTGAGTCTCGACAATGCCCTGAAGGATAGGGTCCGCCTTGAGAAGAGGCAGATCCAGAAGCTTGCGGGAGAGGACCAGCTCGCTGCAGCTGTGCCCGAATTTCAATGGACAACCGAACACGCGATGGTGTTCAGACGTATCCGCTGGGGCACGATGGGGGAAGCACGCCCGGATCGGAACCCAATCTACTCCGGTCGCTTGTCGCGACGTTACCAGCCAGCTGGCCAGTATGAACTCGGAAACGGGGCGTGGCGCGCCGCCCGGAACTGGCAACCGATGACTAAGAATCGCGTGGTCACGATGGGTCTCAAGCTCCACCCTGGCGGCGTCGTGCAAGAGCCGATGATAGCGGGAAAGACGCGTGAAAGCCGCACCCAGGCTTGCGCTCGTCCGCAGCGCATAGTCGAGTGCCCCAAAAGTGCCCGGCCGAATCGCTTCCGCAACGTGGAGACCCAGGTTGGGATCGTTCGTGTGCTGAACGGCCGCCTCCCACAGACGAACTGCCGCCACGTGCAGCAGGCGCGCTTCGGGATCACGAAAGATTTCGGGATCCACTCCCTGTTCCCTTAGAAGAGCGGCACCATCGTAGCCTCGGGCACGCAAGAACATCAGTACCGGCTGGACCGAGCGAATGGAGACCGAGACTCCGCCAGGAGGCCTCTTCCCGCCTTGGCGATTTCGGTCAGGGTTTCTGTCTTGCCCGGTCATTCCGCACCCCCGAATTGTTTCCTATCGTATCAATCAGGATCAAACAGAGATCAACAACGGAGGATCAAAGTGTTGGCGCTCTGCAGGTTTCTTGTACTCTCAGCTTCATTCCTGTTGTTGTCCGTCGCCGCCCGCGCGCAATGGGAAGTCGAGGCTGACCCTACGGCTTACGCGTTGAGGGGCTTCTCCGTCCACGTCGGCCGTCCGATACTCAACGGAAGATCACGTCTGCAATTCGGCGCATTTGGTGCAGAAACTCCGCAGTGGATGCATGGCAATGACGGGTTCACCGAGAATTCTCGCGGCGTGACCTTGAAATTGGATTATTTTCCCAAGCACCGCTCGAGCGGACTGTTCTTCGGCGCCGATAGCAACTATGCGCGCGTTCGTTATGAGCTCCGGCAGACGCACGAGCGCACCCATCGTAACCTCGGCGGACTTGGGCCGCGAGCGGGTTATCGTTTCAACGTTGGCGAACATTTCTACATCACTCCCTGGGTTTCAGTCGATTATCAGTTCAATGTCAAGGTCGTCACCATTTCCGCGAAGACGTTCCACGAGGGCCGGTACAGCGTCTTCCCCGCAGTACATCTTGGGTGGAGGTTCTAGAAATCGGCCGTCGGGCATCGCCCGGGCTCTGTTGGCTCCGGAGCTGAAGGTGACCGAAGCCCTCAAGTACGAATGCCCATTGCGCCCGTTCACAATACATCCCGAGCGCTCGTCACTCAGAGCAGGCCTTCGGGCTTTTCGATGAGAGCCTGGATCAAAAGGTCGCCGAGCCATTTCTCATACCGATCCGGGCTCCAGTTTTTCTCCACCACCAGGAGCCGGTATGGTTCCCGGCCCGTCAAAGCCCACAAGATGTCGCGAGCCGTCGTCAGCGAAATGCCCGGACGGAGGGCCTTTGCTGCCGAGAGCTGCTCGAGAGTAACCGACTGGCGTTCGAAGCGGCGCTGCTCTCGCTCCCTTTCCAACTCACCAAATTCCGGTGCGACCACCACAGCCCCGCGGAGCAGATTCATTCCGGCGCGTTCTGAGTCGTAGACACTGCGAGCGATCTTTGCGACGCCGCGAAGGCGCTGAAGGGGGTGACGGATTTGTTTAGTCTGTTGGATGAGTGCTTCATATTCGCGGCCAAACAACGCTCGTTCTATCACTTCCTTCAATATTCCTTTTTTCGATTTGAAGAGCCCGTAGACGGTGGGGACAGGTACTCCCGCCTTCACCGCGATCTCCTCGATGGTGACTGATTCATAGCCTCGGCGGGCAAAGAGTTCCTTCGCCGCTTCAGCAATGGTCTCGCGGGTCTGAGCCGCTTTGTTCCGCCGATTCTGCGAATTGTATTTTCGCTTCATGGGCCTTGTCATATTAGAAGTTTGTTATTGTATTGAATATTGTTTACAATATGTATCTTGAGGGGTTTGCCGGAATTTGGAAAGGAAAAAAGCACACGCGCTCCCTTTCCTACAGGAGACCGCTTTGAAGCCAGTGATCTTTCTTCGCATCGCTTCGGTGTTGACCCTGATTCACTGCGTCGCGCACACGATTCGGGGCGTGCTGAGCGGCCCAAATCGCGGCACCGAAGAGATCGCCGTAATCGAGTTCATGAAGTCGCATTCGTTCAACTTCGGGGGCGTTCCCCGAAATTATTGGGGTTTCCACCTGGGCTACGGCTGGTTCCTCACGGTCATCCTGCTCGTGCACGGAATTTTGTTTTGGTATCTGGCGCGACTACTCAAGACCAATTCCCTCGCGATTCGGCCCGTTCTCGCCTTGTTCTGTTTCAACTTTCTGTTCATGGCGATTGCGGCCTGGAAGTTTTTCTCTCTGCGCCCGTTAATCATTGAGCTGCTCATTGCCGCATGCCTCGCTGCAGCTTTCGCGACCGCAGCGGCTCCACAGGCGCAGTTGTGAAAATCTAAGACCTTCCTGCCCACAGCGGCCCCGATGAGCTCGACCCATCTTCCGCAACCAGCCTCCCGAAGATAAGCGAGAAAAATCTTTTTGCACCCACGTGGCGCGCTCGCAACATCGGGGAGGGGGCCAGGATTGTGGGAGGTGACCATATCGTCGCAGTCTGGGACGGGCCTGGAGTCGCCGGCAAAGCCTCAAAAAAGGTCGGGAAAGAACGGAAGAAATCACGTCAGACACGGTGGCGTCCGCGGCGCTGCTGGCCAATTCCTGATCAGTACCGACAACGGGCTAATCGGCTGCGCAGGCGGTCACTTCTACGTTTTGGGCGGCGATGTGTCCCAGTGCACCGGTTGGCAAATGCCGCTCCACTTGAGATCCATTTCAGATGTTTCCGAATCTGGTCGCGCTCGAGATGCACAGTCAGTAGCCCTTCACGGCGGTTAAGTGCTCCCAGTTGAGGACCAGACTTTGCGGAGCCGCGCTCCGCTGCCCGACTGGCCGGGTGGCCAGGATACGCTTTCCATCGGCCAGGATGGAAAGCAGATCCAGGTCTTGGGAGATGTTCATCCGCTCCTTGGGCGCCGAGAACTCCGGTTTGCTGCCATCGTTGCTCACTTCGACGGTGTATACCTTGCTTCCATAGCGGTAATGCAAGCTCTTGCCGTCAGGTGACCAGTCCACCACACTCGTATTATTGTCATTCTCGGCGACCCCGCCACTGGAGACTTGCCACTTGGAGCCGCCGCCGGGAAACGGCGTTACATAAAGTTCCGACTGCCCGTTTTCGTTGGAAACGTAGGCCAGCCACTTGTTATCGGGGGAGAGCTTCGCGTTGACCTCGTTGTACGGACTGTTGAGGACCGGCACCAGCTTGCGATCGCCGCTGAGGTCCATGAAATAAACGTCGAAGCCGGTCTTCGCATCCTGTACAGAGAACAACGCGTACCGGCCATCCCTGGACTGGCTTTCCGCGAATGTATAGTTTTCCAGCTCTGCCAGCTTTTCTTCCTTGCCGGAAGAAATGAGCGAGCGCTGCGTCAGCATGCTCTGGTAGCCGGTGGTGGCACTCGTCAACACACTCTTGCCGTCCGCGGATACCACTCCTCTCTGATCCAGCGCTGAATCGGGAGTGAGGCGAGTGATTGTCTTCCGCTCGGTATCTGCCAGCCACAGACTGTTGCCGTGCCCGTCGGGATTGTCGCGGAACAGAACGGCCATGCGACTGCCGGGGGAAAAATTTCCACCAGAGTAAGGAGCCGGCTCGCCCCAGCGCTCCAATTCCTTCCCCGTCGGGTCCAGCCAGACTAGCTCACGGTTCTGAATGGAACTCTGACGGTACACCAGGACATGCTGAGATACGGAAAAATATCCGACGTTCCGCGGATTGTAATATTCAATCGACTCCGCGATAGGGATGGGCTTCCCGCTGAAACGCAGTCCGGACAGATCAAACGGCTGCCCCATCAGGATTCCGTCCTTCACGTAAAAAAGGTGGCCGTTGCTATAGGCGACGTTGGATCCAAAAGGCAAAAGCGGCTTGGGTTCACCTCCTTCGAGCGATCCCGAATAGACGTTTCCCTGAGAATCTTTTCCAGACCGCTGCACGAAAAGGAAGTGCTTTCCATCGGGCAGGAAGTGGGGATTGCGATTGGTGAAGTCCTTGTCATCCTTGTGGGCCGGAGTGGCGTCCTCGGGCGTACCGCCGCCATCGGACACCCTCTGCAGCGGACCGGAAATGTTCGGCGCAAAGATGATAGTGCCCTGCTCGTTCCAGTCGCCGCCGCGACCGTCAGGGGCATCACAGAGCGCCTGCACTGGTCCGCCCGCAGCCTCGATTTTTCTCAGCTTGCCATTGGAAAAAAAGCCGAGGTACTTTCCGTCTGCAGACCAGAAGGGGAAGATGCCGTCTTCGGTGCCCGCCAGCGGCTCCGCCTTCCCCGTGCTGAGCCGTTGCATGAAGATGGTGGTCTTGTTCTCCTTCGATGCCACAAACGCGATCTGTTGCCCGTCCGGCGACACGACCGGCGCCCCCGACAAGACAAATGCGAAATCAAAACCCACGGGCCGCTCGATCTGGGCCCGCACCAGTTTCTGCGCCGAAGTCAGCCGGTTCGCATACATCGCGGCCAGCACCACTGCGGCCGCCGCCAACAGCCATCCAAGGGCATTCGCGACCGCCAGAACCTTCTGCCGGTTCTTGCGGTGTGACACCACCACCGCCGGCGCGCCCACCTGGCTGCCACCAGCCGTAATCCACTGCAACTGCAGCTTCAGGTCGTGCGCACTCTGAAAACGCTCGTCCGGCTCTTTCGCCAGGCAGGTTCGCACCAGGTGCTCCAGTGCCGGAGGCGTGAGGGGTTGCACCGCCGAGATTGCATCCGGCTCCTTCTCCAAAACCGCGCTTGCCACCGAGAGCTGGCTCATGCCCTCGAAGGCCCGTTTGCCGGTCAGCATCTCGTACAGCATCGCTCCAAACGCAAAGATGTCGCTGCGGGCATCGGCGTCCTTCCCTTGAATCTGCTCCGGACTCATGTACTGCACCGTGCCCACGATAGTTCCAGCAACCGTGATCGGCGAGGCCATGTCCGGCAAGGTAGCAACCGCGGAGAACGCCGGTGTACCCGATTGCGCACCGCTCGCATACGTCTGCAGCTTGGCGAGTCCAAAGTCCATCAGCTTGGCGCCGCCCTTAGTAAGCATCAGGTTCCCCGGCTTTAAATCGCGGTGGACGATACCGCTGCGGTGTGCCTTGTCCAAAGCGTCGGCGACTTCGATGCCAATGCGCAAGGTTTCGTCCGGCGTCATCGCCTTGCGCGCCAGCCGCACCGCCAGGGTTTCGCCCTCCAGGTACTCCATCACCAGGAAGTCCACGCCATCCTGGCGGCCGACGTCGTAGAGCACACAGATGTTGGGGTGTTGCAGGCCGGAAATGGCCTTAGCCTCGCGCTCGAAACGGGCTCGCAAATCCGGGCTCTGCCTCAAGTGCGACGGAAGTATTTTGATCGCTACCTCGCGGTCGAGCCGCGTGTCTCGCGCGCGATAGACTTCGCCCATGCCGCCAGCGCCGAGCGGTGTGATGATTTCGTAAGGACCAAGTTTTGTGCCAGAGGTGAGTGCCATGCGTGCGCGTCATTATAGTCCAGGCTGTACGTTTGCAGCGGATGCAGATTCCGGATGGTTTGGCAATACGGAAGCGATCCGTTTAGCGAACGGTAACCCTTGAATGCCGAGACGGCGGTCTGAACAGTAATTCTGAATTGGCGTGTGTATGCGCATGGCAAGCTTTCAAAAAGGACCAAGGCGAAATGTCTGCGGATTTCCAAAAGAACGAGCTGGCACCCAGGTAGCCAAAATGCGCGGAGTCTGAGCCGGGATTCCTGGAATTGCAGGATTCGCCGAAGATGACAAGAGAGCAGACCTTAGTCAAGTATAGAGTCGCTAGGATAGGCGCTCACACATCCGGCTTGGCAGGCTGCGTCGGTGCGATGTTTTGCGCTACTACCCATGCGGCAGACGCGATGGCCCATGAGATGAAGAACGCCGTCCACGGCAGCCGTGTCGTCGGGGCGGCCAGAATCGCAGGACCCCAAACGAGAAGCGTAAACAGGCTTATCATGCCCGCCTCCGCGATCGCAGCCACTCGCGGAAAGATCGAGAACAGCACGCCGAGACCGCAGGCGATCTGCCCGGCGCCGGTCAGGTAGGCCCAGCCAACACGATCAGGAAGCCACGCCGGTACCAGCTCGGCAGTCTCTTTCACATACACAAGGTGTGAGAGTCCGATCGGTATCAGAGAAACCGCAAAGAGCATCCGTGCAAGGTGGACGCTATTCTCATCCGTGGCAAATGTCAGTGGCGATCCCTCTCGCAGCCCGGCGAGCTTGGCAAACAAAATCCATCCTCCGGCCAGAAGCACAGCAAGCTCGCCAAAGCCGAGCCAAACAGCTTCCATCTGCGGCGCCACCAGCAGAGCGGGCACCTTCAGCAGGAGCCAGACGATTAGATATGGGAACAGGATGCGAGCCGACCATGCCGCCGTGGCTCTCAAAAGTAGGCCAACACCTCCTAGCAGCATGATGACGCCCGAAGCATAGGCGAGAACCGTCCGGCCTGGGATCCATGAGGCGACGGGCTGCCACACCAACGCGAAATCGCCATAGACCAGAGCGAGGATGCCGAGGCCGATCATTCCGACTGCAAAGGCTGTCAATGCAGGTTGCTGGCTTCGGGTCATCGGATTCCAAGGCTATTAAACGACCCGATTCATGTCAATCACATGGATGCTACCAACGCCCCGTGAGCGCCAAGCCGCGCGGAAGAATCGAAGATCAAGTTGATTCCTACCAAAACCAATCCATAGTACCCGACTTGCAGGGGCTTGGTTAGTTGGCGTTCGACGGGAACGTGATTCCCCAGAAATTACTTGCTTTATCGTCCATTTCGACAAACTCGATTGCGTACGTTGAAACTCCCTTAACAGCGGCCAATTGTGCGACGACACGAGCAGAAACCTGAGTGCCACGCTTATTTCGCACGAGGACAATAGAACCAACCAACAACTCACGATTTAATGGCACGGCGGCTCCGTGCCTATTCAGTTTTGTGGCTTTAGCGGGCATCGCAAAGGAACACTTTTGGCGATCCTCCCCTGACAGCTCTATGGGAGCGTAGAGGGCCATCCGACTGGTCCGACGCCTTGCTGGCTGACTGCGATTAACGCTTGCACTGGTCACTTGGTCTGTGCGGTGGGATTGCGGGCAGCGTTCCGAGGGTTTTGGGTTCATACGAGATCGGAGGAGATTAGACTGAGAGGATGTACGTCGCAATGTACCTAGGTCACCACCACTAGGTTACTCACAGAACTCTGGATCAATCGAGCCTGCGGACGTGACGGACAGGCCCGGGCGGATCCATCCACGAGATTGGAAGGCCTTCGATTCGGGTTCCAGATACATCCCGCAAGCTTGCTTGCTATGGCTTTGACACTCCTCGGTCGATAATCAGTTTCCATTCTCAAATGCTTAGAATGGCGCCAGTGTTGCAGCCCCTCACCTAAGAGCTGGTCCCCGCACGGAGTACGGCTGGTCTGAAGACAAGGAATTCCACGGGGCGGAGGGCGTCTACGATCGCTTCCGTCAAGGAAGAGAGAACGCGGAAAGCAGCATCCTCTCAAGCTACTTTGGATTTGCCGTCGGATTTCTCGAGGTGTCCACCAAATTGATACCGCATCGCGGATAAGAGCTTGTTGGCGAAGTCACCCTCGCCCCGAGAACTGAATCGCTCGTAAAGCGCGGTGGTGAGAACTGGGGCTGGTACTGCTTCGTCGATCGCAGCTTTGATCGTCCAGCGTCCTTCGCCAGAGTCGGAGACATGGCCGGCAAACTTTGAAAGATTCGGGTCCTGAAGAAGGGCGCCGGCCGTCAGATCCAGCAGCCACGAGGCGATCACACTTCCACGACGCCAAACCTCCGCGATGTCTTGCAGATTCAGGTCGTACTGATAGTGGTCGGGGTCGCGCAACGGCGTAGTCTCCGCGTCGACTGCGCCCTTGGCTTGCTTGCCGACGTTAGCGCTACGCAGAATAGCGAGACCCTCCGCGTATGCCGCCATAATTCCGTATTCCATTCCGTTGTGGACCATCTTGACGAAATGACCCGCGCCATTTGGGCCGCAGTGCAGGTAGCCTTGTTCGGCCGTACCGTTGATCTTGTCCCGGCCGGCGGTGCGCGGAACATCGCCTATTCCCGGAGCGAGGGCAGCGAAAATTGGATCGAGCTGCTGGATGACCTCGGTCTCGCCCCCAATCATCATGCAGTAACCTCGCTCCAGACCCCAAACGCCTCCGCTGGTTCCGACGTCGACGTAGTGGATCTTTTGGGAAGCGAGTTGCTTTGCCCGCCGGAGATCATCGACGTAATACGAGTTGCCGCCGTCAATGAGGCTGTCCCCCGCCTCAAGATGAGGTGAAAGATCGGCGATGGTATCATCGACAACCGCGGCCGGCACCATCAGCCAAATCGCTCGTGGTCTCTCAAGCTTCTTCGCGACGTCGGCGAGCGACGTGGCGCCGATTGCCTTTTCCTTGACGAGTTCGTTCACCGCTTGTGGTGACCTGTTGAACACCACGCAGTTGTGACCCTTGTGGAGGAGTCGCCGCACCATGTTGGCCCCCATCCTTCCAAGACCGATCATGCCTACTTGCATCGTTGTCTCCTTATGTGAAAGCAGAAAGGTATTTGACAGAGCAGTGACTTATTATGCTCTTCTCCGAGTAGCGTGTTTACACCTGGGCACAATCACCGTCGACACAATAATACGATTCCCGTGATGAGACCCTATCGTCTGAGCTTCGAATCAAGAGCATCGCTGCTCATTCCTAGCTGGCACGCGCCATACGGTCCAGTTCCTGCATTTTGTTTGCGTCAATCTTTAACTCCGCTGCCGCCACATTTTCTTCGAGATGTTCGACCTTGGAAGTTCCTGGGATCGGCAGCATGACGGGAGATCGAGCTAGCAGCCATGCCAGAGCCACCTGTGATGGGGTAGCTTGCCATCGCGCTGCTGTACGGCTGATTGGACTCTCAGAACCTGAAACGCGACCGGCCGCCAGCGGGAACCACGGAATAAAGCCCATTTTCTCTTTTTCGCAATACTCCAGAACATCTTCCGATGCGCGGTCGGTGACGCTGTAACGATTCTGAACGCTGACGATCGGAACAATCGTTCGCGCGTGCTGAATCTGCCGCACGCTCACTTCCGATAAGCCGATATGTTTGATTTTCCCTTGCTTTTGCAAATCGCTCAGAGTACCGAGCTGATCTTCAGCCGGAACCTTCGGATCGATTCGATGCAACTGATAAAGATCAATTCGGTCCAGGCGCAACCGGCGCAAGCTCCCTTCACAGGCGGATCTCAGGTGTTCTGGTTTTCCATTTTCAACCCATTGGTTGGGACCTGGCCGCACATAGCCGCCCTTGGTGGCGACCACCAGCCCTGTCGGATACGGGTGCAGCGCCTCAGCTATGATTTCTTCACTCACACCAGGGCCATAGGAGTCCGCGGTGTCAATGAAATTGATTCCCAATTCGACAGCACGCCGCAAAACCCGGACGGCCTCAGCCCGATCTGCAGGCTGGCCCCAAACTCCATCTCCGGTGATTCGCATCGCGCCGAATCCCAGGCGTGTAACAGGAAGATCGTCTCCGATCAGGAAGTCGCCAGACTGTTGAGCGAGTGCCTGGTTTCGTTGCACTGCGGACTTGTGATTCTGCATGTGTTCTCCCTTTCCAACGATGAACATTGACGTGTCGAACTGCTCTTCCCCTTTGGAGTAACGCGACGCAAGCGGCGTCGCAAAAAAAAACGCACGCCCACTTGTGTCTCCTGCGACTCTCCGGGAATTATCGGGTTTCTACGCCAACCGTGCGGACCCCTTGTGCATCCTCCCCTTCACGGATCGGGACGAAAAGCGATCTTCTCCGCATCAGACTTCGACTTGCGCGATGCCGGCATTTGAGTGTAGGTAACGACAGCGGTGATCAGTAGCCGGAAAGCAGCAGTCTTCCTCAAGATTCCCCTTGTCAATGAGGACTTGGTCACGTCCGTGGCAGAGTACGCCTTCTGCTTTTCGAACAAATCTTGAGCAGAAACCTCTCCCGTCCTCACCTGGGTCGAGATTGTGTTCATTTTCGACTCTATTGCTGTTGATCTCGAAGACTGCTCGTGCATCCGCGTCCTTGTGTTTCCTCTCCTGCAGTACGCAGATGGCGGACGAGACCGCTCGGTCGCAACCTTAGATCGAAGGTACCTTGCTTTATCTGTCACCGTCCTTTGTAACCAGTACCATGCGGAAGCGGGCTTTGCCTTGCATCATGCGAGCGTAAGCATCAGCAGCCTGTTCGAGAGGAACTGTCTCGACCATCGGGCGAATATTCTCTAGGACGCTGAAGGCAAGGGTATCCTCGCCATCAATCGGCGTGCCCGTCAGGCTCCCGTAGATCGAGCGTCCCCCAAACACGAGCGGGAACGCATTCAATTGGATCTGGTCCGGCGGCACACCCACCACGATGAGCTTGCCGCGGGCTGCAAGACCGGACAGAAGTGATCCCATGGCATTCCCGCTGGTTCCTGTTGCAAGAATCGCTCTCGCTCCGCCCATACGCTGCAGTACTGCTGCGGTATCCTCGACTGCGGTATTGATGTAGACGTGCGCGCCCAAGTCTTTCGCAAGCTTTTCCTTGTCGCCTCCACGTCCGATTGCGACCGTACGGAATCCCAAGTGCCGCGCAAACTGGATACCAAGATGGCCAAGTCCACCAATGCCCTGCACGGCGACTAGATCTCCGCCGCGCAAGCCGGCATTGCGAAGAGCGTTGTAGGTCGTAATGCCCGCGCAGAGCAGAGGAGCGGCTTCCACGGATGTGAGCTCATCTGGAACAGAAGCGAGGGCGCGTGCTTCAGCGATCATCACTTCCGCATATCCTCCATCCGCGGTTACTCCCGATACCACCGGGTTCTGACAATTCACGATATCTCCGCGTCGGCACGGTTCGCACACCCCGTCTTCTCCGGCGATGAGGCCGACACCAACCCGTTGACCGATTTTCCATCTGGACGCTCCGCTACCGATGGCTTCAATGCGGCCAACCACTTCATGTCCGGGAACACGGGGCAGAGTTAGGCCGGGATAGACTCCCGTCACCGTGGCCGCATCGGTGTGACAGATTCCGCACGCTTCTACCCGAATGCGAACCTGACCCGCCCCGGGCTCGGAGATTTGCCGTTCCACGAGTCGAAGCACGCCCGGTGTGGAGACTTCGACTGCCTTGTATGTGCCTTTCATTTGTATGTACCTCTCTTTTGTATTTCAATTTGGCTGAACCACCAGCGTGTCACTGCCACGTCGATGCCTACCCTCAATCTTTTTCTCTTTCCATCCATTCGCGAATATATGGAGCGCAGTTCTCAAGCTTCAAGCCATCCGCTTCGCAGCCCACAAAAAAAAGCAATACGTCGCGATCGACCACGCTAACGTCTTTCAGATCTAAAACGATGTCGCGGTAGTCCGTTTGAAGGTCAAACAGTCTCTTCAACTCGGCTATCGCCGGTGTTTCGATTCGGCCGCTTAGGACGAACACGGTGAATCCCCCTCGCGCGGTACTCTCAATCCTGAAAGTCATCGATCAGGCCACTTGACCCACACTGCAATGAACGATCTTCCCAAGATCATGGCCGATCGTGTCCAATTGCAACAGGTTTTTATGAATCTTATGCTCAACGGCATCGAAGCCATGAAGGATATCGGCACTGCAGGTGAACTTACCATCAGGTCGCAGCAAGGCGACAGCTCTCAACTCCTGATCTCGGTTGGCGATACGGGTGTGGGACTACAGACAGACCAGGTGGAGCAAGTGTTTAACGCCTTCTATACCACCAAAGCTCACGGCACCGGCATGGGATTACCCATCAGCCGGTCCATCATCGAATCGCACGGCGGCCGCTTGTGGGCCAGCCCAAACCCCGGCCGGGGCGCAACGTTTCAGTTCACCTTACCCATTGAAGTCATGGCACACGAGGCTGCGTAGCCCAGTTGGATCTGCGAAGTACTTCCGGTGACTTGAGATGTTGGTCCTTGCTCTGCTACGTCGTGAAAGTACTTGTCGCCCGCGAGCTGCCACACCACTGGCGTTGTCTTTGGACTCGCACGCGACCTCGCTCAAGATGGCCGGCGCCGACGTCGCAGCGGGTAACCCCGAAGCGGCTGATCAATCTTGTTAGCGTCGAATCCGCAATCACCGAACCGTTGACGACAATTACCGGAGTGATCGTGTAAGCAAGCGACGACCGGTTATCCGGCAACGAGTCAATCCTCAATGTGTCGCCTCAGCTCGTGCCAGCACCTCGGCAGTCGCCGACGGCATGGACTCGTAGTAGCCCACGAACCGGCGCGTCTCCATAGACTCGTACGGAATCAGGTTGTGCGCCCAGCGAAATCCGATGGGCTGATACCAAAGCTCGACCTTCACCTGAAACTGTCCCTGCGCGCCGTCCAGCGAAACGGAATACCGCAGCAGGTCCCCGCCTGCGGTGAAGTTGGGGTCGTCGGCCGCTTTGCCGACCACGGCAATATCCTTCTCTGCGGTCTTCTTCTGAAAGCCCGAGGGTAGGAGCCGGTTGTCTTTCAGATATCCCACCCCGTCGGCCAAACCGGTGGTGACGTGACCCGACTCATCGCCGAGAATCGGTTCGTAGATCTGCACTTCATCCCTGCTGGTGATCTCGCTATAGTGCGGTTCGAAGCGCAGTGGATCGGCGTCGTTGTCGTTGCCCTCGATGGAGCCGTCCGGATTCAACTTGCCGGACTCGAAGACCGTACGCCCATTGCGATCCAGAACTTGGAAATGCAGCCAGGCGCGACGCGAGGGAAAAGCAGTCGGCAGTTTGTGGCCGGTCAGATTTTCCACGAAGACCTCGGCATTCAGCCGGTCGTTGCTGGTTTCAATGCTGCGAATTGTGACCCGGGCAGCCTGCGATCGCAGAAAGTCTACCGTTCTGTCCGCTTCGGCAGTCAGTTCCGCCGGCATGGCCGTAACGCTGAGATCCCCACGATGCTGGTTCAGCAGCCTCAAGATCAGGAAGTTTGCGCCCACGAACGTGTGTTGCCGAAAACCCGTCCGGGGCACGCCGAGAACGCTGGTGATTGCGACCTCCTCATGGACCTCCGGCATGTGACAGGACTGGCAGGTTTGTCGGGCGGGATAGTCGCTATGCAGCCATTCCAAGTACACCATCTGCTCCGGGAAATATCCGAGGTCCTTGCCTCCGGGTCCAAGGGATCTGGTGTACAGCGTGTGGCAGGTCGCGCACAGAGCCGCGTCACGGATATGCTCAGCCTCGGTCGGGCGGAAGCCTCCCGTCGAGCTTTGCATGATGTGCGCATGACCTTTATCAATCGCATATGGCCCAAACTCCGGATGATCGTTCTTAGCCGGCGGATTTTCGACGACAAATCCACCGTTGAAGCTCTCCCGCGTGCCCAGTTTTTCCTTCGAGATCTGGTGACAGACGGAGCAGGAAACACCGTCCGCAGCGGCAGCATTCTTCTCGGGATCGCTGTCGAAGGGGAGATGTGCGAACACCTCACCCAGCTTGCCTTGCAGCTTCGCCTCATAACGGGCGGCGGGCATGTGGCAATCTGCGCAACCATCTTCAATCTCGGCTCTTGATTCGGGATGTTCCATGTCTTCGCGGCGGACGCTGGCCTGCCAATAGGGATCCCGGGCGGAATTCGCCATGATGCTGGAGCGCCAGTCGAGACCGATGGAGATGTCCTTGCCCGATGGCGTTGTCAGTTCGTTATGACACGCCAAGCAGCGGTCGGAGGTATGGAATTGGGGTTTCAATCCGTCTTTCGCTTCGCCGCCCCGCATCAATATCGGCGAACCGAGCAACGAAGCTATCGCGACAACGAGATATACTCTGCGCTCTCTCATTACCAGCCCTTTGTCAGCTTTCCGTCCTGCCAGTCCCACAACAGATAAATCATGAGCTGCTTCTGGCGACCGGCGGTATTCGTTGCCGGAATGCGAAGGCCAATATCTCCGCGGATGTGCTGGCGCTTGCTGATGGTGACTTGTATCTGAGGCAATACATCCCAATCAGTTTTGGCTGCATCCACCAAATTCCGGTTGGCGATGAATTCGCACATGGGGGTCCAAAGTCGGCCTAGACCGTGATCAGCGGCAAAACTCTGGCCGATGGCGGAGTTGAAGAACAACGATTGCGGCGCCACAGATGTTCGAAACGGGAGTTCGGCTCCCAGTTGCAGCTGGAAGAAAGTGTCAGTCCGGAACAGTTGATCGAAGGAAGCGAAGGGCTCGAAGATAGTCGTGCCCGATCCAAAGCCCCTCGCACGATTGCCGCTGGGAAGAAGAAACCCGCCTTGCAGGCCAAGAATGGAACCCGTCCGCAGGCTTGAAAGCATTACCCGCTTCACGGCTAAGGTGGTGTCGCCGACGCCACCATACCAAACATGATTCTGATCCTGAAACGTGATCGGAACATCCACTTCGATCTGATTCTTCGGGCCGAAGCGCTGTTCGTGAATGATGTGGGTTTCATTGCCCGGCACACCCTGCACATTCACAGCCGTGGAGACGACCTCTTCATCTTCGGGATAAGCTTTTTCCGTAACCAACGCTCTCGGCAAGTTCAGTTCCCCCCTAGGCCAGTGAGGATTGCTGCAGAACTGCCGTAAGTAACGGATGACATCATCGATTTCCTGTGAACTGAGAGCCTCTTCGAATGAGGGCATGATCTGTGAAAATCCGCGAGTCGGCCCGCCGTGCTCAATCACCGCCTTGTAGGCGGCGTCGACCTCGGCGGTGGTCTGGTCGCAACGTGTGAAGTCAGGAAACGAATCCGGCTGCGTGAAAGCGCTGATTGAATTCGGGGTCCCTCGGCCGTCGCTCCCGTGGCACGCCACACAGGCAGAGTTGTAGATTCGCTTGCCATTTTTTGCGTCACTCTTGAAGGAGTAGGTCAGGAATTGCGCGTGCAGCAGGCATGGAAGCAAGAGAACAATTGCCGTGTGACGAGACAAGAACCGGATCGCGTTTATCATGCTGAAGGCCTTTTCTCCGAAAGTCTGCTCAATTGAAGAATCGTGGTGTACACGACTGCTTCATTCCTGGATAGAGAGGCTGCATTCTTTGTAACACGTTTGCGAGGAAGGCCGCGGTTCACGTTTCTTGTGTTTTTAGTGCATCACGGCACTGTTCACCATCGCTTGCTTTCTCCTCTGCGACCTCTCGAGTCCCTTACCCTGGCGCACCGGCTAGCTCGTGCGACGAAGCTGTGGGGTCATTGTTCCCCTACACGGACTTCTTCACGGAACAGAACTCGATTACTTTTGCGCGGTGAAACTCCGGAACAGATGTCGCGGGTTTCTGGAAATTCGCTGGTATGTAGAACGCGATTACCTTTGCCCTAAGGATTTCCCTTCATCTGGTAAATGCCCGTGCCTAGGCGACCCGATCGCTGTCAGTTCGGATGGCCTCCCACTCCCCCAACCCGTAGTGACAGCGCATTGAGTCCTGCAATCGCAGTTTTGTCATAATTGCCTTACGGACTGCGTACCCATTCCTTGCCCGCGTCTTATTTTCTGAACGTGCACCACATCACTCCGCGCAAAAGTATGTGGTGGCGGTCCATGTCTGGCTGCTTCTCTCGATCGGTGGGGAACGTGTTCCGTACTTCCAGCACGCTATTTGGACGAACTCTTCCGCCGTCTGGCTGCAATCTTGCTGCCAACCGCAGCCGTTGAACACCGACCGCGGTTGCCTGGCGCCCAGGTCGTGGCAGTGTCAATTTACGGACACTCCGTGGCCCCGGGCCGTCTCCGTTGTTCCTCATTCAGTCGGGTCTGCGAATGTCCGGCTGTAATGGGTCCTTACTTAAATTTTTGGGGTAGAGATTTGGCACTGGAAGTGCTTGATAGTGCGGAAGGATGTGCCAAATGCCAGCAATTACACCCAAGCATGATTCCCTCGACTCGGACAAGGGCGAGGCTCGCAGATCGTGGCCAGGAAAGGCTACGGCTAAAAGGTCCGCCGGAGCGACCCTGATCGAGCTCGGCATGACTCTCGCTGGCGCTGAATTCAGCGCCGGGATACCGGAATTGTGCTCCCGTTGCCGGAGCGCTCGAGACGCGCAGAGTTCCACCTCGCGCTATCCGAACGTTTTCTGCTCGGAATTTTGCGAGCGGGAATTCATTTGCACTGCGCTTGCTTCGCTCACTTTGGAAGACTGCATTCGCATGCACGAGCGGCTGGAAGATCTGCTTGTGTACGCCCGGGAACCTGTCGCTTGAATCGCCCGACGATTTGTGGACTGAAATGTTGCAGCTGATCGCGGAAGTGCAACAGCACGCAGAACTGTGGGACGCCGACAACCCGGATTTCTCCCTCGCGTTCCTCGACTCGATCGCCCTGACAAAAGTCTTTTCCACAACACTCAGGGGTGCGCGTTAGCATGACAGACCCAACAGGCACGCGCATCTTGGCAATTTTCTCCCCTCTCCCGCACCAGCGTGTGATCGAGCGCTTTAGCATCGCGCTGGGAACGGCGGCCCTCGCCATCCTGCTTCGGGGACTTCTCGACCGCGTGCTCGGGCACGTCGCATTTTATGTCACGGTGTACATGGCCGTGGCATTTTGTGCGGTGGTGTGTGGCTTTGTTCCATCGATCTTGAGCACCTTGATCGGATCCTTGGGAGTCTTTTATTGGTTTGTCGACCCGCGCCACTCGCTTTCAATAGTCCCATCAGAAATTCATGGCATGGTTGGCTGCTTCCTTGTTTGTAGCGTTCTCATCGCCCTTGGAGAGGCGAACCGACGCAAGCAGCTGAGACTCAATGAAACGATCACAGCAATCACGACCGAGGCGAGCGAGCGGAAACGCGCTGAGGACGAGCTTCGCAAGGCTCACGATGAAGTAGAGCAGCAAGTGGACGAGCGTACCAGGGATCTTGCTCAAGCCCTGGCCAGTTTACACTCCGAAGTAAAAATGCGTGAACAGACCGAAGAGCAATTGCGCCGTTTATCGCTTCGTTTGATGACGCTTCAGGACCAAGAGCGCCGTCGAATCGCTCGTGATCTACACGACAACACCGGCCAAACGCTCGCTGCTATCAAGATGGCCGTGGCTGGACTCCAACAGATAGGCGCGGGCGTGGCTGGGTTTGCGGAACTGGTTCATGACCTGAATGCCCTAACGGATGCAGCGGTGCAAGAGGTACGCACCACATCGTACTTGTTACACCCACCGCTGCTTGACGAATCAGGCATCGCTTCTGCGGCGCGATGGTTTGTCGAGGGCTTCGCGAAACGCAGCGGCATTCAGGTGACTTGCCACATACCCGAAAGATTCGAGCGTCCGCCCCGCGACTGTGAACTCGTGCTGTTCCGGGCACTGCAAGAGAGCCTGACCAACGTTCATCGCCATTCTGGCGCCTCAGCTGCAAAGATCAGGCTAGTCCTCGATACTGACGACCTCACTCTGGAAATCGGGGACAACGGGAATGGAATGCCCGAAGAACGTCTCAAGCGTCTTAGTGAAGCCGCCGGAAGCGCCGGAGTGGGCATCACTGGCTTGCGGGAACGGGTGCGCGAATTGGGAGGCAGTGTCGATATTCAGTCGGACACGAACGGCACAACCGTGAGGGTTAAGGTGCCCGTCCCGAAAATGGCCGAGGAAGCTCCCGGTGTCAAACCCCCAGTGTCTTCTCGGCATATCTCCGGAAAATGTAAGGTCGATGTGAAACATTCGAATAACCTTGAGCGCACGGGCTTCGATCCTCAAAGGGCGCCCATGCTTAAAAGCATCGAGTCTCGATCATTCGGTTCTCTTCCCCTCCCAAGGGTGTGCCTATCCAGAAACGGTCGCACTAGAGCAGGAGTCGATTCCACATTCCGCCATACCTAATTGCACGAACCATTTCTTTCTCGTAAAGACTCTGGGGGAATCCGTGTTCGATTCGGCTTGCTCCATCGAGGGATTTCAACTGTTCGGCGGAGAGCGCGAGATCCAAACTGGCGAGATTGTCCTGGAGTTGGGATACTTTCCGCGCTCCAATGATCGGGATTGCTGGTACCGTTTGATGGCGCAGCCAAGCGAGCGCTACTTGGGCCATGCTGCGACTGACCTGCGCGGAGACTGACTTCACCGCCGAGATGATCCGCGCCGCGCGTTGTTCCTCGGGAAGGAAGGCCTTCATTCCCTCATTGCTCACCGCGCGCCATCGGCCTTGCCCTCACCGTGATATTTCCCGGTGAGCACGCCGTTCGCTAATGGAGACCAAGCGATAACGCCCAAGTTCAAGGCTTTCGCCATAGGAACAAGTTCGCGCTCGAAAGTTCGCGCTCGACCGTCCGCTCCATGAGACTGTATTCGATCTGCAACCCAATGAACTGTGTCCAGCCTCGAAGCTCCGCCAGAGTATTTGCCTGGGCGATCCACCAAGCGGGAGCGTCCGAGATGCCAACGTAGAGAACCTTACCTTGGCGAACGATATCGTCCAGACCGCGCATGACTTCTTCGACGGGGGTGATCCCATCCCAGATGTGCACCCAGTACAGGTCGATGTAGTCGGTCTGCAATCGTTTCAGACTGGCTTCCACTGCTTGCATCATGCTCTTGCGTTGGTTCCCCGCCGCATTCGGATCACTGCCGGGCGCAGCGTTCGAGTATTTCGTGGCTAGAAACTACGCTCTCGCGATGGCCATGAATGAACTCTCCCACAAATTTTTCGCTCGTGCCGTGGGTGTAAATATTCGCTGTGTCAATGAAGTTTCCACCTGCCTCGCGGTAGGTCTCATAGATTTTTTGGCACTTCGTCCTTCGGTGATCCCCATCCCCAATCCTCGCCGAAGGTCATAGTGCCGAGAGCCGCCTCGGAGACCCGAAGTCCGCTCTTGCCCAGCAATCTGTATTTCATAATCGTGCTCCTTTCATTCGCTGTATCGCCGCAATCGACACATACCTCACCTCTTCTCTGACAGCATCTTGGCGATGGGTGTCTCGGAAAAATCGACCAAGCCATCGAAGTCGGTAGAGACGCTGAGGTCCTTCCACTTTGCATCTTCGTTTGCACGCTGCGCTGAGAAGAGCGAGGCGAGGAACAGGGCATCCGATCCCAGGAGCAGACGGAGAGGTGGGCGTTTTTCCGAGGCTAGCCGCAGAATGGCCTGCGCAACCTTCGCCGGATCGCCGCGCATGATGTCGGCATTCGCGCTGTGTGCCTGGATCATTGCTCCCACAGCTTTCTGGTAGTCTGGCTGGAGCGCACCCACACGCATCGAGGATCCCGCCCAATCAGTGCGCATACCGCCGGGTTCGAGGACCGTCACCTTGATGCCCAGAGGCCCGACCTCCTTCGCCAGCACCTCCGAGAATCCTCCGACTGCCCACTTCGCGCTTTGGTACGCCGAGAGACCGGGCGTCGCGCCGCGTCCTCCGATAGAAGAAATTTGGATGATGTGACCGTCGCGTTGTGTGCGCAAGACTGGCAGCGCTGCACGCGTGACGTTCACCACCCCGAAGAAGTTGGTTTCGACCTGTTCGCGAAAGTCTTCTGCTGCCATATCCTCGATCGAGTTCACGTTGGCGTAGCCTGCGTTATTGACGAGCACGTCGAGCCTGCCAAAGGCATCTACGGCGCTCTGGATGGCATGCCCTGCTGCGCGTCCGTCGGTCACGTCGAGTGCAACGGCGCGAACTTGACCGCCGTAGCGGTCCACCAGATCAGCCAATTGTGCAGGCTTACGAGCTGTGGCCACGAGCTTGTCTCCGGCGGCGAGGACCGCTTCGGCCAGCGCCCGCCCAAGCCCGCGGCTGCTGCCAGTGATCAACCAAACTTTCTCCATGAATCCTCCTCAACCATTTCTATTTTGACGGTCTGTTTCCCTTCTTTGATATCTGATTACTCACTCATCATTTGGATGCACAATTATTTCCGCACGATCCCCGCCCAATAGATTTCAAATCCAGCGCCGCGATACTTGTTTGCCATAGCTGGCTTCAACTACGATCAGGTCCATAGTCGCTTCCGCCAAAGCCCCCAACATCTCCGAAATAAACTCAATCGGAAGATCCACTTGCAGGATGTGCTGCTCAATCGCGTCGTGAGTCATGTTCTGGATTTCAACGAAGGGCGCGCATCTTTACGCGGGTCGCGGCATCGAGGATCGCATTTGGCTTGTTTTCGCTTTGTGGAAGAGCCACTGAGCTCCTCTATAGCTGATTATATACTCACTACTACCTAGGATGTAGGCTGATGGCAAGCCGAGTCGGCTGGCCGAAACACATGAAGGACGCCCAAGTCTCGCAGGCACCTTCTATTCCCTGACGCTCACATTCACGCTGCGCATCATCCCGCTCCGCTGCGTGCGTATTACTGTCGCTCGGTATGCGGCTCGATTGAGGCAGCTTTTAATTTTGCTCCGGCGTCGTTCTCGAAGCCATCGCGGGAAGTAACCATACGACGCAGAATCCGCCATTTCCTCGACCCAAACGTCCTAACCGGAGGAATCGTTTCTCCCTGGGGACTCGACAAGGCCACGTTGTCAGTTTGTGCCGCCAAGGTCTGTCGGTTGGTTCTGGCCGAGGGTAGTCCGCGATGAAGGCGAAGGAAACGTACTCCTCCACGCAGAACGTCCGCCGCCCGTCGATGCCGACCAATTGATTGAGGATGACCGACACCTCATCGAACTCCCCAACCCCGAAATCGTTCCCTACCCCGACAAGGACCTGGTTCGTTTGAATCGGCACCTGATCCGCCACGCACCCGACGTCAGCCACGGCCGGCAAACCAGATTGGCGGCTTACCCCACAATCCGAAGCACTTCACGAACGCTGCGCATTGCAACGCCAGCCGGGTTCTTTCGGGCGCTGTCGGCATTATTCCGGTAGACGCAAAGGCAACGTTACCGAATAGATTCAAAGGAGGATGCCGTGCGAGAATGCTTTGCAACTGAACCACGCCGTAGTTTCCCTCGCACATTCGGCCGGCAAGCAAGATCGTCGTTTGCACTGCATCTATCGTAACTTCTGTCTGCGAATAATCCCCGATCCCTCTCGAATGGTAACGAGCTGATCTGCTGCGACGTTTGGAATCGTCTCGGTGGCTCCGTTGGTCCAGCGGATCGTCAGGTCTGCAGTGCTTTCCGTGCCGAGCCCGAAATGCAGACGACGGTCATTGGCCGAGTAGAAACTTGACTGGGCGCTCACTTCCTGGACCTGCCGGTGGCCTCCATAGCGCGCCACCAGACGCGTGCCGATGGCGCTACGATTTGTCTGGACACCGACGAGAAGGACCTTCAGCCAGTGGTGGCTGCCCGAGACATCATTGCGCAGAAGCGACGGCGGTTCGTTCATGTTCATCACCAGAATGTCCATGTCGCCGTCGTTGTCGAAGTCTCCGAACGCACAGCCCCGGCTCGCGTGCGGTGCGCTAACCCCACTTCCAGCTTCCTCTATGAGTTCCTCGAATCTGCCATCACCCAGGTTGCGAAACACCAGGCGAGGAGTCCGGAAGGGATAAGCCGGGAGTCGTCGCTCCACCTCGGGATACACGCTTCCAGTCGCAACGAACAGGTCCGGGTAGCCGTCGTTGTCCAGATCGACGACGCCGGCGCCCCACCCCACGTATCGGGTTTCGACACCCAGGCCTGTACGGATGGTGACGTCGTCGAAGTTTCCTTTTCCGTCGTTGTGGTACAGCACATTGGTATCGTCGGCAAAGTGTGTCTTGAAAATATCCAGGTTTCCGTCGAGGTCGTAGTCGCCAACGCCAATACCCATTCCGGCTTGTTCCAACCCGTCTTCGCTGAGGGCCACTCCGCGCTCCAGACCTTCCTCGCGAAACGTGCCATTGTGTTGATTGCGAAAGAACCAGCTCGGCGTGGAATCACAGGCGACATAAATGTCAGGCCAGCCATCATTGTCGTAGTCGGCTGCGACGACGGTCATCGGGTATGCGCCAGAGGCCGTCGAGACCCCCGAAGGTTTGCTCACATCACTGAACGTTCCATCCCCATTGTTGTGAAATAACTGGACGAAACCGGGGGGAAGACCGCGAGGACCGCAGTTCACGGGAACACCTTTCCACGTACAATCCGAATTCTCGCCTGGCTTCGGCAACTTCTCGAGTGTTGTGCTGAGGTAATGAGCGACAAACAGGTCCAGTCGCCCATCGCGATCATAGTCCACCCAGGTGCAGCCGGAACCGTAGCGGATGACCGACTGGCGCAATCCAGCGTGCTCGGTCACATCCGTGAATGTGCCGTCACCGTTGTTGTGATAAAGCACGTTCTGGCCGTAATAGGTAACGAATATATCGTCGAAGCCGTCGTTGTCATAGTCGCCCACGGTCACGGCGGACGCCCAACCCGTGCGTTGCAGTCCAGCCTTGGCGGTGACGTCGGTAAACGTGCCATCGCGATTGTTCTTGTAGAGGCGATTGGTCGCATCGGGAGGCGCGCTGTCCAGGCGAGTGCCGCTGAGAATGAACAGATCCACCCAACCATCGTTGTCGTAGTCGATGAACGCCACTCCGCATCCGACCACCTCGATAATGTAACTCTTGCTGTCCGTGCCCCCGTAAATAATGGGTTGCGTGAGACCCGCTTGCTTGGAGACGTCGGTCATGCGGGACAGAAATGGACGACCAGAAGGCTTCCCGCGAGGTTGCGCCTTCACACCGCGCGACGAGACGCCCTGGCCGAAAGCTGCGCCCGTCATGGCGGTACCGGCCGCTGCCACCATAGTCGCGATCATTTTGCGACGGGTGATCATGGGACTGGTTCAGTCACTTTCAACATCTGGCCCGCCTTGACATTCTCGAGTCTCTGTACGATTCCTGACGGCCATCGAATATCAACTAATTTTGCCGTCGAATCGGCGCCCAGACCGACGATTAATCTCTTGTCGCTCGCGGAAAGGTAACCGACGGCGGTGTTGACGGTGAAATACTGCGTTAATCCGGAGGCGGACACGACCTTCACGCGGCTGCCAATCCCGTCGCGATTGGATTTCTTCCCGATGGTCATGATCCCGAGCCAGTTGTTGCGATTCCCGCCATCATTGCGCAGCACCGCGGCCTTCTGGCCAACGTTACTCATCACCACATCGACGTCGCCATCGTTGTCAAGATCACCGAAAGCAGCACCGCGGCCGGCCCATTCTGTCTGAAAGGCCGATCCCAGAATCACTCTCTTGAACAGTCCCGACTCATTTCGCAACAGGAGAGGGGGCTGCATGTACCTCAAGTTAGGAGAGGTCAGCTGAATGGTGTCCATCACGTGTCCCTGCGCGACGAAAATATCCTTCCAGCCGTCGTTATCAAAATCGAACAGATGCGTACTCCAGCCGGAGAAGGCAAGCGTCGCGCCGCCCAGGCCAGACACGTTGGTCACATCGCGGAAGGTGCCGTCGCCGTTGTTGCGAAACAGCATGTAGCGCTCGTTGGAGAGATCCGTCACGACAATATCGGGATGGCTATCGTTATCGAAGTCGGAAAAATCGGCGCCCATCCCGGCAAAGGCCTTGCCGTCCTCATTGTATCCAACGCCTGCGAGCAGCCCCACTTCGCTGAACGAGCCGTTGCCATTGTTGTGGTACAGGAAACACTGCACCGAATCGTTGGCGACGAAAACATCGGTGTAACCGTCCCCGTCATAATCGGCGAACGATACTCCCAGTCCCTTGCCATTGGGGTTGGCGATGCCGGCCTTCGCCGAAACGTCGGTGAACGTGCCGTCGCCGTTATTGTGATACAGGATGCTGGTCGCCCCATCATAGTTATCGGGATGACAGTAAGCCCGGTAGCCGGGTTTCTGTTCTCCGCAGTAGCGGTTGGTCTTGAAACTCCAATCGAGGTAGCGAGTGACGAAGATGTCCAGCTTGCCGTCGTTGTCGTAATCGAAGAACCCGGCACTCGCGCTCCACCCACCAGCAACAACGCCAGCCGTTTTGGTGACATCGGTGAACGTGCCGTTTCCGTTGTTATGGTAGAGCACGTTGCCGCCGTAGCCGGTCACGTAGATATCTTCAAAGCCATCATTGTCGTAGTCCCCGACGGCCACACCCATTCCGTAATAGCTCTGTGGCATTCCCGTCAGGCCGGCCTTCTCCGTCACATCGGTAAACGTCCCATCGGCATTCTGATGATAAAGGCGGTTCCAGAACTTGCGGTCAGACTTGTCGGGCCGTTTGCCGTTCGGCATCGGGTCATCAATCTTCGCCCCATTGGTGAAGAAGATGTCCAGCCGGCCGTCATTGTCATAATCCAGCAGAGCTACTCCGCCGCCCATCGTCTCGACCAGGTATTTGTTTGAGGTGGCGGAGTTTTCGTGCCTGAAGTCAATTCCGGCAGATTGGGTGACGTCAGTAAACTGGACTTCTGGAGCGGGCGTGGCACCCATCAGGCAACCGACCAGCCCGAACGCAATGATCGAGCGGCACGCATGTAGAGCTCTCCCCATGATGGGCTCTATCGGAATTTCCGGCGGTCGAGTATTCCCTTGGTTTCCCGCAGGACGAACAAGTGATTGGCGGGCAGATTCGCGAAGCTTTCCTTCACTCCAGAAGGCCAGGCAACCTCGACGCGATCCGCCTTTGTAGCACGACCTAAGCCGAAGTGGAGGCGGAAATCATTTTGTGAGTAATAACTCGACCCACTCATCACTTCATCGATCTGGCTGTGCTC
>Ga0137415_10000548_pt1 | contig 36371 bp, 31 predicted proteins | sample CZODoug3_1_1_16f_FD_183082 | JGI IMG/M metagenome (GOLD analysis project Ga0137415, IMG submission 183082) | Vadose zone soil fungal communities from Angelo Coast Range Reserve, California, USA - CZODoug3_1_1_16fungal (Hybrid Assembly) | ecosystem: Environmental > Terrestrial > Soil > Vadose...
TGCCTTCGCCGCCGCCGTGGGGATGGTCGACCGGGTTCATCGAGACGCCGCGGTTATGCGGGCGCCGCCCCAACCAGCGCATGCGGCCCGCCTTGCCGATGGTGACGTTCTCATGATCGGTGTTGCCCACCTGGCCGATCGTCGCCATGCAGTCCTGCAGCACCTTGCGAGTTTCACCGGAAGGCAGCTTGATCAGCGCGTAGTCGCCTTCTTTCGCCACCAGCTGCGCCGAACCACCCGCCGAGCGCACCATCTGCGCGCCCTTGCCGGGACGCAGCTCGATGTTATGCACGGTCGTACCGGGCGGAATGTTGCGCAGCGGCAGCGCATTGCCGACCAGAATGTCGGCGTCCGGACCGCTGACGATCTTCTGCCCCATCTTCAGCCCGTCGGGCTGCACGATGTAGCGCTTCTCGCCATCCGCATAGCTCAGCAACGCAATGCGCGCGGAACGGTTGGGATCGTATTCGATCGAAATCACGGTGGCCGGGATTCCGGTCTTGTCGCGCTTGAAGTCGATCAGGCGAAGCTTCCGCTTGTTCCCGCCCCCGCGAAACCGGCTGGTGGTGTCGCCTGAATTCCGTCGCCCACCGGTCTTCTTCTTCGGCTCGACCAGCGGCTTGTGCGGCTTGTTGGTCGTGATGTCATCGTTGACCAGCGTCGTGCGGTAGCGCAGCGTCTGCGTCGTCGGTCTGTAAGTCTTGATTGCCATAATCAGCTCTTACGCTTCTAGCGCTTAGCTGTTAGCTTGCCCGTTCGCCGTCTTTGCCAACCTCCAACGACCAACGACCAACCGCTAACGACTAAAGATTCTGTGCGTACTCCGGCATCTTCTCGCCGGCCTTCAACCGCACGTACGCTTTCTTCCAGTCCGGGCGATAGCCCGCGAAACGCCCGCGGCGCCGTTCTTTTCCCGGATAATTCGCCGTGCGCACCGAGTCCACCTTCACTTTGAAGATCGACTGCACGGCTTCCTTGATCTCCGTCTTGGTCGCCTGCTTCGCCACCTGGAACACGAGCGTGTTCTCGTTCTCCTTGATGGCCAGGCCTTTTTCCGTAATCACCGGACGGCGAAGAATCTGGTATGCCGATTTCATTACGCCACCTCCGCCGCTTTTTCATGCCGCGTCCGGCGTCTGGGAACGCGAGCCGCCTTCTTCTCGCCTTCCCCTTCACCCGCAGACGCTTTGTGCGCGCGCCGCGAAGCCGATTTCTTCAAGGAAATCTGCAGCTTCTCGATCGCCGCCTGCGTGAAGATTGCCCGGTCGTAGCGCAGCAGATGATAGGGATGAACTTGGTTGCCGCTCACTAGCTCGACGCCTTCGAGGTTGCGCGAACTGAGCTCGAGATTGCGGTTGCCGTGCTTTGCTCCCTCGACCAGCAAGGCGGTCTTATCGACCTTTAGCTTGTCCAGCGCCTCGCGAAACACTTTGCTCTTGGGTTCCTTCAGGTCGAACGCGTTGACGACGATGAGCTTGCCGTCCGCGAACTTCGCCGCCAGCGCCGAGCGCAGCGCGCCCAGCAACTTCTTGCGCGGAAACGCGTAGTCATAGGAGCGAGGCTGCGGTCCGTGCACCGTGCCGCCGTGCCGCCACAGCGGAGAGCGAATCGACCCGACGCGCGCCCGCCCGGTTCCCTTCTGCTTCCAGAGCTTCTTGCCGGAGCCCGACACCAGCTTGCGATTCTTGGTGGCGTGCGTGCCCGCCCGCTGGGAGGCGCGGTAATGCTTCACCGCCTCCCACAGCAGGTCTTCGTTCACTGCGCCGAAAACCTCGTCGGCGAGATCGAGCGTGCCGACCTTGGCGCCGCTCAGGTTGTAAATATCAATGGTTGCCATGGTCTTTTCTCAACTGCGAGCTCCGAACTGCTAGCGTCTAGCGATCCCTATCCCGGCAAGCTGCGTCCGACCAGCTCTCGACGCTCGGCACTTGCAACTCCCGTACTAGCCCTTCTTCGCCGCGCGCTTGGCTGCCTTCAACGGGTCAACCGTGGCCGCGCCGGCGAATCCGCGACGCTCTCTCGGTGGCTTCTTTGCCTTGGTGATCACGACGTACCCGCCGTTCGCACCGGGCACGCTGCCTTCAACCACCAGCAGGTTTTCGTCCTTGTCGACGCCCAAGATGCGCAGATTCCGCACCGTCACGCGGTCGGTGCCCATATGCCCCGACATTCGCATTCCCTTGAACACGCGCGAGGGAAACGCGGAAGACCCGATGGAACCCGTGATCTGAAACATCGAGCCATGCGACTTTGGACCACCGGCGAAGTGGTGCCGCTTCACGACGCCCGCAAACCCGCGGCCCTTGCTGATGCCCACGATGTCGACGAACCGGTCGCCTTCGAAGATGTCCACCAGCACGCGCTGTCCGACCTTCAAGCCATTGGTCTCGACGGCTTCGGCAGGCTTTTCATCCGTTTCAAGGGGAACTTCACGGAGGAACTTCATGGGCGGGAGACTATTCTTGGCAAAGTGGCCGCGCATCGGCTTGGTGAGACGCTTTTCTTTCACGAACTCGACCAGACCGATCTGGGCTGACTCGTAGCCGTCCTTGAGGGCGGTCTTGTGCTGCGTAATCACGCACGGACCGGCCTGCAGCACGGTCGCCGGGCGCACCTCGCCCTTCGAGTCAAACAACTGCGTCATGCCGACTTTCTTGCCGAGAATTCCTGCTACCTTGGCCATTTCCTTCTCCGTTCCCAGCGTGGCCAGTGGCTATTGGCTGGGTGCCTGGGCTGAGGCATTTATGGGTTCGTGTTCGCCAACGCCCAACGACTACTTGTGCTCTTTCCCGAACGCCTTGATCTCGACGTCCACACCAGCGGGCAGGTCGAGCTTCATCAGCGCATCCACGGTCTGCTGCGTCGGTTCGAGAATATCGAGCAGGCGCTTGTGGGTCCGGATCTCAAAGGCCTCGCGCGACTTCTTGTCCACGTGCGGCGAACGCAGGACGCAATACTTGTTCTTCATCGTGGGCAACGGAATCGGGCCCGCGATCTGCGCCCCAGTGCGCCGAGCCGTCTCGACGATCTCACCCGTGGACTGATCCAGGATGCGATAGTCGTAAGCTTTCAACCGGATGCGAATTCTTTCTTTTCCAATCACGTTTCACTCTCTAACCCCTCCCGGCTCGCCGGAAGGAAAGAACTGGCGGCAAGTCTCCGGCCGCGTTGTTTGTGGGGCGCGGACAGGAGTGTCCGCGCCCCATCCTCTTACTGAACAATCTCCGAGATCGTGCCTGCGCCCACCGTGTGGCCGCCTTCACGAATCGCGAACCGTAACCCCTTCTCCATCGCCACCGGCGTGATCAGCTCAATCACCAGACTCACGTTGTCCCCAGGCATCACCATCTCCGTGCCCGCCGGCAACTCCGCAACTCCCGTCACGTCGGTCGTGCGCAGGTAAAACTGCGGACGGTATCCCTTGAAGAACGGCGTATGTCTTCCCCCTTCTTCCTTCGTCAGGATGTACACCTCCGCCTTGAACTTCGTGTGCGGCGTGATCGATCCCGGCTTCGCCAGCACCATCCCCCGCTCCACGTCGTCCTTGCCTATCCCGCGCAGCAGCAACCCGGCATTGTCCCCCGCCAGTCCTTCGTCCAGCTGCTTCTTGAACATTTCCACGCCCGTCACCACCGTCTTCCGGGTCTCGCGGAATCCCACAATCTCCACTTCCTCGCCCACCTTCACCTTCCCCCGCTCAATCCGGCCCGTCACCACCGTGCCCCGCCCCGATATCGAGAAAATGTCCTCGATCGGCATCAGAAACGGCTTGTCCAGCTCGCGCGCCGGCTGCGGCACACTCTTGTCCACCGCCTCCATCAATGCGTCGATCTGCTTCTCCCATTTCTCTTCCCCGTTCAGCGCTCCCAGAGCCGACAGCCGCACCACCGGCACGTCGTCCCCCGGAAACTGATAGCTCTTCAACAATTCCCGCACTTCCAGCTCGACCAGGTCGAGCAGCTCGGGATCGTCCACCGCGTCGCACTTGTTCAGCGCCACCACGATGTAGGGCACTCCCACCTGCCGGGCCAACAGCACGTGCTCGCGCGTCTGCGGCATCGGACCATCCGTCGCCGCCACCACTAAGATCGCGCCATCCATCTGGGCCGCGCCCGTGATCATGTTCTTGATGTAGTCAGCGTGCCCGGGGCAGTCCACGTGCGCGTAGTGCCGGTTGGCCGTCTCGTACTCCACGTGCGCAGTCGCAATCGTGATGCCGCGCGCCTTCTCTTCCGGCGCGTTGTCGATCGAGTCGAACGAGCGGAACACGATCTTCGGGTTGTGCTTCTGCAACACCTTCGTGATGGCCGCCGTCAACGTCGTCTTGCCGTGGTCAATGTGACCAATCGTCCCCACATTGCAGTGCGGCTTATTCCGTTCAAATTTTTCCTTCGCCATGTCTCTTTCTTCTCCTCAGCTCTGGGCAGGAACCAGATCGTCCCCGTCACTACTTTCGTAGTAGGTACCAACGGCTTCCTGCCGCTCTACCAAACCTTCGGCCGAGATTCACTGTCTGAACCACCCGTACTCGGCTGCGCATTCTCGCGGAACACCTCGAACCCCCGGAGCGAGCTCCAGAAATCCAAGACCCGATAGCGCCCCTCCACCTGCGATTCACGGCGCACCACGCAGTCACTTGGCCGTGCCCTGCACCTTGGCGATGATCTCTTCCGCCACCGAGCGCGGGGCTTCTTCATAGCGCGCAAAGTGCATCGAATACTCGGCGCGGCCCTGGGTATTGGAACGCATCTGGGTCGCGTAGCCGAACATTTCCGCCAGCGGAACGATCGCGCTGATCACCTGCGAGCCGGCGCGGTGCTCCATGCCTTCGATCCGTCCGCGGCGCGAACTCAGATCGCCCATGATGACGCCGGCGTAATCCTCCGGAGTGACCACTTCGACCGCCATGACCGGCTCCAGAAGCACCGGCGAAGCCTTCCGCGCTGCCTCCTTGAACGCCATCGATCCTGCGATCTTGAAGGCCATTTCGTTCGAATCCACGTCGTGATAACTGCCGTCGTAAAGAATGGCCCGAACATCGACCATCTCGTAGCCCGCCAGGACGCCGCCCTCCATGGCCTCCTTGATGCCCTGGTCGATCGGCTTGATGAATTCCTTCGGCACCGACCCACCCACGATCTCGTTGACGAACTCGTAGCCTTTGCCCGGCTCATTCGGCTCAAGACGGATCTTGGCGTGACCGTACTGACCGCGGCCACCGGTCTGTCGAATGTATTTGCCCTCGGCTTCGGCCTTCCTGCGAATGGTCTCGCGGTACGCCACCTGCGGCTTACCGACGTTCGCCTCGACCTTGTACTCGCGCATCATGCGGTCGACGATGATCTCCAGGTGCAACTCACCCATGCCGCTGATGATGGTCTGCCCACTATCGGGATCGGTGTGCACCTTGAAGGTGGGGTCTTCCTGCGCCAGCTTGCCCAGCGCCATGCCCATTTTTTCCTGGTCCGCCTTGGTCTTCGGCTCGACCGCCACCGAGATCACGGGAACCGCGAACTGAATTGACTCCAGGGTGATGGGATGCCGCTCGTCGCAGATGGTGTCGCCCGTGCTGACATTCTTCAAGCCCACGGCGGCGCAGATATCGCCCGCCTGAATTTCACCGATGTCTTCGCGCTTGTTGGCGTGCATCTTGAGCAGGCGGCCAATGCGCTCGGTCCGGCCACGGCCGGCATTGAGCACCGAGTCGCCCGATTTAAGTTGTCCCGAATAAACGCGAATGAACGTCAACTGACCCACAAACGGATCGGCCATGATCTTGAACGCCAGCGCGGAGAACGGCTCTTTGTCGTCGGGCTTGCGCGTGATCACTTCGCCCGTGTGCGGATTCTTGCCTTTGACCTCGACCGTATCGAGAGGCGAGGGCAGGAAATCCACCACCGCATCGAGCAGGGGCTGGACGCCCTTGTTCTTGAAAGCGGTGCCGACCACCACCGGAAACAACTTCAACCCGATCGTCGACCTGCGCAGAGAAGCGCGCAGTTCGGCTGCGGAGATCGCCTCGCCCTCGAGGAACTTGTGCAGGATCTCGTCATCGTTTTCAGCGACCGTTTCCACCAGCTGCGTGTGGAAGGCCTCTGCCTTCTTGCGGAGTTCGGCAGGAATTTCTTCCGTGACGTATTCTGCGCCCATGGTGTCGTCGTTCCACACGATGGCCTTCATCTCGATCAGATCCACAACACCCTTGAACTTGTCTTCCTGACCGATGGGAATCTGAATGGCGATGGGCTTGGCGTTGAGGCGCTTGCGGATGGTGTCGATGGCATGCTCGAAATCCGCCCCCATCTTGTCGATCTTGTTGATGAAGCAAATTCGCGGGACGCCGTATTTGTCGGCTTGCCGCCAGACTTTTTCCGACTGCGGCTGCACGCCGTGCACCGCGTCAAATACCGCGACGGCGCCGTCGAGCACGCGCAGCGAGCGCTCCACCTCTGCCGTGAAATCGACGTGGCCGGGCGTATCAATGATGTTGATGCGGATATCGCGCCAGGTGCAGGTCGTAGCCGCGGAGGTGATGGTGATGCCGCGCTCCTGCTCCTGCTCCATCCAGTCCATCGTAGCCGTGCCTTCGTGGACCTCTCCGATGCGGTGCGTTTTTCCCGTGTAGAAAAGGATGCGCTCCGTCGTAGTGGTCTTGCCGGCATCGATGTGGGCCATGATGCCGATGTTCCTGCAACGCTCTAATGGGACTGTTCTGGCCACGGCGATCTCAACTCTTCTTTCTGGGGCTCGAAGCGATTTCCTATCCTTTGGAATCGGGTAATTTGGTCTAGGTCATTGACCGGGGCCTGAAATCACAGAATTTTCGATTCCCAAATTGCCAATTTGCCAATTCACTACCACCGGTAATGCGCAAACGCCTTATTGGCTTCCGCCATGCGGTGCACGTCTTCCTTCTTCTTGACGGCGGCGCCGCGATTATTGGCGGCATCGAGCAACTCGTTCGTGAGCTTGTCGGTCATGCCTTTCTCGCCACGGCCGCGGGCGTAAGTGATCAGCCAGCGGATCGCCAGCGACGTGCGCCGGTCGGCATTGACTTCGACAGGCACCTGGTAGTTGGCGCCACCTACGCGGCGAGTCTTCACTTCCAGCAGCGGCTTCGCGTTTTCGACGGCCTTCTTGAACAGCTTCAGGGCCTCGTCGCCGCCCTTCGACTGCAGCTGGGTAAGCGCTTCGTAGAAGATGCCTTGGGCGGTCGACTTCTTGCCTTGCCACATCATCGAGTTCACAAATTTGGTCACCAGGTCCGATCCGTAAACTGGATCGGCGGCAACGCCGCGCTTTGCAATATGTCCTTTACGAGGCATGTAGCTATCAACTCCGTGCTCTCCGCTTCGAGCGAGAGCCAACCATCAACGATCAACGACTGCCTTTACGCCTTCTTCGGTCGCTTCGCTCCGTACTTCGAGCGCCCCTGGTTGCGACCGGCAACGCCCACCGCATCCAGTGTTCCGCGCACCACGTGATAGCGCACACCCGGCAGATCCTTCACGCGGCCCCCGCGAATCAGCACGATCGAGTGCTCCTGCAGGTTGTGCCCAATGCCGGGAATATAAGTCGTGACTTCAATACCATTGGTGAGGCGCACGCGCGCCACCTTCCGCAACGCCGAGTTGGGCTTTTTGGGAGTCTGGGTATATACGCGGGTGCAGACGCCGCGCTTCTGCGGACAGGACTGCAGGGCCGGACTCGCCGTCTTGTAACGCGGCTTCTTGCGGCCGGATCGCACCAATTGATTGAAAGTAGGCACTCTTTGGCACTCCTTAACAGCACGCTCGCGCGCCGCACGCCACCAACGACGCGCACGCGCGCACCAGCGCTGCTTCTGCGTTTCCCGGCTGGTGCCAACTGCCCAGCCATCATTCTCGCCGCACACCACACCGCCGGAGAGAAAACTCTTGGTTTCCCAATCAGACTGACGCCGACGACGGTGGCACCAAGCCCAACCTCGGAGGTGCTCCGTTTCGTTAGCTTTGCCCCGCATAGCCTCCCGACGGGCGAGAGGAGCGCGCGAAGCATTTCAGCGAGGAAGCTCCCGGACCTCGTCCGGTAGCGTTGTGTCTCTAAAGCTCAGCACCATCTGCGGAGGCGTCGCGCACAAAAAACGCGCGGACTCATAAAGCCACCGCTTCCAGGCAAGCCAGAATTAACTCGCGGAACCTTTTAAATATAACAAGCCCCGGAGCACATCGTCAACCACTGGTTGCTGCATCTTAGAGCAGGCGCGGTGGCTGGGGCAGCCCTTGCCCAAATCAGGGCTGGCCTCTACACTGATCGTTTTCCAACGTAGAGAGAGACTCGTCCGCGAGGCCATTGGGGCCCGCCGGACGGGGAGGATGCATGCGTCGGTTCGTTTTGGGTGTGTTTGCGGTCTTATCCCTATCCTTATTCCTCGGCGCCCTGGTGGGATGCGGTGGCAAGAGCAGTTCCTCTGCATTGCCCACTCCCATGAGGGTTACCCTCTCACCGACCAACAGCACTTTGGACCTGGGGGCCTTGCAGCAGTTCACGGCGACCGTAGCTCCAAGCTCCACAGCTCCCGTCATCTACACCTCCAGCAACCCCAGCGTTTTGACCTTCGTACCAGTTGCCGGCGGGGTGGCGTGCGCGGGAAGGTGGAATCCGACCGGCCAAATCTGCAGTCCCCAAGGGGTTGGCGTTGCGCAGGTGACAGCGACCGTCAACGGTGTGGCCAGCAATCCCGTCACCGTCTATGTGCACCAGCACATCGACACCATTACGCTCCGCTTGTTGAATCCGCCGTCTCCCTTGCCCGACTGCATCACCCTCGCGCAAGCCACGGGCACGCAGAATTTTCTGGATCTACAGGCCCAAGCCTTCAGCAATGGAGTGGACATCAGCAACACAGTCGGCTCGTTCTCGTTTCAACAGAACAACAACACGGTCGCCAAGTTGACCACCAACGACCCGGAGCTCAACAATCACAATGGTAACCAGATCACTCAAGTCCGCGTGACGGCCAGCGTCCCCGGCATTACCCAGGTTTTCGCGACCCTGTCCGGTGTCGATAGTCTGCCGGTGACGATCAGCGGACATCCCTGGTTCGAGACCTGTCAGATTCAGTCCATCCAGCTGCAAGTGGGCAGCGCGTCCAGCAATACTTCGTTCGCCATCGCCACCGGCGGAACCACCACCCTCACCGCCATGGTCTTCGACCGCCTCGGAAGGCAACTAACGAACCCTCCTCTTACCTGGACGTCCTTGTCCCCGGCTAACGCCACCATCAGTTCGAGCGGTGTCGTCAGCGCCAAGAGTCCGGGCGGCGTGAGCATTGTGGCCTCCTGCACACCACCCACCTGCAATATTGGATTCCAGACGATGAAGCCGGTCTACTCTTCGACACTCTCTCCCAGCGTGAGCACCGAATACGACGGAACACCCATCACCGGCACCATCACCGGCTCGGCCGTCAATACCACCGTGTATGCCACGACCACGCAGTGCGACACAGCCGCCTCCGGTACTCCCGTCCCTGGTTGTCAGCCGTTGCTGTACCCCGTGACGACCAAGGACAACGTGGTCGGAAGCAGCGTCACCCTGCCCAGTTCGCCCAACTCCTTCGTCTTCCCACCCCAAGGGACAAAGGCCTATCTGGGCAGCGATGAAGGGTTGATGGTTTTCAGTTCCAGCGCCACCACCGGAACAAACCCGGTCACACAGTTGAATAACGTGCCCGGCAAGGTCCTGGCCGTTTCCCTCGACGGCAATAAAGTCATCGTTGCGGATACGAAATCGAGCCCAAACCAGGTCTACGTCGTCGACCAGAGCTCCAGCGCGGCACCTCCGACGGCCCTGTTCATTTCGGGCGCTACCGCTGCGGCATTTTCGCCAGACGGTTTGAAAACATTCATTACGGCTGGCAACACCCTGTATGTTTACTCAACCCTGCAAGCATTGAAGGCCGTCGCTCTGAACGCCCCCGCCAACGCGGTGTCATCCTATGCCAACGGAGCCTTGCTTTATCTGTCTGGAGGAGACACGAATGCGATCACGATGCGCAACGCCTGTGACACCGAGTACGGCCTCGCCGATTCGGTCACAGTTCTACGCTTGCCGGCTTTGTTTCAGGCGGTCCCGGACGGTGTTCACGCCATCGGAGTAGACTCGCCTGGCCTCGACATTTTCACCAACAAGGTCACAGCGCCTCCGGCAGCCACCACTGCTGCGCCCAGTTCGGTAACGTGTCCGTTCCCGGTGAGCCACCAGGCCCCGGTGTTCGTGAACCTTGGCCAAGGCAACTTTACTCCGCTCAAACTGATCCTCGCACCCGACAATTCCAAGGCCTACATTCTGGCCCAGGATCTGGGGAGTGTCTTTGTTTACGATTTCGGAGTCGGAACGGTCTCCGCGATTGCGCTAACCGGAAGTCCCGTGCCACTCGATGCCAGCCTGACCACGGACGGAACTCTGCTCTACGTCGGCGCGGCCGATGGCACGCTTCACGTCGTCAGCACGGTCTCCGGTGGCGACCTTCAGCAGATTACCTTCACCAATAACAACAGCACCAACAAGGGCAGTCTCTGCAGCAACATCCCGCAAACCTGCTTGCCAGACTTGATCGCGGTGAAGCCGTAATTCAGACTCCTCGGGGCCAGAATTTGGTTTTGAGCCGGCGCGGAAAGGGGCGATTGCCCCATGGGAAGAATCCCCTGTACTGCTCCGGGCTCTCTGCGGTGAATTAAGCCTTAGCCTTTTCCAAATCCCGCCCCACGCTGTCGAGCACTCCGTTGATGAACTGCACCGATTCCGGGCTGGAGAACTTGCGGGCAATCTCAATCGCCTCGTTGATGACCACCGCCCGCGGTGTCTTCGGATATCCCAGAAACTCGGCCACGGCCGCGCGCATAATGTTCCGATCGACGGCCGCCATGCGCTCCATGCGCCAATGCTGCGCATGGCCTTCAATCAGAGCATCGATGTCGGTGGTTCGATCGGTCGCGGTGCGGAACAGGTCATCCGCGAAACCCCTAACTTCCTCGCCCACCTCATTTCGCTCGGCCCAGAACGTGCGGCGCACGTCATCGGCGCCCTGCCGGCCCATGTCCGCCTGAAAGAGCATCTGCAAAGCTAGTTCGCGAGATTTTCGTCGAGTACCCATGAAGCGGTCGTTAGTCGTTGGTCAGCGGTCAACACCCGGTCTTTCTGGGGTTGCTTAAACTAAGTGTAGTTTACTGGTTCGGATGGGAAAACGGGTGGCTCAGCGCTTCGCCCTGGTTTTCTTCGAACGAGTACTGCGCCGGCGATTCTTAGGTTTGCGTTCGCCAACCACCGTTCTCAGCTTGCCCCGAGCCGAGCGAGGGGACGAACGACCAATGACGGTCTTTAAACCCGCCATCTCCACCGCCGCCAGAGCCGCATCCAGTCCCTTGTTTCCCATCTTCAGCCCTGCACGATCGATAGCCTGTTCCAGCGTATCGCAGGTAAGAACTCCGAAGGCGTGCGGCACTCCGGTCTCCTGTGCCGATTGTCCAATCCCGCGCGCACATTCATTCACGATCACGTCGTAGTGGGCCGTTTCGCCGCGCAGCAAGCACCCCAGACAGATGATCGCGTCGTAGCTACCTCTCTCGGCGAGCATGCGGGCGGCCGAGGGAAGCTCGAAACTGCCGGGCACGCGCATGATCTCGATATCCTCGTTCCGCGCCCCGGTCCGTCGTAGCCCGTCCAACGCACCTTGCAGCAACCGTTCCGTGATAAAGGCGTTGAACCGGCTCACCACAATGGCAAACCGTTTCCCGGCCGCCTTGAGGTTCCCCTCCCTCCCAGCCGGCAACTCTTCCGGCTTTCCGTGCACGGTAACGATGATGTCCCCCGGCAGAGCCAGCGAAAAACTGCGCTCGCCGGTCTTCGGCGAAGCCGAATCCGCCAGCACTTTCAGCTTCTTCTTTTTCGCGATCTCGAAAACGTCATCCGGGTTCGTCACTTCCAGCACAATCAGTCGGTTGACGTCCTTCAAATGATCGAGCACTTGCTGGGGATACTCCGCCGGCAGCGCGTTCACGCTCAGCAGCCCCACGGGCGCGGAAAAGATGGCAGACTTCTGGTCGCCGCCTGCGACCTTCCGGAACCCGACGGCCTCAAGGAAACCCGCCAGTGCGCGCAAATCTTCCGCCTGGGTGACGTAGCGCCCGATATGCAACGACTTCAGCATCGTTTCAGTCTGTTTCTACCACCCAGGCCCAGAGTCCCAGAGACGCCCATGCATCCCAAACTGCTCTTCTCCGTGTCTGTGCGCCTCTGGGGTGATACCGCCTTTGATCGAATACCGTCACTTTCCCTTGAACCGCGCCGGGCGCTTCTCGAGGAACGCCGCCGTCCCTTCCTTTTTGTCTTCGGTAGCGCAGCACACCGCGAACAGTGTCGCTTCCAGGTACAACGCATCCGGAAGCGTAAGTTCGAGACCTCTGTTCACCGCCTCCATCGCATACTGAATGGCCAGGGGCGCATTGGCGATGATCTTCTGGGCGATGGCCTCCGCGCGGGGAATCAGGTCGGCGGGCGCGGTGACTTCGTTCACCAGCCCGATGCGGTGCGCCTCCTCGGCCGAGATCATCTCGCCCGTGAGCACCAGTTGCATCGCGATCCCTTTGCCGACCAGCCGCGGCAACCGTTGCGTCCCGCCGTAGCCGGGAAGGATGCCCAGCTGCACCTCCGGTTGTCCCAGCTTCGCATTCTGGCTGGCCAGCCGCATGGTGCAGGCCATGGCAATCTCGCACCCGCCGCCGAGCGCAAATCCGTGGATGCAGGCAATCACAGGCTTGCCCAGGTTCTCGATCAGGTCCAGCACCGACTGCCCCCGGTGCGTGTACTCCTTCGCGTTGACCACGTCATGCTTGGCCAGTTCGCCGATGTCGGCACCTGCGATGAACGATTTTTCCCCCGACCCAGTCAGGATCGCAACCCGGATTGCGGGATCGCCCTTGATGTCGGTAAAGGCAGCCCGCAATTCTTCCATCGTGGCCATGTTGAGCGCATTGAGCACCTTCGGCCGGTTGACGGTGACGTAAGCGATCGAGTTTTTCTTTTCGAGGAGAATGCTTTCGAAGTTCATAAGGAGTCTGCCACCCTGTCAAATCACTCTTGCGAAAATTCGCACCCGTAACACTTGCGGTCCACGGCTGCCGCGCCGAATCCGCAAACATGCCGCCATTAAACGCCTTACGGCACCTGGGGCATTTCCATGAATCGAGGACGAAGCCCACTGGCGACCCAACCACCAGAGCCGTGATCACCAATCCGAACCAGATGCCGTGTGAGCATCCTGCCCAGTCCAGAAGCCCACCTGAGAAAGAACCTCACCACTCATCCGGCCAACAAATTTCGTGGGAGCCCGTATCGCCTCCAGCCAGTCCAGCATGTCCGGCGCTCATCCGGTGCTAGGTTGCCAACCTCGGACCTCACATCCCTATTCGTCCATTCGCGAATCCGCGTTCATCCGCGAAATCTGCGGCCCCTGCAGCTCAGAACTTCCCCGGCACGGGATGGGCCGGATCTGAGTAGTCATAAAACCCGCGCCCCGTCTTCCTCCCGTACCATCCCGCCATCACCAGCCGCTTCAACAGGGGAGGCGATGCGAACCGTCGCTCCTTGAACTCGTCGTACATCACGTGCGTGATGTAGTAGGTGGTCTCCAGCCCCACGAAGTCGAGCAGCGTAAACGGCCCCATCGGATACCCGCACCCGAGCTTCATGGCGTTGTCGATATCCTCGATCGAGCCCACGCCTTCTTCATACGCCCGGATCGCATCCAGCAGGTACGGCACCAGTAGCCGGTTTACGATGAACCCGGTCTTGTCCGAGGTCCGCACCGGCACCTTGCCCAGTTTCTTACCAAACTCGTACGCGGCGTCATACACATCGGGCGCAGTCGCGATGGTCTTCACCACCTCCACCAGCTTCATCAGCGGCACGGGATTGAAAAAGTGCAGTCCGACAAACCGCTCCGGCCGCTTCACCGCGGTCAGCAGTTCGGTCACCGAGATGGACGACGTATTCGAAGCAAAGATCGCGTCCTTCTTCACGATCGGATCGAGCGAGGCGTACATCTTCTTCTTCTCTTGGACATTTTCGATGATGGCTTCGATCACGATGTCGCAGTCCGCCAGTTCCTGCTGGTTGGTCGTTCCCTTCAAGCGCGCCCGCACTGTTTGCGGAGTCTCCTTGAGGGCACCCTTCTCAGCAAACTTCGCCAGCGACTTCTCAATTCCGGCAAACCCTTTGTCGAGGTACTTCTGCTCGACTTCCAACACCGTAACGTCAAACCCTGCGGTCGCCGCGACTTGTGCGATGCCGGAGCCCATCAGGCCACAACCGAGAACGCCGACTTTCTTGATTTCCATTTGCTTTCCTTTGTTGACCACAGAGACTACTGCGAGTCGCGAATTCCGTGCACCTACTCGGAGCGTCGCGCAGGCAGACACAAAATCTGAATCCCGCCGGCAGCGCCAAAGAAGTCAACCACAGCGCCAATTCCGAACATCAGGGCATATCCCAATGGGCTGACGGCCGCAAACCAACCACCCCTTGCCCCCAGCGTCGGCAACCAGCCAGGATAGACCGAAAGCAGAGCCGCCGACTTCGCTCCTAGTCTGCTCAGGGCAAACGGCGCCGCACTCTGGAGAAGAAATCCGAGCGCAATCGCCCAAAGAACGAAGAGTTTCAGGCTTTTGGCAGGCGGCCCGCGCCTGGTCGCAAACCGCAACATGGCGGGACTCCACCTCACCCTCCGGAGTCGCCCATTCTCAATGCGGGCTCATCTCAGTGAAAACTCTCCACTACCATCGCGATCCCCTGCCCCCCGCCAATGCAAGCCGTAGCCAGCCCGTACTTCTTCTTGCGCCGCCGCAGCTCGTAGAGCAGCGTAATCACCAGCCGCGTCCCGGTCGCCCCCAGCGGATGCCCCAGCGCAATCGCGCCACCATTTACGTTGGCCTTGCTGCGATCGAGCCCCAGCTCTTTCTCGACTGCCAGGTACTGGGCTGCAAACGCTTCATTGACTTCAATCAAGTCAATGTAGTCCAGAGTCAGCCCCGCCCGTTGCAGTGCGAGCTTGGTAGCTGGTACCGGCCCCCGCCCCATCAGCTTCGGATCGACGCCCGCCACGCCCCAATTCACGATCCGCCCCAGGGGACTCAAACCGCGCTTCTGGGCCTGCTCCAAAGACGTCACCACCACTGCCGCCCCGCCATCCACAATCCCGCTGGCGTTCCCTGCCGTCACGGTCCCATTTTTCCCAAACGCCGGCCGCAGCTTGGCGAGCCCTTCCATGGTCGTCTGCGGACGTCGATGATCATCTTCCGCGAACATCTCCGGCTCGCCCTTGGCATTCTTCAAAGGCACCGGAACGATCTCTTCCGGCAGTCGTCCCTCTTTGTGGGCGGCGTCCGCTGCTTGCTGTGAGCGCATTGCGAATTCATCTTGCATCTGCCGGGTGATGCCGTGCTGCTCGCCATAAAGTTCGGCAGTGTTTGCCATGTAGAGCCCGCAATAGGAATCCAGCAACGCCACCATGAGCGCGTCTTCCAGCTTCCCGCCAGGCGCCAGCGTGAACCCATCGCGCCCGCGAAGCACGAAGGGCGCCTGCGACATCGCCTCCATTCCGCCGGCCAGCACGATCTTCGCCTCATCCAGCTGCACCATCTGCGCCGCGTTCACGATGGCCTGCATCCCCGACCCGCACAGCCGATTTACCGTCAAAGCAGGCGTTTCGATGGGAAGACCGGCGCGCAGCCCGACGTGCCGAGCCCCGTAGAGCGCGTCTCCCGAAGTCTGCTGCGCGTTGCCAAAAACGACATGATCGAATTCTTTAGGGTCGATCCCCGCCCGGTCGATGGCTCCCCGGGCAGCCACCGCCCCCAGTTCCTGCGCGGTGAAATCCTTCAATTTGCCGCAGTACCGCCCCATCGGCGTACGCGCGCCGCTTACGATGGCAATATCACCCGGTTTCAGCATGGAGTCCTTAGAGAAAGAGGTCCCACGAGGAAGCGAAACTCGTTAGTTTATCAGCGGGAAAGATCGGAACTCAACCAGTGAGGAAACCGTGCCCACTACGGGGCGCGAATCTGCAGATGCCGGGTGCTATCTTCCTACGCAACGGCAGCCGAGGCAAGACTTGGTGCGAGGCATACCACGCTTCCCGCTCCCTGAGCCAGCGCGTCATGCAGAGCCTGTTCGGCGCGGTTGATCACTTCTGTGACGATGTCGACCGGGTCATATCCCATTCGCATGACCGCTTCTGCCAGGCCCGCCGTGAACGGGATCGGTTGGTCCTTCCCCGGGAATCGCATATCGGACACCAGTTTACGCAATTTCTCGACCGCCAACAGCGCCTCTTTTTCTGCCGTGTCGCCCAGGATAATCGCCACCGTGGTCGTGTCGTAGCGGAACGCGAGATCGTTGGCGCGGATATTCGCGGTAAAAAGCTGCCCCACCTGCTCCAGGGTGGCTTCCACCGCGGGCTCTCCAAATTCCTTGATCAAAGCCGCACTTCGCCCGAAGTGCATGAGCAGGATGGTGAGCGGCGCGGCTTGCTGCACGGCCCGTTGTGCCTCAGCCAACCCGAGGTCGAGATAGGAAGCTCGTTTCAGCAATCCTGATTTCTCGTCCGTCACCGAAAGATTCCGCACCAGTCGCCGCAGCCCGGCATTGTTGAGCGCAATGACAACCTGCTCTCCCAGCGTCTTCAGCACGACGATTTCGGAGGGATGCCAGTTCCGCTGTGAGCTCTGCATGAACAGCAGGAGTCCGATGTGATCCTCCCCATCCATCAGTGGCAGCGCCAGCAACGAAGTCACTCCCAGTTCCGCCAGTACCCGCCGCACCGGCTGCACCTCAGGCGCGGTCAAAGTGTCCGGAATGTTCACCGCGCCGCGCGCCACCGCAAGTTCCTGGCATGCGGTAATAACTGACGCCAGAGCCGGCGACTCTCCGCTCGGTGTTCCATCCGCATGGAACTGCTGCACGGCGGTTGGCGGCAGGCCTGGCTTCCGCATGGCAGCCACGCAGCGCGTCACGTTCCACTGGCTGCCCATTTCGTGGGCGGCGGTGGCCAGCACTGCATTGGCGTTGTTCTGGTGATAGAGCTTGCGCGTGATCTCCGCCACGCGGGTGAAACTGCTCACATCGGCCTGCTCGCCGTGCACGGCTGCAGGCGCGCCCGGGGCCTGCCCCGCGACTGCGGCCGCCGCCGCGGTCTGCGCCGGCAGCCCAGGTGCAGAACCCGCATAGCGCGGCGTGATTCCCGCGGCCAAATACAGCCGCTGCAGATCTTCGTTTCGTTCTTCTTCCCGCGGAAACAGTTCCTGGATCCGCTGCAGCCGTTCGACCGCCTTCGACCGCATCCCGTACTGCACCAGGATCTCCGCTTGCAACATCAGGTCCTGCAAGGCCGCCGCGCCCAGCGTGGGTTCTTCCGGCCGCACTTGTTCCGGCACTGATTTGTTCAGCTGGCTCAGGCGTGAAGCAATCACCTTGAACCGGTCGTCGGGAATCTTCCCGCGCAAGCTTTCCAGGCGCTTTTGATGACCACGTTCGTAGGGATCAACATCCGCGGCCCGATCCAGGCACTCGCCGGCTTTCTGGAAGTTCCCTGTGCTGAGGTAAAGATCAAAAAGCTTCAGCAGCGTCTGGCAATAATCGTTCTCGCGGTTCGAAGAGTTGAAGAGCTCGCTTAGGAACTCGAGCATTTCCGGCGACGACCGGTGTCCCGCAATCAGGTCTTGCATGGTGGCGACGAATGCGCGCCGCTCTCCCTGCCGCCGTTGGAACAGCTCCAGCTTGCGCGCCAGGGCCACGGCCTCGGCATCCTGTTGGCAGTCGATCATCTGCCCGATCAGCCCGACCACCTGCTGCAACCGTCCGGGGTTGCGCTCAAACAGCTGCCAGACCAGCGGCTCGGCTTCCGCCAGCCGGTTGGCCGCCAGCAAAGCCTGGCTGTAGAAGTCGCGCAACTCCAGCGACGGGTTACCCGCGAGAACATGAGGCTCGAAAATGAAAATGGCCGCGCCGACCTGCCCCTGCGCCATCAGGTTCTTGCCGTATGCCAAGGCGATATTGGGATCGCTGGGATCTTCCGAATAGGCACGCTCGAAGTACTGCGACGCGTCTGCTCCCGCGGCCTCGGCCAGTTCTGCGGCTTGGTGAAACGCCGCTGCCGCCGCTTTGCTCTCCGCGAGCTGTGAGCAAAGTTCTCCCAGCCGCAGGTAGTTGCCCTGCGTGGGCTCGAGCGTCACGATGCGGGTCATGACCTGTAGGGATTCAGGCTTCTTGCGCTGTTTCACCATATCATCGAGCGCATTTTCGTAAGTCCCGATGGCGAGTTTCTTGTTGGTATTCTCGAGCAGCTGGCCAAACCGGAATTTCTGCTGCCAGGTGGGGCTTCCGTGCCGCGCCAGTTTCTTGTACGTGAGGCTGGCCCGGATGGCATCTCCGAGCGCGACCTGCCGCTCGAACAGATCTCCCAGGAGCGAGACTGCCTCGGCGGTCCGGCTCAGCGACAGACACAGATCTGCCGCCATCGAACGAACGTTGTCATTGTCCGGATCTTCTAGAAGGACTTGGAGATATTCGTCGAGCGCGTCCCCGGTTTTGCCTCGTTGGAGAAGCTTCTCCGCTTGCGCGACACGTTTCGCGATTTCGGCCCGATCCGGCATGGAGTAATGTGCGGAGTAACCTGCAAGGTGATTCTAGGATCAGCAGAAAACACCGGCAATCAAGTAACGACGAGCCGCGGTTACGAAGGTCATTCTGGAGCCCACCAGTTGGGCGTTTCTTACCTTTCTGGTATACGTGCTGGGATGCCCGAGGCTCCCAACCCTAACGAAGAACAAGGACTTCGACACCAGCTCAGTGCCGGCCAGATGGCCATGGTGGCGGTCGGCGGCTCCATCGGCACCGGCCTGTTTCTCGGCTCGGGCCCGGCCCTGGATCTGGCCGGGCCCGCGGTCATCATCAGCTTCCTGCTGGCCGCCTTCATCAACCTCACGGTCGCCCTGGCTCTGGGAGAACTCGCCTGCGCCCATCCCGCCGCCGGATCTTTCGGCGTGTACGGCGACCTTTACCTCAACGACTGGGCTGGATTCCTCTCGCGCTCCGGGTACTGGGCGGCGATCGCTTTCTCGATCGGAGGCGAGATGATTGCCTCCGCTGTCTACATGGGGCACTGGTTTCCTCGTGTACCTCCTCTCGTCTGGGTCGCAATCTTCTCCTTGTTGCTTTTGCTTGTGAATCTTCGCGGGGTCGGCTCCTACGGCCGCTTCGAATTCTGGTTCGCCATGGTGAAGGTGGTCACCATTGCGGCGTTTGTGGTGCTGGGCGCCTCCGTTCTGATTAGCGGACGCGAAGCCCCTCAATACATCGCGCAAGGCGGATTCTTCCCCCGCGGCTATCTTGCTCCCCTGCTGGCCATGACCTTCTCAATCTACGCTTTTGGGGGAGTCGAGTTTGTGGCCGTGACTTCCGGTGAATCCCGATCGCCAGAAGAAATCGGCAAGGCCGTGCGCATCACCTTTGTGATGCTCACCGTCCTCTACCTGGGCGCGATGGCCGTCCTGGTGGGCGTGATGCCGTGGAACCACGCTGGTGTCGGCGAGAGCCCGTTTGTGACCGTCTTCCGCTCCGTATACATACCCGGCGCCAGCCACCTCATGAACTTCGTGGTGCTCACGGCCGCGCTCTCTGGAGCCAACGCCGCGCTCTACGTCTCCTCGCGCATGCTCTTTTCCATGGCGCGCAGCGGCTGGGCCCCAGCGCGGCTGGGACAATTGAACGCACAGGGCTCGCCCAATTTAGCCCTGCTGGTCTCCTCCTACGGCATCGTGGTCGCGCTGGTGCTCGAAAACTGGGCCCCGGCCAACGCCTTCGAATTCATCCTACGGGCCGCGTTCTTTGGAATGATCTTGTCCTGGGTCGTGTCCCTGGCGGCCCACGTTTCCTTCCGCAGACGCGTGAAGCCAGCGCAGCGCAAAGCCTTGCCGCTGCGCTCCCCACTCGGCGCATGGGGATCGGCCATAGGATTCACGGTCGTGTGCGCGGTAATCCTGAAGGGCTGGTGGGACTCGCGCGTGAACCTCATCAGCGGTGTCCTCTACCTGCTGTTGCTGACCCTGGCCTGGTGGCTGGTCAAATCAGCGCGCAAGAAAACAGAAAGCTAGTTTCGGCTTTCGGGTTTCGAGTTTAAGGCCGCGAGTAAACAATGCTGTCGCTCTCTCCCGCGCCCATCGCAACCGTTTTCCTCTGCAACCCTTTTTCTCTGTCATTCCGAGGCGCAGAGCGGCGAGCAACCTGGCGGTTCGTCCGCGCGAGCAGATCACCCTCAAGTCTTCACGATGCCGGCGACCCGGAACTCGAAACCCTAATCGGCAATCGGCAATTGCAAATTGACAAAGGGCAATCCCGTACAATATCCCCATGTCGGACGACCTGCTCGGCTACCGCTGCGAGTTCCCCATCCTGGAGCACACGAACTACTTAATCAGCAATTCCCTGGGCGCCATGCCCCGCGGTGTCTACGACGCCGTGAAAAGCTACGCCGATACCTGGGCCACTCGCGGCGTGCGTGCCTGGGAAGAACGCTGGTGGGCCCTAGCGGCGGAAGTCGGTGACGAATTAGGGGCACTCCTGAACGCACCCAAGGCGAGCGTCTCCACCCATCAAAATGTAACCACCTGCCAGGCCGTGGTTGCGTCCTGCCTCGAGTTCTCCGGCCGGCGCAACCAGGTTGTCTACACCGACATGAACTTCCCCTCGGTCATGTATTTCTGGGAAGCCCAGCGAGCCTGCGGCGCGCGAATCCACATGGTGAAGACCGACGACGGCATCACTGTCCCCACCGAGCGCCTGCTCGACGCCATCGACGAACAAACCCTGGTCGTCCCCATCTCTCACGTAGTCTTCCGCAGCGCCTACATCAACGACGCGAAAGCAATCATCGAGAAAGCCCACAAAGTCGGAGCCTACGTGGTCCTCGACACCTTCCAATCCCTGGGGACAATTCCTGTGGATGTTCGGGCACTGAACGTGGACTTCGCTTGCGGCGGCGTCCTGAAGTGGCTGTGTGGAGGCCCCGGAGTCGCCTACCTCTACGTCCGCCCCGATCTCGGCAAGAAGCTCGAACCAAGATTCACCGGATGGGTTGCGCACCAGCAGCCGTTCAATTTCGAGATCGGCCCCATCAGATACACCGACCCGCCCTACCGCTTCATGAACGGCACCCCGCATGTCCCGGCCCTCGAGGCCGCCCGACCCGGAATCAAAATCATCTCCGAAATCGGTGTGCAGAAGATCCGCGAAAAATCCAAGCGTCAAACCACCAAACTGATTGACTCAGCCGACCAGCGAGGCTGGCCAGTCAACACACCGCGCGATCCCGAAAAGCGCGGTGGCACCGTCTCCATCGATATGCCTGACTCGCAGGAAGTTTGCCGCGGACTCCTCAAGCGCGACGTCCTGGTCGACTGGCGCCCGCAGGCCGGGGTCCGCATGTCTCCACACTTCTACACCACCGACGAGGAACTCGACACCGCCATCGCGGCGGTGGAAGAGATCTTGAAAGGCCGGGCGGTCGCAATGCAATAGGTGGTGTTCGCTCCGTCCTCGCCTGCTCTCCACGCAGTAACATTACCGACGTAAGCCCGGTTTCTCGCTTTTCTGCTGACCCCATTGTTCTGGTCTCGCTATGCTCAGTCCAGGCCCGCGTGGAGCCAATCACGCGGCTGCGCGGACTGAACCCTTGAATTCTTACCTGCCATTCTCTCCGGATGAATCCGCCCTCCCGATGATCCCGGTCGTGCTGGGCGGGTTCCTCGGCCTGTATTTTTTCTTCCGAGGATGCGTGCAGCGGCCACGCAAAACCCCGGCACTCGCAGTTGGCAATCGGAAGACGCAGGTTGAAAACGCAACCGCGACCATGCCCACAACCACCACTTTCACCAGCAGAGGCAAAGACACACTGACACCGGACTCACACAGCGAAGTCATTCGCTTGAGCCCTTCCGCCCGTGAACCAACAGACGCTACTTCCATGACCCAGCAGGGGAAAATTACCGCTGCTCTCCTGAAAGCCGGGGTCTGTGCTCCGGCATCATGGACGGCGTCGACCGATCCTGCCCCCGTCATGGTCGAGGTGGCCGACCCGCAAACAACCGACGGAGCCGCCCCAGTCAGCGGGATGCGATTGCTCGACTTCAAGGCCTCCACCGTCCTGGGAAAAAGCACCGGCACCGCCCCGTCTCGAATACCCTCGAGCAGCCAGAACGCCTCGGTTCAGCCCGTCCGGTGGAAACCCGCTCTGCTGGTCTGGGGAGGCCCCGTTCTCACCCTCGCCTGCCTCTACATCCTGGCTGCGCACTTCGGCTGGTTGTAAGTTCGTCGTTGGTCGTTGGCCGCCCACGCAAAGTCTCGAACAGCCCGAGCGGCTCTCTCAGCGCCTTCGCGTTGGCTTTGCGACCTTGGCCGGTTAGAAGCTTTGTGCTGCACCCGCGGCCAACCTTCTGTGGGTCAAACCCGGAGGGAGTCATGCTGGTTCGCCAATGACCAATGACCAACAACCAACGGCCAACGGCCAACGACCAACGACCAAACTGTCACCTTCCTTCTAACCCATCCTGCCCGATTCCTCCCTCCGTTCCCTCCCCATTCATTAGAATGAAAATGTGGCCGAGACTGTTCGCATTGGAATCCTGGGGGACTTCACTCCTGAGTTCCGCTCCCATCAGGCGACCAACGACGCGCTTCAGCACGCCGCCGCCAAGCTCGACCTGACCGTCGAGTCCGAGTGGCTGCCCACACCGTCGCTGCTCGAACCGGGGGCGAAAAAAGTCCTGGAAAGCTTCGACGGCCTCTGGGCCTCTCCCGGCAGCCCCTACCAGAGCATGGACGGCGTGCTCAAAGGCATCGAGTTCGCCCGCAGCCGCGACTGGCCCTTTCTCGGCACCTGCGGCGGGTTCCAGTACACCGTGATCGAGTGCGCCCGCAACGTACTCGGCCTCAAAGATGCCGATACCGCCGAAAACAATTCCGGCTCGAAGAACATCATCATTTATCCGGTCGCCTGCGCCGCCCGGAACCGCGCTGCGGATGCTCCCAAACTTTCCGGAGTAGTCCCGGAGATCCGCATTCGCCCCGGCTCCTACCTACAGACTTTCTACAGCCAGGAGACGATCGAGGAAGAATTCTTCTGCAATTTCGAATTGAATCCCGACTACGAATGGTGCTCCATCGAAGCCGGCTTCCCGATCGCCGCCCGCGGGCCAAACGGCGAAGTCCGCGCCATCGAGTCACCCACCCACCGTTTCTTCATCGCCACGCTGTTTCAACCGCAACTGAGTTCGAGACCCGACAAGCCGCACCCGCTGGTTCTGGCCTTCGTGCAGGCCGCCGAAGATTGGGGAAGGAAGAAACTCGACGACAGCGTCCTCGAATAGGGTTGGCGGCGGCGACCCAGCCGATTAAATCTCAGCGTGCTGTGCGGTGCAAGATTTTCACCGCAGTGCCATGACACTCCCCACCCTCTTCCGCTATCCTTCCAGCACCCCCCATGGCTTCTGCGACCCTTTCCGCCCCCGAAAAGCGGCCATTTCTATCCGACGGCATGCCGACGGTCCTGGCCATGGCGGCGGTCCTGCTGGTGGTGCACTGCATCTTCAACAACCGCTACGATTATTTCCGTGACGAATTCGACTACCTCGCCTGCGCCCAGCATCTGGGCTGGGGATACGTGGACCAGCCCCCCCTCATCCCCTGGCTAACACGCCTTTCCCTGGTGACGCTAGGCGACTCGCTGCGCGCCATCCGCTTCATGCCCGCGCTCGCTATGTCCGGGGTCGCCATTCTCACAGCAATCATCACGCGCGAGCTGGGCGGCCGTGCCTTTGCCCTGATCTGCGCCGCGGCCGCCGTAGTTGCCTCGCCGGTCTACCTCAACGCCGGCAGCCTGCTCACCACCAACTGCCTGGAACCTTTGCTCTGGGCCGGATGCTCATACTTCGCGATCCTAGCCGCCAAGCACAACCAGCCGCATTACTGGTTCTGGTTCGGCGTGGTTGCTGGCATTGGCATGCAGGAGAAGTATTCGATCACGGTCTTCGGTTTCGCAGTGGTCGTCGGACTGCTCCTGACCGATCAGCGACGTTTCCTCTTCAATCGATGGATCTGGCTCGGTGGCCTGGCCGCCTTCGTAATCTTTCTGCCGAATCTCCTTTGGAACATTCACTATCACTGGCCGTTCTTCGAATTGATGCGCAACATCAAGGCCGAGGGCCGCGACATCGCACTCTCGCCGCTTGAGTATTTCCTCGAGCAGTGCCTGATCATGCAGCCGATGGTCGCCCCCATCTGGGTCGCCGGCGTCTTTGCATTTCTGTTCTGGCGTTCCTTCCAGCCTTACCGCTTCCTGGGCTGGAGCTATCTGGCCAGCTTCACGGTCTTCGCAGTGCTTCACGGAAAGAACTACTATCTGACTCCGATCTATCCCATGCTGCTGGCCGCCGGTTCGGTCGTGTTCGAGCGCGCCCTCGACCGCCCGCGCCTCAGGTGGTTGAAACCCGTCAGCGTTCTATTGATCCTGGTCGGCGGCGCGTGGTTCGCACCCGTGGTAGTTCCCGTTCTGCCTGTGGACAACTACATTGCCTACCAGGAGAAACTTCCGTTCAAGCCGCCGCGCAGTGAACACTCCCACGAGGCCGCCGTCCTTCCGCAGCACTACGCCGACCAGTTCGGCTGGCGCGAAATCGTCAGTGAGGTCGCGCTGGCCTGGGAACGCATCCCTTCCGCAGAACGCGCCGACTGCGGCATTTTCGCGCAGGACTACGGCCAGGCCGGCGCCATCGACTGGTTCGGCCCGCGCATTGGACTCCCCCCCTCGCTGAGCGGCCATCAGACCTGGTACATCTGGGGGCCACGCGGCTACTCCGGCAATTGCCTGATTGTTTTGGATGATTCGCGCGAGAGGCTGGAGAGCATCTTCAACCACGTCGAATTCGTAGGCTGGTCGCCTGACAATCCCTACGCTCTTGAGAAGAACATCCCGGTCTTCATCTGCAAAGGCCTTAAATCCGGCGGAACGCTGGCCGAAGCCTGGCCCAACTTGAAGAAGTGGCGTTAGCCGCACGAGGCCGGGCCCACTTGTCCACGAGGCGGGACATCGCGCACACAATCGGCGCGCAAACGGCGCATCACACTCGCACGGGCGCCGGCTGTCATCTTCAAGCGGACTTCTGTAGTAGTCTCTGCCTCATGCGATTGGCGCCGCTCTTCCGACCTCTGCTGCTGGTTCCCTTCTGTTTGCTGTTCCCGTTCGCCAATTCACAAACCAAGCCAGTGACAGCGCCGATCGCGATCACCCATATCACCGTCATCAATCCGGGCTCGTCTTCCGTGCGATCAGATCTCACCGTTGTCATCACAGGCACTCAAATCACCGCCGTTTCCGGCACCGGTCCGCAGCCCAAGGGTGCGCTTGTGATCGATGGCAGAGGCCAGTACCTCATCCCTGGCCTGTGGGACATGCACGTGCATTCCGCGTTCGGCGACTGGTTTCCGGGCGGACGTGACATCATCTTGCCCCTCTTCGTTGCCAACGGCGTCACCGGCGTGCGCGACATGGGTGGAGATATCCCGGTCCTGTTCGCATGGCGCAAGCAGATAGCCGCCGGAAAGATTATCGGCCCACGCATGGTGGTCTCCGGCCCCATGCTGGATGGATACCTGTCCGACGGCAAAAGCCTGCGCTTCCCCAGTTCCGTCGCGGTCACGACACCGGCGAGCGCAGTTTCCGCGGTGGATTCGCTGAAAGCGCGGGGCGTCGACTTCATCAAAGTCCAGTCAGTCATCTCGCGCGATGCGTACCTCGCTGCCGCGGCTGAGGCGCACAAGCAGGGTCTGCCCATCGTCGGACATGTGCCGGACAAGGTCCGGCTTGCAGAAACCGCCGCCGCCGGACAAAAAAGCATCGAACATCTGATGGGTATTTTCGAGGCCTGCTCCAGTGAAGAGGACAAATTCATTGAGGGCAAAGGCAGCCTGGAGTTGCTGCTTTCGACCTACACCCAGCAAAAATGCGATACGGCGATCAGCCTGCTCGCACAAAACCAGGTATGGCAGGTGCCCACCCTTGCGTGGCAGCGCGGAGGCACTTTCCTCGACCAGCTGGATCTGAAGCACCAGCCACTCGACAAGTACGTTCCTGCCTACTGGCGCGATGTAACCTGGCGGCGATTCAAGGATGAGATGATGCCCGATCTTCTGCGCGATTCACTCGCGTTGCGTCAGGAGTACTTCGCGCGCAATTTGCGGATGGCAGGCGCGTTACACCGCGCGGGAGTGCCGTTTATGGCGGGGACGGACGCTGCGCCCGGCATCTACATCATTCCCGGCTTCAGCCTGCACGACGAACTCGCCAACTTCGTTGAAGCCGGATTCAGTCCCATGGAGTCGCTCCAGACCGCGACCAGCAATCCCGCGAAATTCCTCGGGCTGGAAAAGAGTCTTGGCTCCATCGAACCCGGCAAAATCGCCGACTTGGTGCTGTTGAGTGCGAACCCGCTGGACGACATCCACAATACGCGGAAGATCAACGCCGTTGTCGTCAAGGGCCGGCTCTTTGATCGAAGCGACCTGGATCACATCCTCAGCCAGGTAGAAGCGTCCGCGAAGGCCCTGAAGTAACGGAGCGGAAGCAAAAGAACCGGCGCGCCGGGAATCCGATTGTGGATGCCGACGCGTGACATTTCCCCGCGGTTACTCACCGCTTATCCTGCTCGACCCTGGGTGACGCAGAGAAAAAGCCCTCCGAAACGCTTTGCCCGTCACCTGTAACCGGACTATTATGCGCCAGCACCGTCCCCGACATGGCACAACTGGTCAAAACTCTCCGCCTCCGTGACCTGGTCCTCCTCATCATCGGATCGGTCATCGGTTCCGGAATTTTCCTCGTCCCCGGTGGCATTCTGCGCCAGGTCGGTCACTCCGTCGGCGTAGCGTCTTTAGTCTGGATCGCCGGTGCCGTGCTCTCCCTGCTCGGTGCTCTGAGCTATGGCGAACTCGCCGCCATGCGGCCCGAGTCCGGCGGCTTGTACGTGTATGTTCGCGATGGTTTCGGCTCATTGCCCGCCTTTCTCTACGGATGGTCTATGTTCCTGGCCATCGCCAGCGGCACAATTGCGTCTCTTTCCGTCGCCTTCAGCACCTATCTCGGCGCAGTCGTTCGCCTCAGCCCGCTGGCCGGAAAGATGGTCGCGATCGCCGTGATCGCGGTGATTACGGTCGTCAATGTACGGGGAACGCGGCAGAGTTCCGATCTCCAGAACTACACAACTCTCATCAAGCTCCTGCTCATCATCGTCATTTCAACCATCCTGCTGATTCTCGGGCGGGGCTACTCCGCCATTCCCGCAGCGCTCTGGACGGAGCCCGCCAGCGCCTCGCTGTTTTCCAGATTTGGACTGGCGATGATTGCCGTGCTCTGGGCGTATGAAGGCTGGCAGTTTGTAACCTACTGCGCCGGCGAGACCGTCGACCCGCAGAAAGACTTCCCGCGCGCCCTCGCCTCCAGCGTTCTGTTTCTGGCCGGGGTCTATCTCCTCGCCAACCTCGCCTACCTGGCGGCGCTCGGTCCGGCGCGAGCCGCCGAATCCGACACGATCGCCGCCACCTCCATCACGACTGTGCTGGGCCCCTCTGCCGCGAAACTCGTGGCCTTGACCATCCTCATTTCGGTGTTCAGTGCCACAAACAGCGTCTCGCTCACCGCACCACGGGTGTTTTACGCGATGGCCAACGACGGACTGTTCTTCCGCAAGCTGGCCGCAGTTCATCCCCACTTCCACACCCCCGCTTTCGCCGTGACGGTCCTCGGCCTGTGGTCCGCGGCTCTGGCCTGTATGGGAAAGTTTCAGGAGTTAATGAACTACACGATGTTCGTAGCCTGGATTTTCTACGGGCTCGGTGCCGCCAGCGTGTTCGCCTATCGGCTCAAGTATCCCGATCTGCCCCGCCCCTATCTCGTGCCGGGCTACCCCTGGACGCCGTTGGTATTCGTAGCCGCATCCGCCGCGCTGGTTCTCAATGTGATCGTTTCGACGCCGCGAAATGCCGCCATCGGTCTGGGGATCGTAGCCCTGGGACTTCCCGCCTACGCCCTTTGGAGAACTCGAAACAAGGGGTCGATGGAAGCAGACAACCGGGCAGTAAGCGATCGATGAAGTAGCAAGGAGAAAGCAGAGACACCAAAAGACCTGAGACTCGAGACCTGACGCCTACTGTGGCACCGCCAGGACTACCTTGTTCCCGTTCAAGGTGTATTCAAGCTGAAGCGGGGCGTTCTTCTTCCGCGACGCAACGGGGAAATACACATATCCGGACACCGGCGCCGTTGCCGCTCCTTCAGGCAGGCCTTTTTCACTGAGTTCGGCCTCCATCACGGCCCGATCTTTATCAGTCGACGCCGGCTTCGGTCCGCCCCCTCCGACACCGACCATGACGCCCGCCATCCGGGTAACGCCTCCCGACCCGCGCGCTCCGGTGACGGGATCATATCCGCCGCTCTCGTAGCCCACGCCCACGGAAGGAGACACCGTGATGTCCCGGTCCGACCCCGCCTTTTTTTGCAGGCTCGCTGCGATCACCTTCGCGGTCGCCGGCTTGGCAGCCGTCTCGGGGTTCTTAACACGCAGAACAAAATCGTTGAGCGACACCTCCATTGCCTTGCCCTTCACCGGATAGAGAGCAATCTCCGCCACCACGCAGCACTGGTTCAAGTCCGAAACGAACTCTTTTCGAGCCTTTTCGGGCGGGAGCAGCACGACTCCAATTCCGACGCCGTCCAGCATCGTGTGGATCGCATACCGGTCGGCGGCCGCTCGAGGTACCGTCCCTTTCGGCGCCGCCGCCGCCAGCGACACGACGCAGACCACGACCGCCGCCCACCCGCTCTTCCGGCTCATGGCTTCCCCTTGGTCGCGTCCGAGCCCAACTTGGCCGTGATCTTCAACGATTTCCCGCTCAGCACGTAGACCCTTTGGCGAAACGACTCGCGATCCTTCGCCGACACGGTCAAGTCATAGGCCCCAGGATCAAGCCACATACTCTTCAGCCGGTCCGCAGTCCCCGCATATGCGCCATCGATATACACCTCGGCCACCTTGGGATCTGCCGTTAGCCGTACTTCTCCCCGACCGCTGTCGTAGGTAAGGGATCCTGGATAAAAAGGATACGGTCCCCACATCGGATACCAGTACGAAGCATAGACCCAATCGCCGGGAGAGAAACCATACGGTCCATACGGGTAGTAATAAGGACCCGAGTAGTGGCTGTATCCGGCACCCACCGAAACCGTCCCCAGCCGGAGATGGAGCTTGGGCTTCTCAGCCCGGTCCTCGGAGTCTTTCTGCGAACTTTCTTTGCCAGCCTGCTCAGCTGTCTTGCCAGTGTCGGCCGCCTCAGTCGTTTTGACCTGTCCGCTGGCAGTCGACTCTGGCTGTTTGCTGCCGGCCGCGGAGGAAGTTGATTCGTTGGCCTGCGGGTTGGCCTTGGAGCCAGACAAGGCGGCGCCAAGAAGAAGGGTCGCGAGCCAAAGTGCCTGTGTCCGCATAAAGCACCCCTTGCGGTTCCGATTCTGCGCCAGCCCGCGGAGTTGCCCCTGGGCTCGAAAAATACGCCTGTGAGCGTAGTCTTTCTTCCTCATTCTGCACCCACGGAGACGGGTCCGCAACGCGGCATTTTGCCTCAGGCGCAGGTCTGATCGACCCCGGCTGTCATCGCTGAAATGCAGACGAGACCCAATTTAGTTCGCCGCCACTCGGCTGAGATAGAAGCGGAAGAACTCGTCCGGACTGGAATCCAGGCAGACCTCCGCATTGGGCGTGCCTGCCTCCGGAAGGGTGAAGCCTTTCTCGTCCACTCGAATGCGCATCGGCTGCACCGGGCAAAGTTTTGGATTCACCACGTAGGCAACCGTCATCGGGTCAAACAGGGTCGGCGTTTCCTGGCCCCACTGGTGATAGAGCAAAGTGAGCGCATCCGTGATCGGCGTGCCCTGGCTGAACAGGAATGCCCGCTTTACCTCGTCAAGCTTCAACTGGGTCGAATCGAGCGGCATCACTGCAATCGGTACTCCGGAAACAAAGAGCTTTTGGGCAGAAGGAATGTCATTGAGGATGTTCCATTCGGCCTGGGGGCCGCGAGGGGCCGTGTAGAGGAGATCCCCATAGCCTCGCTTGATGCATCCGCCCATGATGACCACCCGCTTGAGCTTCCGAAATGTGTCCGGGTCCTTGTCGATCGCGCCCCCGACGTTCATCAATGGCCCAATCGCGATCAACGTGATGTGGCCCGGGTAGCGGCGAATCTGCTCCAGAAGGAAGTCGACGGCAGGTGGATGGGAAGTCTTGGCAAGGTGTCCGCCCTCCGCGTAGCGCCGCTGGCTGAGGGGATTCTTGTTTACCGTGGGCGCGCCCGCCGCAACCGGTATGTCCTGACGCCCAGCTTCACCCAGGAAGCGATCCGCGAGCTTCGCCCGGGTCTCCGTGTCTCCGAAACTGGTGGTCACGCCCAGGATTTCGAGCTCCGGACTGCGCAAGGCCAGGGCCAGAGCAAACGCATCATCGACGTCATCGCCGATATCTGTATCGATGATCACCTTCTCGGGGGCGCCCGAACTTGGGGAGGCCTGGGCGCGGCAGGCGGAAGAGTGAATGAACGCCGCGCTCAAAGAAAGGCAGGTCAGGATCGCCAATTTGGATAAGGGCAAGTCGTTTGAGCTCCGTTGGGCGCGCTAGAATCGCGCTTCCGCGTCACCCGTGTTTTACGAATTTCAACGAGGCCGAATTCATGCAGTACCGCAACCCCGTCGGCGGCGGACCATCCTCAAACACGTGCCCGAGGTGTGCGTCGCACAGCTTACAAGTGGCCGCCGTCCGCACCATCCCGAAGGTCGTGTCGCGGTCCTGCCGGACGTTCTCGTCCGCGATCGGCGCCCAAAAGCTGGGCCATCCCGTCCCCGACTCAAACTTTGTATCAGACTTGAACAGCGCGTTGTCGCAGCAGATGCAGCGGTAAATTCCTTGCTCGTGCAGGTTCCAATACTGCCCCGAAAATGATATCTCGGTACCCGCGTGCCGCGTGATTTGGAATGCGCTCGCAGACAGCTGCTGTTTCCATTCAGCCTCTGTTTTCACCACCTTTGGCACGCGCACCTTCTTGAGCCGCTTCCCATCATCGGAGAACTCTACAATCGTCACTTCCCCCGGGGCGCCTGGCGTCGCGGGGGCCGCGGCCTCGAGCGCGCCGGGTTTGCGCACAGACCATAACGCCGCGCCCGCCACCGCCGAAGCCGAAGTCAACAAAAACGCGCGCCGCAGCAGCTTTCCAGGCGACGCATCCCGATCAAGACCAGAATCAAACATACTCAACTCCCATCCAAGTTGCGCATATGGGAACTACCGGCACACGCCTGGCGGAACTGCCCGCACCCCAGGGGTGGCGCAAAATGCCCACTCGGCAATTGGAAATTTCAAATCCTTTGACTTCACTTTCCCGCATACAACTGCGGAAACTCCTTCTTCAAATGCTCCACTTTCGGAGCATCGTTGAACTGGATGTAGGAGCTCTCCGGATGGCGCGTCGCGTAATCCTGGTGGTACGCCTCCGCCTCGTAGAACGCCTTCAGTGGTACGACTTCCGTCACAATGCGATGTTTGAATACGTGCGCACTCTCCAGCTGCGCAATGTAGGCCGCCGTGATCCGCTGCTCCTCCTCGTTCGTATAGAAGACCACCGACCGGTATTGCGCGCCATCGTCCGGTCCCTGCCGGTTCAGCTGCGTGGGATCGTGTGCCACCGAAAAAAACACGTGCAGCAGTTGTCCATACGTCAGCTGCGAGGGGTCGAACACCACCTTTACCGACTCCGCGTGCCCGGTCCGGCCGGTGCTGACCAGTTCGTATTCGGCCGTGCGGGCCTCGCCGCCTGAGTATCCCGACCGGGCGCTGATCACGCCCTTGACATGCTGGAAGACGGCCTGGATTCCCCAGAAGCATCCACCCGAAAACACCACCGTCTGCTGGCCGCGCGACGACGCCAAAGCCGCGTCGGTCACCGGCGGCGGAACCATCGTCTTGGCCGCGTCGGCCCCGGGCACGGCAACCACCGCAAAGCACGCCATCCCAGCTGTCATCACCGCGCCTTTAAGAGCCGTTATAAAGGATGACCTCGACATGACTATCCTCCTGATGGAACGGACAAACCCCGCTCTCTCGATTGGAGTCTTCAGCCCCACAAAAGTTTCGGGATTCGCTCAGTTCGCCGGTTTCGCCGCGGCTCTTCACCCCCACCAGGATAAAGCCCATCCTAGTCTTGCCAAGGTTTTCAGAGGGGTGTGAACCCTCGGCTTCCAGCCATCCTGCTTCACCTTCCTGGGCTCCCCAGGGTTTCCCTTGCCATCGGCGAGACTACCATTATTGTGCCTGGTTTGGTCACGCACTAGCAGCCTGCCGGGTGGGTGTGCAGGCCATCTTTCTCCCCGGGCGCGAGCGTATTCTGGACCACTCGCACGGGCTTCGCTCTCGACCCGCACCTTGTAGCGCTCTGGCGCTGCCTTCATCACATCCTGCGCGCAGCACAGCAGCTGCAGCTAGTCACGTCCCAAGTCTGCTGGTAGCTTGCATTCTCAGCGATCCCCTTTCGCGTGCATCGGGGGTGGACGGCGCGTCCAAACCGGCTTGCATGATACCGGAGCCCGGATGTCTCGCTGTTCTTGTTTCTCGCGGACTCAGGTTTGGGTGTCGGCCGTCTGGTGTGCTGGTGGCGGGACGGTGTGGATGGGGAGGTCAAGGAAAGAAGTGGTGAAAGTGTTTTAGCCGGTTCCAGTTTTGGAACCAGCGGCGTAGATCCTGGTTTCAAGGTTTCAGAACTGGAACCTTTGCGGGCTGCATCCTCGCGATTGCACGCGGCGCCTGCTTGCGGGCTTGTTTTTTGCGTTGGCCCGACGCCCGAGAACTGATCGGTTGCGGATTCATCGGGTGGGGCGTGCGAGGCTGCCAGGGGCGAGCAAGGGCCGGGCTGGGTTTGGCCCAGGGATCGTACCAGGACGGATCGGTCTCCTGTTGAGCGTAGGACGGGACCAACAGCATCAGCACGGTCATTGCTCCCAGCAGTGTTTCATTCAATACGAATCTTCTGAAGAGCTTCATAAATCACCTCCGCGGTTTTTGCCGGGCAATCGGATGACCAGGCGTGAAGAGGGGGTCGCTGACGCAGCGAACTTTCTGCTAAGCGGCTGGCTGCGAAGGACATCGATCCCTTCGGGCGAGGTTCGCCGCGACCCGTTCGGGGTAGTCCGGCACGGATCGCGTTAACCCGAGGGTGAGTGGCTAACCAAACGGTGGGTCGTGGCCTTGCGACGTCTACCCGCGAGGTTGTGGGCGAAATCCTCCCGCAGCGGTGTCTAACCCCTCAGGATGCGACCTCGCCGCCCCCGCCCGTCGAAGATCACTAGTGCGATTGACGTCAGCGCCTTCGCCAGCATCATGATTGTGGCGGTCTTCACGGTTCTGCTGACGGGTATGACCGAGACCAGCGGGTGTCACGGAGTGTCCGTCGATCCCCCGAAGGTACGCGGTGCTAAGTCCATGCCTGGCATCGATCGCGAGGGCGCGCTGGTGGTCGCGATCTTGCGCACCGGGGACGTGTTTTTCGGCAACGACAAGGTTGGTCCCTACTCGCTGAGCGAGCGGCTGGTACAGCGGTTGCGAGTCGGGGGCGAGAGAAAAGTCTATCTTCGCGTCGACGGCCGCGCGCTCTGGGGCTGCGTCGGGGTTGTCCTCGACCAGGTGCGCTCGGCGGGCATTGGAGATGTTGGGTTTGTGGTGGAGAAGAGAGGACGTTAGCGCAGGTGGCGGGCCGCGAGGCAGGTCGTCTTTCTAAGGTCGCAGGATGCACTCCTCGTCTCCGCTCTTTACACGGGCGAGTTTCCCGGGGAATGACGGCAGTGCAAGGCCATCCCCTGAATTTGAGAGTGCCTCCGGAAGTTCCTTCTCCTCTCCGTCGAATCCGCCACCCATCGCCCAACAATTCTCGGGTGCGCCCAGCTTTCGCAAAGTCTCATGGACGTTGGGCCATTAAGGACGCCGCGCCGCAGAGCACGGTCAGGTGGCGTGGATCGAGGAGGCCCGGCACACCACCATCTGCTTCCGCTCGAAGTTAGCGAACCCTGGCTTTTTCCCGGGCTTGAATTCCCCAAAACCCATACACTCAAATGAGGAGTCTTCATGCCTTCTTCCCGGGGTACCGGTCGTCTCAGCTCGCTGCTCGTCCTCCTCTTGCTCCTCGCCGGCTGCGATGCGCTGAATCCGCTGTGCGCGAGCGCCCGTCCTGCGCCGGTCCTCCGCTCGATCTCTCCGGCAACCCAGGTCTTTTCGCAGGTGCCGCCCAGCTTCGTCCTCACCCTGACGGGCAGCAGCTTCGTTTCCTCCTCGCTCGTGGTGTTCAACGGTGCCACCCTTACTCCCGCAGTGAACAGCAGCTCCCAGCTCACGGTGACGATTACCTCTTCCATGATCTCCGCTCCCGGAACCTACAACGTCCTGGTGCAAACCCCCTCCGGCACTACCGGAAACCTGGGCTGCTCGAGCGGCGGCCAGAGCCATACGCTGACCTTAACCGTTACCTAGGTCTCCTCCGTTGAACCCGCAGGTTCTCTTCTGCGGGCACGATCCTCCGATCTTGCGGAAAAGGTCCCTTCGGGCATGCCCAGCGCCAAAGGTGCCCTGCCTCGAGGCAGAGCGGGATCGATTCGGCTTCGGACATGCGTTCGTGCTCCAATCTTGTCTGAATGGATTTCTCGGGTGTTCGCCTCAAAAGCTGATTCCTTCCCCTCCACTGCGCTCGGGGTCGGAATGACACGGTCTTAGGGGGGACGGCGGCGCTATGCTCCTCGCTGCCTTCTCAACCAGACCGAGGACCAGGTTTTGCACCTGGACCTCGGGATCTCAGTTCACCCACGCGGTCTGCTCCAGGGTGCGGATGTACTCGACGACCGACTCGGACCAGCCGTCGATGTGCGTCCACTTGCCGTAGCCGACGCCGTTCCTGTCGCTCGCCACGTTGATCACGTACCCGCGGCCCGCGCCCCCCGGGCCGCCCGACGGGCGGGCACGCCCGTGGCTCCACGAACGGGGAGCGGGCACCGTATCGTGTGCCTGCTCGTCGGTGATGACGATCAAGCGGTCGTAGCGCTCCTTGGCGTTCAGCTCCTCGACAGCCTTGCCGAGGTGGGTCGCGCTGTGCGACTGCGACTGGTCGATTGCGTCACGCAGAGCGAAGCCGCGACGCGCCGGCACTTCGACGAGATCGTTCGAGAAAGAGTACACCGCAACCTTCTCGCCGATCTCGCGCAGCAACACGGCCAAGCCGTATGCGACGTCGGTGCGCTGCATCTCGGAACGGCGCGAGAGCGGCGCGATCATCGAGCCGGAGACATCGATGAGCAAGGCGGTCTTGCCCGCGAGCTTCTCCAGTTTGGCAATGCAGTGCAGCATGGCGTGCTCGAGCGTCTCCTCCCACTGCGGAGCGTAACGCGCCGCAGCAAGAAAGCGGAACGGCAGCACCCGCTGCGTGTTCATGCCCGTGAGCGCCGAGAGCACGATCTGCTCGTCCACTCCGGCCTCGCGCAGGTTGCGCAGGTTGCGGAGCAGGGCGAGCGCGCCCAGCCTGTTCTCGGCGAGCAGACGCTCCCAGGCGATGCGCTTGTCGCTCCCAGTCGCGCCGGCCGAAGACAGCGCGACCTCCCAGGTGTCGGGCACGGCGAGGCGGCCCCAGATCAGCTTCTTCCACACGGCGGCCTGCTTGTCATCACGCGGCTTGGCGTGCGAGAGGAACAGGACGTCGCGCAGCTTGATGGGTCCGCCGCGGTCGTACTTGGCGAGCTGATACTCGTCGAACTTGGGGAAGGCCGCGGCCAGCCCCTTCTTCACCTGGCAGGAGAGCGGTACGCGTCCGTCCTTCCAGTAGATGGCGACGAACTCGCAGAGCTCGTCGGTACGCTGGATGATGCGCTCCAGGGTCTCGGCGACCAGGGCGCGGTGCGTCTTGTGACGCGCCATCTCGCGCACCAGGAGCAGTGGGACGTGCCGGAGCTTCATTTGCTCGCGCGCCTCGACCGCGAGGGCGGCGACACGCTCGGCCTCGACCTTGGGAACGAGTTCCGCGATGCGACCCTCGATCTCGGCGCCGTCCTCGTAGAACTGGTTCTCCCAGAGCAGGCAAGCGAGCACCGAACGGCGCAGCTGGAGCTCGGTCGAGATGTTGCGGGCGAGCGCGCCCTCGTGGGTGCGCGGTTCGCG
>Ga0137415_10000550_pt1 | contig 36350 bp, 27 predicted proteins | sample CZODoug3_1_1_16f_FD_183082 | JGI IMG/M metagenome (GOLD analysis project Ga0137415, IMG submission 183082) | Vadose zone soil fungal communities from Angelo Coast Range Reserve, California, USA - CZODoug3_1_1_16fungal (Hybrid Assembly) | ecosystem: Environmental > Terrestrial > Soil > Vadose...
CAGTACAGGGAACGGGATTTACCGCCCACGTGCCCCATCTGCGAGCTCATGTGGATGAGGCATCCTCGGCGCTGCGCTGCGATCATTTTCCTGGCAACTGCCTGGGCGACAAAGAAGGCGCTCTTGAGATTCAATCCCAGTACCGCGTCGTAGTCCTCTTCACTGACGTCGATGATACCCATGGGGCGGTTGGTTCCCGCATTGTTGACCAGGATGTCATATGCCGGTCGCTTCTCGAAGAATGTGTGGACGGCTGACAGGTCGGTGACATCCAAGGCGGCGGCCTCGGCAATGGCCCCAGATTCACGAATCGCCCGAGCGGACGCTTCGATTTCTTCGCTGGATCGCGCGACGAGTGTCACAGCAGCTCCGCCATGTGCGAGAGCGCACGCACAGGCGTAGCCGATTCCGCGGCCGGCGCCCGTAACAATCGCGCGCCGGCCATCCAGTCGGAAGCTGGGTGTTGAGGGAACCATCGCGACAATCACCTGCTGACGGGCAGCGGCTCGACGATGCCGCCGTAGGGCACTTTACGATGGCCATAGCGTCGCACCCGGATATTGGCTTGTTCGCCGTGACCCACAAAACCTTCGAGTGCGCACAGGCGCGAGCAATACTCACCCATCAGTGCCGATGCCGCGTCGGTGTCGATTCGTTGATACGTGCAGGTTTTGAGGAATTTGCCTACCCACAACCCCCCCGTGTAGCGGGCGGCTTTTCGAGTAGGCAGGGTATGGTTGGTGCCGATGACCTTGTCGCCGAAGCTGACATTCGTTCGCGGCCCGAGAAAGAGCGCGCCGTAGTTATGCATGTTGCGCAGGAAATACGCAGGGTTTCGAGTCAACACCTGGACGTGCTCGGAGGCGATGTGGTCGGCGATCTGGACCATTTCCTCCTCAGAGTCCGCCACGATCACCTCTCCGTAGTTTTCCCAAGCCTGCCCCGCGATCCGTGCGGTTGGCAAGACCGCCAACAAGCGCCCGACTTCGGCCATGGTTTCCCTTGCGAGCGCTTCGGAGGTGGTGAGCAAAATGGCCGGACTATCCGGACCGTGCTCGGCTTGCCCGAGCAGGTCAGTGGCGCAGATCTCTGCATCGACGCTGTCATCGGCGATCACGAGTGTCTCGGTGGGGCCCGCGAAGAGGTCGATCCCGACACGCCCGAAGAGTTGACGCTTCGCCTCGGCCACATAGGCATTTCCCGGGCCGACCAACATGTCGACTCCTTCGATAGTCTGCGTACCCAGTGCCATTGCACCTACAGCCTGGATTCCCCCAAGCGCGTAGATTGCGTCAGCGCCCGCTAGTTGCTGTGCCGCGACGATTGCCGGTGCCAAAGCACCTTGGAAAGGTGGCGCGCAAGTGATGACGCGCGGCACGCCAGCCACCTTGGCGGTGATCACCGACATATGCGCCGATGCGAGGAGGGGATACTTGCCACCCGGAACGTAGCACCCGGCCGCATTCACCGGGACGTTCTTATGGCCCAGAACGACGCCCGGGAGTGTTTCAATTTCCAAATCGCGAATGCACTCGCGTTGAGCCCGCGCGAAGTTACGCACTTGCGTCTGTGCGAATTCGATGTCGCGAAGCGCCCGATCAGGCATCCGGTCGAGGCATGCCTGGATCTCCTTCTGCGTCAGGCGGTAGTCCTCTCGGTCCCACCGGTCGAACTTGATTGAAAGATCCCGCACGGCCGCATCGCCTCGCTGTGCGATGTCCGAGAGCGTGGCTTCGACGACATCCCGCACCTTTTGCAAATCGTCTGCACGCGACGCGGCCGATCGACTCTCCTTCAACCAATGAGCCATAGGCGGACCCTCTCTAAAACCTCTGTAAAATCTATATTATTAGAAATCTGGTGCAATATTAAAGGCCCTTTAGCCAAAGCTGGACGCCAATAGATCAGCACAATTAACAGAAAACAATCGCATCACAGCAGGGCCACGGCAAGCTCTCATTTAGTAAGATTATCATTAAAAATAGATTTTAATTAGAACTTATATATACTATCTCAAAGACCGATAGCGTTGCAGTCATCATGAAGAGGGGGAGCGATGAAACTGCTAGGAATTCGTCCTGGGGCGATTGTCGCGGGTGCGTTTGCAGGCTGCTGCTCACTTTGCATCGCAGCCCAGTCTGAGATGGCCGATGGACCCAACGCCGCCACCAACCACGCCATCGTGAGCGATCAGCCTGAAACATCTCTGCAGGAGATCGTTGTCACTGCCCAAAAACGGAGTGAAAACCTACAGCGCGTGCCCATCACGGTCTCAGCCGTGAGCGCCAACACGTTGGAAGGGATGGGAATTGAAAGCACCACGCAGATCGCCCAGGTCTTTCCCGGCGTTAGCACACGTGTCACTTATAACCAGTTGGAGCCGTACGTACGCGGGGTAGGCACCGGTGCCGCCGGGCCCGGAATCGAAAACCCGGTCGCCCTCTATGTCGATGGCGTTTATTACGGATCGCAAGTCGCAACGGCATTTTCCCTGATCGACGTGAGCCAAGTTGCAGTCCTGAAGGGTCCTCAGGGCACACTGTTTGGGCGTAACGCCACGGGCGGTGTGATTCAGGTGACTACCCGCGATCCGTCGCAGGAGTCGAGTGGGGTCTATCGGATTAGCTATGACAACTACCGAACCGCAACGGGGGATGCGTATATCTCCGGCGCCATTTCACAGGATCTCGCGGCCAGCCTGACGGTCCGCTACAGCGGCGCTGGCGAAGGGTGGGGTAGAAATATCGCTACGGGCGATGAGAATCACAAGCTCTTTGGTGACAAGGATTTTCACGCGAAGTTGAAGTTTACGCCCGACGACGCGACGACCGTCCGCGTGAGTGGCGATTGGTCCGCGAAAACGGATAATCTCGGGCCAAACCTGGTGCCCGTGCACCCGCAATATATGACTGGCCTCCTGCCGGGTTATACAGCGACGAGTAACCCGTGGGACAACGACTCCTTTCTCCCGAATCGCAATCGCTTCATTGCGGATGGCGTCGCGGTGCAAATCGATCGGGATCTTGCGCCAGTGCGCCTTGTCAGCATTTCGTCCTATCGTGCCGATCATCTAACCAACCAGTTCGATTCTGCGGGCACACCCACACCGGGCCTCGGTATTTTTATCGACGAGCACACCGATCAGTATACCCAGGAGTTTCAGGTCATCTCGAAGCCCGGCCAGTGGCTCGACTGGCAGACGGGCCTCTTCTATTACCGAGGCTGGGGAGTGGATGATCCGATCACCGCAGTCATCTATCCAGCGCTCTCCGCGGGCCCGACGCTCAATGTCGTCACCGATACGCGGGAAACAACCGAATCGGCCGCCGGCTACTTCCAAGGAACCAAGGAGATTGCGCTAGACACGAACCTGACACTCGGTGCGCGCTACACCTGGGAGCACCGTACGTTCCGTCCGAGTCAAGGCACCTACATCGGTGACGCTTTGATTGCGACTCTTCCCCCGCCCAGCTATCCGCTCAACAAGACATACGAAAAGCCGACATGGCGCGTAGCCCTCGACCACCGATTCACGGACGATATCCTTGGCTACGTTTCCTACAATCGCGGCTTCAAGAGCGGAGGCTATAACACGCATTCCGCCGATAATCCGCCCTATAACCCGGAGACGCTCGACGCGTATGAGATTGGCACGAAAACGGAGTGGCTGGCGCACCGGCTCCGAGCCAACGCGGCGGCGTTCTATTACGACTACTCGAACGTGCAGGTCGCCAAATATACGACAACGTCTCTAATCTACAATGGCGCCAAAGCAAGGATCTACGGTCTCGACCTCGACATCGACGCGCAGGTCACGGCGGGACTGCAGGTCAGCGCGGGCATCGAATGGTTGCATGCCCGTTATACTGAGTTCCCACTCGCTCCTTACAGTACGCCGGTCGTCGGCGGGGGTGCATTGTTGTACTACACCAATGCGGCTGGCAATACACTCAACAACGCGCCGAATGCCACTGCGACCTTGCGGTTCGACTATAACGTACCGTTGCCGGTCGGCTCGTTGAATCTGAGTGCCGCCAATAGCTACAGCAGTGGCTATTATCAGGAACCGGACAACTTTCTACGGCAGCGCGCTTACAATCTGACCAACGCGTCCATCGCTTGGGTCTCGAGCGATAGTCGGATTACGCTGCGTTTGTTCGGCAACAATCTGTTTGACAAAGCGGTTGCGACGCAGCTATCGACGTTGTCGGTCCCTCCGATAGGTTATGTTGCCGACTATGCAGCGCCACCCCGCATCTACGGAGTGTCCGCGCAATACAAATTCTGAGCGGCGGGTACGATTTGTGCTGGGCGGGTCCTTACGGCCAGCCCCAGGAGATCTCACATGAGTTCGACAACGAATCTTCAAGTCGCAAAGACGTTTTTGGCGAAGATCGGATCCGGGGCATCTCCAGACGAGGTGGCAGCGCTGTTTAGCCCCGACCTCGACTGGAACATTCCGGGCGACGCCGGCGTACTTCCCTGGGTCGGGCACAAAACCGGGCGGCGGGCCGTTGCAGACTTCGTGCGCGACTCGGGGCGCATGATCGAGCGCATCAGTTTCGAGGTACATGATGTGCTCGCGAACAATGATCGCGCCGTCATCCTGGGAGGATTGTCAACCCGAATCAAAAGCACCGGTAAGATCATCGACACCGCTTTTGCCATCATCCTGACCATCGTCGGCAGCGAGATCACGCGCTTCGTGATGTTGGAGGATAGCTTTAAAACTTCCGAGGCCGCGCGGGATGCGGCGTTATGACTCAGGCCACCGCGCAGGATCCGCGCGTTTGGGGCATCAACGATGGCATGGGGGCATTCCGCGAACTAAGCAGACCTGGGGACGGGGCTCCAGCAATGAGTGAGCGCCGGCGCGTAGTCGAATTTTTGTGGGAGGGCGGTGGGGTGAAAGGCCGCGATCAGTTCCGATGGACCGCGCCGGCCCGAGAGGCCCCCCACATTCCAATCACGGCCAATCCCGCGGCCGCTGCGAAACAAATGAGGTAGGTTTCGTGTCCTATCGCTGCGCCCTGCCGCGCCAGCAGCGCGCCACCCAGCGCCAACACCGAGGAGACCGCCATGGCATCTGCCAGCTGCAGCGCAGAGCTGTTTGCGCCCTGGGCTTCGACGGGGGAGAGTTCGAGCGTCAGTGTCGAGAGAATGGGGTACATGATGCCCATGCCTAACCCTGCCACCCCCCAGCCGATAATGCTGGTGTAGAGCGGTGTTCCCGGGATCAAAACGAGGGGCTGTGCGGCAATGCCTACAACCATTGCCATCATGCCTCGCCGCAACGCGCGGTATCGCGCCGATGGTGAGGCTTGCCGGCCCTCGTACCAGGAACCCGCCGCCCAACCCAACGCACCGGCCGTCAGAGCTGAACCCGCAAGCGCGGGTGAGAGTCCACGTTCGGTTGTCATCATCAGCGGCACAAATGCCTCGGCGCCAAAGAACGCTGCGGCGGCCAGACCGCGTAGTGCAAACACCGCCGGCAGCCCTTGCCTCAGAGCAAGCGTTCCTGGCGGCAAAAGCCTTTGCGCTGAGCAGGCGGCCGCCACGAGCCCCCCTGACATCAACAGCACGCCACCCCGACCAGGTATCTGACCGGCAATGTGCAGCAGCGCGACGCTGGATCCTGCGATCAGTGCCCACAGCATCCTGCCTCGTGTGTCATCCGATGGTGGCACCTGCTCGGACGGCGGCGCACTGATGCCACGTAACGCCGGGCGCACAAGAAACACGGACGGTATCGTGAGCAGTACGACTCCCAGGAATACAGCTCGCCAGCTTACGAATTGAACGAGCAATCCAGCTATGGCAGGTCCAATGACCGAAGGCAGTACCCAGGCCGCAGCGAAGGCTGCAAAGACCCGCGGACGCAACTCTTGCGGATAGACGCGGCCGACTATGACGTACAAAGCAACGTACAGCACACCAGCTCCGAAGCCTTGCATCGCGCGGCCCATGACCATCAGCGTCATCGTCGGAGCGAGGCCTGACATCAGGAGGCCCGCAACAAATACGAGGACGCCGGACCAAAGGGGCTTTCGAGGGCCAAAACGGTCGCACCAGTGTCCGGACGCAACAGTCGCAATGATAGCCGCGGCAAACGGCGCACCGAAAGCAAGCGCATAGAGATTCAACCCATGCAGAGCCCGAGCCACGGTCGGCATCGCGGTTGCAACCGCAACGGACTCGAATGCCGACTGTGCAACCAACATCACTGCGCCAATCGACAACGCCCGATACGGGAGCGACCACAGGGTCTCCGCTACCGTCGGCGGGAGGGACACGTCATGTTCCAAGGAATCTTTCACTTTGAATCTGGGCATGGCTGAGGCGCGTGCGACCAATGTAGCAGAATACCGGAATATTGGAGTTCCCAGGACTTCGTGGAAACTCGTTTTAACGGAGTTTGGTCGCCGCTTCGAAGTCTGCGGGACAGGACGCAGGCAGCCTACAAAAGGCAGCACTGGAATGACGATCGGCGCGGACTGTCCTTGGAAGTTGTATTCGATTTGCAGCGAGTATCCGGCGCGCAGGATCTTCTGTATGTCATGGTTCGTACACGCGAATTCGCCCACCTGCGCTCTCAGTTCGACTTGCGCGACGAAATCAGAGAATTCTGGAAGATCACCGCTCCGTCTGTGATGCCCAACGTAACAGATAGTTTTTTTGCCCAGCGGATCGTCCTCAGTTGCCATGAGGAACGGAGTGTTTCGATTCTGGAGGAAAATGCCATGTTGAAGCGCCGCCAACTATTTCAATCTCGTCAGGTTGGCAATGAAAGACCGCACCCACGTCGTCCCGCCATCCATTGAATACGACTCTTCGTATTGATGCGAGTCCGCTTTGATGTCAGACCACACGGCTCTCACCAGGATCGCTTTGCCATTCAAGGTATCCGGACCGATCAGCACGCCGCGACCGTCCCTGAATTCACCGACATTGGGCGATGATAGAGTCCCGACTTTACTGTTCACAAACGACTGGCTCCACTGATGGGCTTCCGGGTTGTACAGAAATAGCGTCAATCCTTCCCAGTGTCCCTTCGGGCCGTCCGCTTCGATCTCCTCGAGTTGCGCCCGACCGTCCCACACCTTGCGCACGGTCACCGTTCCAGAGAGCTCCACCGATTTCGTGCCGCCCTCGAACGGGTCGAGGTAACGCTGTATTTGGGTCTGCCACACGCCGATGTTGAAATCGAAATCGTGCTGTCCGTCGCGCAACGCCGGCGGAGCAGGGGATGCGCCGCTACTCGGACAGCAAAGAGCAATACTGGCGATCGTTCCCAGCGCGGCTGCAGTCCGTAATGAATGTTTCATTTCCTTCTCCAGAGAAGGGTCTTTGGATACGTTGATCTGTATAGAGCGCATACAAAAGAACCACTTGAGAAAAATTGCGTGGATCACTTTATGGGAGGTCGTTGCCCTCGCTGGAGCGCATCGGGCACCCCTTTACCGTCCGTCGCTGTTTTTTGCAGGAGGTCGCGCAGCGGCTCAAGTGAGTGCCGGTACAAACCAGCGCATCTCGTTTGTAGTGCTGAACCCCAGCGATTCGTAAAGTGGACGACCCGCGTTCGATGCGTGGAGGACTACACGGTCTGTTCCTTTCTCCACAGCCCAGGGCTGTGATTGTCGTCTCGTCCGATATCGCATGGCCAATCGCCCGCTGATTGTCCACTGCTGTCACTGTCGTTGGTGCCAGCGTGAGACCGGCTCATCGTTCGCCCTGAATGCCCTGATCGAGGCCGATTATGTGGTGCAATTGGGCGCGGTGCCGCAGATCGTCGATACGCCTTCGAGCAGCGGCGAGGGACAGAAGATCTCACGCTGCCCACAATGCAAAGTGGCGGTGTGGAGTTCCTATTTAGATGCGGGCCCGGATATCGGGTTCGTCCGCGTCGGCACACTCGACGCGCCGGATCATCTTCCCCCTGACATCCACATCTTTACTTCATCCAGGCAACCCTGGGTTCAAATTCCAGCGGACGTTCCAGCCGTCGCGGAATACTACGATATTGAATCATTCTGGCCGCCGGAGAGTCTTGCCCGCCGTCGCTTGCTTGCGCCTCGGATTGAAGAATATCGGAGGTCACTTGGCAGCGGCAGGCATGCGTGCGGGAGGATCAAACAGGGAACTGTTGGCTGGTCGCTCGAGTACACGTGCAGACCTGCACCCGGATGCGACCTCTATTTCCCGATCTGGCGCCGGCCGTCTCAACGAATCAAAGAGTGGCGTTCGAGTCTGAAGATCATCTCGAATACCGCTGGTGGACGCCGCAAGACATCGTTGATTCCTGCGAACGGTTCTTTCCGCGAACCTTACCTACGGTGTTGTCCCGCATGCTGCAGGGCGAAATGATTGTCGAGCCCCTGGAGGTGTGGCCGGAAATCTAGCGGACGAAAGGCTCGAAGAGCTTGGTCGGCAGCACGACACGGCCGCCACTGGCGATGCTGTCTCCCGTGGTGTCACGAGGTTTTCTACTTGGTATGGTGAAAACGCGAATAGGTGGTCATTTCAGTGACCTGTCAATCCGAGTTACGCTGGTGCTCTATGTTTGCAAAGACAACACAGCGAGTCCGGCGCGACACCGGAAAAAAGTTCCGCAATTCGATAGTAGGCACTCAATTGGGCTGGGTGTTACTACTGTGGCTTTCGGGAGGTTTCTTTTTGGAGGCGCATGGAACGCCGGCGGTGGTCGAAGAAACAGTACACATCATGGGGCCACTTCCTGGCCTGAAGCTCGGACTGCGTCATGCCAGCACCGGCATGCGGGAAACTCAGCAGCCCATTGTTCTCATCCTGCCGGGTGCCGCGGTCCCTGTCTCCGGCAATCCGGATTACCCGTTTACGCCCGGCCGCTCGCTGATGACTGCATTGGCAGAAAATGGCCTGGACGTGTGGGCGCTCGATTACTACGGATTCGGGGAATCCGATCGCTATCCGCAGATGAATGAGCCGGCCGACAAACACCCGGCCCTCGGCACCGCGCAGGAGTGCGCCGACCAGGTCGATGCGGTGGTCACTTATTTAAAGAAGCACTCTCGTATGCAGCGGATCCTGCTCGTTGGCGATTCGGGAGGAACACTCGTCGCGGGTGTGTTCGCAACGCGGCGGCCCGCTGAAGTCGCGCGGCTGGTGTTGTTCGGTCCCGTGACACCGTTCACTGGGGGGCCTTCACAGGTGCCGCTTCCGGCATACGACTTGATGACTTCGGAGCAACTGTGGAGCCTGTTCACCAGTTGGAGCGATACGGTGGGGAGCCCCCCGGTCCTCGACCCGGGCGCGTCGCAGGCGTGGGCCGACAACTACTTGCGCAGCGACCCGACCAGTCGAACGCGCACGCCTCCAAGTGTCAAGATTCCGAACGGACGACAGGCAGACCTCGCTGCCGTGGCCAGTGGCCGCTTCCCATACGACCCGGGCCAGATCCTCGCACCAACACTGGTGGTAATGGGAGAATGGGACGCTATCGCCACTTACCCAGGAGCCGAATGGCTGTTGCACGCCTTACGACAGGCTCACTCTCGCCGCCTGGTTGTCATTGGCCACGGCAGTCATACAATTCAATTCGAGGCAGAGCGCAATGAGCTCTACCGGACACTGGCTGACTTCCTGCTCGAGCGTGATTGAATGCAGGCCTAAGACTGAAGCCCGACCGACTGTGGATTCTCACTGTTTCGAAATCGCAACTTCACCATCGGCGTCGTGGGCCTGTCGGTCGTCACCATGTGCATCGGAGGCGGCATGGGGGCCGCGGCGCTATTCGAGGTGCTCTGATCTTCGTGCCCTTGGTTCTTGGGCATTTTGCGTAATCGGAACGCCACTCCCGATAGGATGCCGGCCGCTCCACAAGAGCCGCCAAGCGGCAATGCTGAAGTCGCGAGCCTCAGAATCGATAGGCATTTGCAAGAGGCGAGCAGCCCGAGTTGACCTATGCATCACCTGCTTCCACAATAGACTCTATGTATGATATGAGAAGCCACGGAAGCACTTTAGATTGCTGGGAGGGCTCCGGCGTGCTGCTGCGACTGCAATGTCAGATGCGATAGATGCAGTGCATGCAGGAGCCTCGCTCAGGTTCGAGCCGTGCCCGACCCGCCGCAAGAACCGCATCCACAAGCAGTGAGGGGGTAGCGTGTCAAACGAAGACATCTTCTTTACCGGCTTTGGTGGTACGAGACTGCGGGCGGTGGCATGCGGGAATACCAACAATCCAGCAGTCTTGCTCTTGCATGGCGCCGCACAGTCCAGTGCGGTCTGGCACGATATTGCAGCCGCTCTCGCTGATGCCGGACGCTATGTTATCTCGCTGGACCTTCGCGGACATGGCGAAAGCGAATGGTCCGCTGATGGTCACTATGACTTCGGTGCGTTCGTCGAAGATTTGAGGTTGGTTCTGGCGCAGCTCGGCAGTCGTCCCGCGGTGATCGCGGCCGGCCTGGGCGCGTGGATCGCCATTGCCGCTCTCGGTTCGGATTCGGAGATTCTGGCGGCGGGGTTGGTGCTCGTGGATGTTCCCACCGATCTCGAGCCCGCCACCATCGAGCGGATTCGAGCGCGCTTCGCAGCGACGGTCGGAGAGGCCGGTCAGTCGAGTTGGGACGTGCGATGGCTGAAAACATGGACGCATGCGGGCGTTCTCGATCGAATCACAGCCGCGGCACCCAACGTGAAGCTACCGGTATTGATGCTGCGTGGAACCCTCAGCGACATCGATGCGCCGACGCGCACCGCCGAGTTGATCGACCTGCTTCCGGACATCGAAATGGCCGACGTCGCGGGCGTACGCTTGCTGATCGCCGATCATGCCCTCGAAGAGTTCAATTCCGTGCTTCTCGATTTCCTCGAGCGCCGACAACCGCGTGGACCGGCTGAGTATCGGAGCGGTTCCGATTTCAGAACGCTTCGCGATGCGCTCGGATGCTTCGCCACCGGAATCACGATCGTCACGGCTTTGGCGCCGGTACAGACGCCGATCGGGCTCACCGCGAACAGCTTCACCTCTGTATCGCTCGATCCACCGCTCATCCTAGTATGCATCGCTGCCTCGGCTGGCAGCGCAGCCGTGCTTCGCAACGCTGACCGGTTTGCCGTGAACGTGCTGCAAATCGGCCAACAGCCGGCGTCCTCGCGGTTTGCTTCGAGATCGAGCGATCGGTTTGCGGCGACCGATTGGAACATAGGGGAAATGGGCGCTCCAGTCTTGTCGAACTCGCTCTGTGCCTTCGAGTGCGAGCGCTTCGCGGTCCATGACGCGGGTGACCACTTTCTGCTCCTTGGCAGAGTGTTGAAGGCTACGTTCGAACCAAGACGCGATCCCTTGCTGTATTTCCGAGGAAAATACAGGCGGTTGCACTTCGCCTGATACGACCGCCGATATGGCGGCGCTCTGAGCATTCGCTTGTCTCCATAACCAGTGGCTGAGGTTCGGCCGTCCTTCGATCGATGGACACTTCCGATAACGGTGACACCCACACCATTCTCTGCTGTTGATATCGCGCCGGTGAGCACAGCGCAGAAGCCGCCTAACCCTCTTCCATAATAGACGTCATGACTGAATCTGCTGCGAGTCGATAGCCCGGCTCGAGGGCTTGGGCCTTCAAACTCCCCTCATGGTGCTGAATGGCAGCCATTTGACATGATTACAAAAGATATGTAGTGTCTATTTTGAAGACGGCACTGACCGTTTGAAAGCGGCGGGAGAGGGGGAATGGCAAAGCGGTTAGAGATCTTTCTTGCATCGTCGGTGGCGCTTGCGCTTTGGTCGGGGACGGTGCAGGCGCAGGCTTCCGGCTCCGCTCCGGTACCTTCTGCCCAGAGCCAGACGTCAGCCGAACCAGAGGCCGCTGGCCTTCAGGAAATCATCGTCACCGCGCAGCGACGCGGCGAGGATTTGCAGCGCGTCCCCGTAAGTGTCATCGCCGTACAAGCCGAGACGCTGCGTACGTTGCAGATCGCGACCGTTGCCGACTTGCCGCAACTGGCGCCCGGGCTTACGGTCGTTCGCAGCGGCGGCATTGTTCCCTATATCCGCAGTGTCGGAACGCTGACTGTTGGTTTCACCGGAGAGGGTGCGGTGGCCGTCTACCTGGACGGCGTATATCAGCCGAATGCGTCCTCGGCACTGTTCTCGTTCAACGACATCGAACGCATCGAGGTGCTCAAGGGGCCGCAAGGCACTTTATACGGCCGCAACTCCACTGGCGGCCTGATCAACGTCGTCACCCGGTCCCCGGAAGGACCAGCGCAAATCGAGGGATCGATCGGCTACGGCAATTACCAGACCGTAGACGCAAAGCTTTACGCATCGACGCCCTTCGCGAATGACTTGTGGTTCAGTATCGCCGCCACCGATTCCCACCAGGGAAGAGGATACGCGATCAATACCGTGACCGGCGATCGCATCCTCGAGAACGAGCAGACGGGGCTGCAGAGCAAATTGTTGTGGGAACCCGGCGCCAACACGAAGCTCGAGTTGAGCGGCTTCTACAACCATACCGAGAATGATAACGGCATAGCATTCTTCATTTTGCCCGGCACGGTGACTACCGACGGTACGCCGTCTCCCGGCAACTTTCAAAGCGCCACCCGGCGCAATCCTCATTCGAAGCTCAATCAGTACAATGTCTCGCTGAAGGCCGATCAGGATCTCGAGTTCGCCACATTCACGAGCCTGACGAGCTACAGTCATGCGGAACAGCCGCTACGTTTCACACAGAGCGGGTCTCCCGGCGCGCCCGTTCTGGGCAGGTCGGCGGTTGAGTTGAATCTGTTCGGCCGCAGCAGCACCTTCAGCCAGGAATTACAGCTGACCTCTGCGAAATCGGATTCACCCTTCGAATGGGTGGTCGGCGCCTTCTATCTCAACGACGACACGTTTCTTCGCCAGGAAACCTACGGCACTTGCATCGGATCGAGTTGCGCGCCGGCGCCGATTCCCACGCGCCTGTACTCCTATCCGACGACCCGGTCTTATTCCGGATATGGCGAAGGGACTTACGAGGTCACGTCGACCACGCGGGTGACGTTGGGTGCGCGATACACCTATGACGAGAAGGCGCTATCCGGCTACACCGAGCCGCTGCCCGGCTTGCCTAATTCGCCAGCCGCCCTTCCCCCGACGGTCGTGATTCATCCGGGCGACCCTTATCCCGGCAATCCAACAGGCATTCCGACCGAGTCGGTCTATCCGAAGGTCACCTATCGTGCAGTTCTGGCGCAGGATCTGAGCGACCATATCACCACCTATGTATCATACAATCGCGGCTTCAAGTCGGGCACCTACAATCCGATTGCCTTCAACAACGCTCCGGTTCACCCGGAAGTTCTGGATGCATTCGCCGCAGGCATAAAGAGCGAACTGTTCGATCGGCTGCTGCGCATCAACATCGAGGGGTTCCACTACAACTACAAGGATTTGCAGCTGCGTTCGACGGCGCCGCCCGCGCCGGTCGGCGGCGCGCTGCTCCTCAACGCGGCGAAAGCGAAGATTGACGGCGTCGACGCGGACTTTACCCTTGCCCCGAGCCGAAATTTCTCGATCTATGGAAGCGTCGAGTACCTGGATGCGCATTACGAGAGCTTTGCGGGCGGCACATGCGTCACGCCGCGCACGATCGGAGGTGCAATCCTGGGTGGCTCGACGGCAACGCCCTGTGATCTGAGCGGGATGCGCCTTCCGCAGGCGCCGGAATTCTCGTTCACGCTCGGGGCCAGCTACGCCGTTGATACTGGTATAGGCAGAATCACTGCAGCGATAAACGATTCCTTTAAGGGCCGATACAACTTGGTGGCCGATGGCTATATTCAGAATGCTCCTCATCATCTCCTCAACTCTTCGCTGAATTGGGAGTCTTCGAACGGCTACTACAACGCTCAACTTTATGGTCGTAACCTAACCAACAGCTACTACTATGTCGGGGCGGGCGAAGCCGTCGCGAACAACGATCTTTATCTGGCAGGCGCGCCGCGCACCTACGGAGTGACTTTGGGTTTCAAGTTCTAGGCAATTCACGAAGTTCGTAGAACAGCCATGAGATTGATCCGCTTTGAATGCGAGCATGGGGCGCGGACAGGCGCTCTGGTTGGAGACGGGATCGTCGATCTCGTTTCCGCGGGCAGCCGCTGGACCACGATCCGGGATATCGCGGCCGCCGGCCGGGTGGCGCTTGCGGAGCTCGGCGAGTTGGTTGGCCGGAGCGAGCCGTCGCATCGATTGACGGATGTCCGCCTGCTCGCGCCAATCGAGCGGCCCGGCAAATATCTCGCGATCGGCATGAACTACGCCAAGCACCTCGAGGAGGCGGACAAGCTGGGCGTTGCCCGGGCGAAGCATCAGACGTGGTTCAACAAGCAGACCACCTGCGTGTCCGGACCCTATGACGACATCAATCCGGGGGTGACGGAAAAGCTCGACTATGAGGTCGAACTGATCGCGGTGATCGGGAAGCCGGGCAAGAGAGTGAACGAGGCCGAAGCGCAGGATCACGTGTTCGGCTATTGCGTAGGCAACGACGTGTCGGCGCGCGATTGGCAGTTCCATACGCCGACGTTCACCATGGGGAAGTCGTTCGACACGCATGGGCCGATCGGGCCCTGGATCATCATGGCCGATGAAGTTGGCGATCCCCATGATTTGCGGCTACGCGCCTGGGTGAATGGTGAGCTTCGCCAGGACAACAACACCGGCAACATGATTCATAACCTATGGGCGCAGATCGCCTATCTCTCGACTGCCTTCACGCTCGAGACCGGCGACCTCATCGCCACGGGTACGCCCGAAGGGGTCGGCGTCGGGAGGGAGCCGCCGGTGTTTTTGCAGCCCGGCGACATCGTTCGCTGTGAGATAGACGGCATTGGCGCGATCGAGAACCGGGTCGGCTACGCGAGCTGAAAAGGAGAGGCGAGATGGCTGCGCTGAACGCTCTGTCGGTCACCCTCGAAGTCCCGGAAATCGAGCCGGGACTGGAGTTCTACACCGATGCCGGTCTGGTCGCGGACATCGAGGGCAACATCGCGTACCTGCGCTGCACAGGACAGGATCAGGCTTCAATCGTCCTGATCGGCGGCAAGGCGAGGAAGCGCCTACACCACATCTCGCTTCGCGCCGACGATCTCGACGGCATCGCCGCTCGTGTGCCTGCGCACGGAGGGCGGTTGGTGGCCGCACCCGAACGGTTCGAGGACACTGGCCTCTGGGTCGAAGATCCGAACGGCATGTTCATCTATCTGTGCGAACGGGCGGTCGATCCCGAACTGGTTGCGGTCGAAACCCCCTTCGCGATCAACGCGCCGGGCCGTCTGACGCGGGTGAGGCGCTCGGCGATCCTACCCCGGAGGGAATACCCGCCGGCCAAGCCGCTGCGACTCGGCCACATTCTGGTGTTCAGCCCCGACGTGATGAAGAGCGTCACGTTCGTTACTGAAGCGCTTGGGATGGGCCTCGCCGATCACGCCCAAGACGTCATCGCCTTCGCCTGCGCCCGCAAGGACAGCGACCATCATGTTGTCGCATTCGCCAAGTCATCCGGAGTTGGTTTCCATCACGCGAGCTTCCAGGTCGCCGACCCTGACGAGGTCGGTCGTGGCGGTCGCACGCTGGTCGCGAAATCGGGGCGCGGCGACTGGGGCTTTGGCCGGCACACCATCGGATCGAACTTCTTCCATTACATCCAGGACCCTTGGGGATCGTGGTTCGAATATTATTCCGACATGGACCATATCGATGACTATGCCCTCTGGACCCCCACCAACTACAGTATGGAGGACAGCCTCGCGAGTTGGGGTCCGGAGGTCCCGCACGACTTTGTCCACAATTATGAAGTCGACAAGTTGGGGTTCTCCTCGACGTCGAGGCCGAACGCCGTCGCTGCCGGATGATCTGCAGTAATCGTGTGCGATCGGCGCGGAGGTTAGGATGATGGAGCCGCAACAGGAGCTCGACTGCGCTGATCGGGAGGCTCTCGATCGGGCATCGATCCGGGATGTGATTGAGGCGTGGGTTATCTGGCGCGACAGCGGCCAATGGAATCGCCTTGTCAGCTTGTGGCATGACGACGGAGAAATGGTGGCGACCTGGAAGCAGGCCCGCGCGGCGGATTTCCTCGCCGGCTCGCGCGCCGCCTGGACGGCTGGGTTGGACATCCAGCACCTCCTTGGGGGAACGGCAATCGATCTGGCGGGCGATCGGGCGATTGCGCAGACGAAGATGACGATCAGTCAGCGCGCCACCGTCCACGGCGTGTTGGTGGATGTGGTCTGCATCGGCCGCTTCTATGATTTTTTTGAAAAGCGTGTGGGGAAATGGGGCATTGTGTTGCGTCAGCCCACATATGAACGGGACAGGATGGATCCTGTCGAGGCCGGCGCCGTGCCCAAACTCGACCCTGCATTGCTTGCGGAATTCCCCGAAGGATATCGCCACCTCGCGTATGTTCAGAGCGAGTCGGGAATGCAGGTGAAGCGCAACATGCCGGGCCGGGTGGGACCAGAGGTGGACGGGCTGTATTCTCGTGGTCGCGCCTGGCTTGCTGGTCGGTTAGGACATCCCGGTGACGCGCGGTTTGGTGAAGCCTGAACTACTGGCCTGTCTACTCCGGATGCGACGCGGAGGGGGAACGCGAACCCTGGTGTCCAATCGTTCGTGCCCGTCATACCGGCGATTCACGCGATCCCCTTCACGAACGTCCGCCCTTGCTGCTCGGTTGCCAATACCGGCAGCTCATCGTATTAGACAAGTGTATGCTATGGGAAACGGTACAGGGTGACGGGCGTGTATCCAACAATGGCTGTGACGCGATGAGCCGGGACGAGTTCGAAAGTGCCGACCACCGGGTCCGCGTGGCGCGCGAGCGCCGCGAGCGGATGCGCGCGCGCCTGCTCAAGGCGGTGATGCATGTCTATGCCGGGCACCTCGAGGAAGGGCCGCCGTCCGTCGACTCCGTCATCCACCAAGCCGAGGTCTCGCGTGCCACCTTCTACAAATATTTCAACTCGGTCGAGGAAGCGATATCCGCTCTCGGCAGCGAGCTCGTAGACGAGATGATCGCGAGCCTGATCAATCTCTACAACCCGCGTGATACGGCATTCTTTCGTATGACAGGCTCGATTCAGCTTTTCCTGCTGCGCAGTGTTATCGACCCGACATGGGCCGCCTTTGTTGGCCGAAGCGACGGTCTCGCGCGTGACAGCGAACTCTTTCGCGGCATTACCACCCACCTGGCTCAATCGCGGGAGTCTCATCTCGTCGAATTCAAGAATCTCGAGGCCGCGACGACGATCGCCATTGGTTCGCTGATGCAGGCGATCCGCCATCTGGCAGTGACCCGAAATCCGAGCCGGGAATATATCGAGGAAGTGACCGTGATGATCCTGCGAGCACTTGGCCTCGATGCCGATAAGGCAGCGGAAACGGTTCGCGATCGCACGATCTACATTCGTGGCCTCGCGCCGGACTGCCTGCCGTGGTGGCGGGATCCGTGGAGATGAAACGACCTGCAGATGGACCGGCACGGGCGATGCATGTTAGAGGCATCGCGAGTGCGACGATACGCTTTGCAGAATGGCTCCTGGCTCTATGCCTGTTGGGTCTTCCTGCGTGGAGCGCCTATCCGCAAACGCTGCCTTCGCCGGACGCCCCGTTGAGTCTCCACGCGCTGGGCGGCGGCGCTTATTGGGTGTCAGGCGGCATTTCAAACACCGGATTTGTCGTGGGGAGTACCGGCATCATTGCCATCGACGCCCAGATGTTCGTACCGGCGACGAGGCGCGTAATGGCGCAGATTGCGGACATTACCCGTGAGCCGGTCAACGTCGTCATTCTCACTCATAGCGATCCGGACCACGTCAACGGCCTGCCGGGTTATCCCGCCGGTGTGAAGGTGGTCGCACAAGAACAGGTCAAAGCGGAGGTCGAGGACGCGCTCGACCATCCGCTCCCGGGAATCACGCCTCCCCCGGCCGAAGTGAGAGCTTATCTGCCAACGGAACTGATCCAGCGTCGGAAGGTAGCCGAGATCGATGGTGTCAGGATCGAGCTTTTACATGTGGCGCCCGCGCACACCGATGGCGACCTCATGATATTTCTTCCTCGGCAAAAGATCGTCTTCGCGGGTGACATCCTGACGCCGGGTGCGGGGCCCTATCCCGTGATCCATCTCGAGAAGCGAGGAAGCTCTGCAGGCTGGATTCGGTCGGTGAAGGCAATGCTTGCACTCGACGCGGAGGTGTTCGTGTCGGGCCACGGAGCTGTTCTCGCGCGCGAGGAGGTCGAGGCTCGTCTGTCCGCAACCGAGCAAAGACGGGCTGAGATCGCGGCTCTCATCCGCATGGGGCGAAGCCTCGACCAGGTACGGGCGCAGTTTAACGATGCGCGCGCGCCTGGAATTGCAGGGCGCTTCCCGACGTTTATCGAAACGACTTATCGGGAACTCGCCGGGGGAGGGAGCGCACAGGGAGCGCCGTGAAGACGGTCTAGCTGTACAGCAGCGGCTTCATAGGATACAAGATGTATATTATGATAGCGCCCGATCGGATTGGTTGCCGGTGTAGGCAGTGACCGGCGACTGACGCGGTGCGACGAAGAGGTTACGACTATGCACGGACGAGGAGGCGGCACGTTCGGAGCCTCGGTTCCGGTCGATGAAGTGGGATGCGTCGCTGGCGCTCCCGATCATCTCTGCAACGCTCACTACGATCGGGCTTGGCGCGTCCTCCTGGGTGCCGGCATCTGCATGTTCTGCGGACAACCGGCAGTGATCCTTTTCACGTTCGGGATCATGGTGCCTGCTGTCGCCACGAGCACCGGATGGCCGGCTGTAGTGATGGCGGCAGCCATCGGGCCGGCCACGTTCCTTACCTCGTTGCTCGCGCCCGTTGCCGGTCGCATGGCCGACCGGTTCGGTGTCCAACGCGTCGCCCTCATCGGTGGGCCTGCCTTTGCAGTGGGATTTATCGCTATAGGAACGCTGTCAAAGTCATCCGTGCAGTTCGCCATCTTGCTTGCGCTTACATGCGCGCTCGGTTTCGCCGCGACGCCAGTGATCTATGCTCAACTCGTGAGCAGCTGGTTCGAGAAGCGCCGCGGACTTGCGTTGAGTTTGATGTTCGCCTGCACATCGCTGGGAGTTGCCTTCTGGTCACCCTATGCGGCAGCCCTGCTCGTGCGGTTCGGCTGGCGAATTGCCTACGCCATTATCGGGTTGTCGGCGGGCGCGCTCATTTTCGTGGCCGCGCTGTTTCTGATCCGCGATGCGCCCCGCGCCGATCCGCGTCTCGAGCATGACTCCGCGCTTCCTGGCGTGGCCCCCAAGGACGCCTTCAAGAGTGCAACCTTCTGGAAGCTGGCTGTTGTTTTCATGCTGGTAACGGGTGCCTTGGCGGGCACCTCGGTCAACCTGCCGATCCTGTTGAAACAACATAATCTTCCGCTGACGACAACAGCGGGCGTGATCTCGGTCGTTGGCCTCGCCATGTTTCTCGGGCGCCTGCTGGCGGGCGTTCTTCTGGACAAGTTTTATTCGCCGTACGTGACCTCGGGATTTACGCTCATACCGGTCGCCGGATTTTTGACTGTGGCTCTCGAGCCCAGTGTTGCGGCATTCTTTGTACTCGCAGCACTGATCGGCTTCGGTCTGGGCGCCGAGCTGAACGCTGCGGCATACATTGCGTCACGCGCATTCGGGCTGAAAGCGTTCGGCGCCATATACGGCGCTATCACCCTTGCCTATGGGATTGCGAGCGCACTCGGACCGGCCCTTGTTGGCGGTATGCTTGCAGCGGATACCGATAGTCGGCCGATATTCCTGGTCTGCATTGCCGGTCTCGCCAGTGCAGTGTTGATTCTGCTTTCAATCAGAGCTGCTGACCTTCCCTTCGACTACAGGGATGAGGAACGGTCCGCTACCTAACTCGAACTGGATGGAGTTGTGACATGTCGAGTGTTGATCCGCGTGACCCGGGCCGACGGTCGCTATTGCAGGCCGGCCTTGGTGTATCGATGGGGCTGATGATCGCGGAAGCCGCGGGAGCGGAGGCGTTCGGACCCTTGCTCGATCGCCTCGCTGTCGCCGACCTCGTGACAAGGGAGCGCGCAGCACGCGACGCCAGCGAGTGGGCCGAAATGGCTGCTTGCTATGCTGCTGACTCGCACATTGAGGTTTCCTGGTTTCAGGGGACCGGTAAGGACTTCGTCGCCGCCAGTCAAAAAAATCTTTCCGCGAGGAGGCTGAGTCAGCACATCCTGGCTCCCACAACCGCATTGGTCAGCAACAATCGCGCTATTGCGCAGACACCCTGCCAATTGTTGGGATTCGTGTCACTGGACGACCTGGACGTGTGCGTTGTCGGCACTGCTCGGCTGGTGTGGCGCGTGGTCAGGCAACAGAAGGAGTGGCTGATAGCGGGACTGCGCATGATCTATATTCGGGACGTCCTGCTTCCCTGCAACCCCAGCCGCACGCCGACCATCTCCGCAGCGGAACTCGAGAAATACCGGCTCTCCTACCGTTATCTGAGCTACGTCCTGGCTCGATCGGATCATCCGGCGCGCGACGATCTGCCGGGAATCGACCGGCCAGACCTGGTCGCCTCGTTGCGAGAAAAAGAACGGGCTTGGTTGACCGGTTCCTGAGCCGAACTCTCCGACTAAACTGTCGCCGCCGGGCAGGGCCCCGGCTGTGCGCAGCCCCCCCGTCAAAACAGACATTGACTCCATTTCGAATCATCTGGTATATTCAAAAGAGACACAATGACCATTATGAGAGTCCGATGGCGACCGCCGTTGCAGAGCCCCTTCCAGTCACTCTGGAAAAAGAACTGATCGACTGGGCCAAGTCGTTTGTGCCGCGCCTGCGCGAAGCGCAAGCGGCTTCCGATCAGCAGGCGAAGGTGCCGGACGATTTGGTCGAAGAACTGCATGATGCCGGGGCTTTCTCCCTGATGACGCCGGCTGTCTATGGAGGGATGCAAGCCAGCCTTTTGACGTGGATGGACGTCGTCAGCGAAATGGGTCGCGGAAATGGCGGCGTCGCCTGGGCTGCGACGCTTATCAACGCTTGCGCCTGGTCGGTCGCGGCGCTTTATCCACGGCACGTCTGCGACGAGGTCTTCTCGACTCCTCGGGCGCGGGTCGCCGGCGTATTCGCACCTCGGGAGATAAAGGCCCGCAAGGCCCCCGGCGGCATCTTCATCGAGAAGGGGCTCTGGATATTCAACTCCGGCGTCAATCTCGCGCAGTGGGATCTGCTCGGCGTTCCTCGTTTCAACGACGACGGCGAGGTCGTCAGCCGCGGTATCGCGCTGCTTCCCATCAGCGACGTCAAGATTCTCAACGACTGGGATACGATGGGCCTGCGCGGCAGCGGCAGTTCCAGCGTTGTGGTCGAAAATGTCTTCGTCCCAGATGAGCGCATAGCGGACCTTCCGGATGCGCTGGAGGGAAAGAACACCAGGGCATTCATGCACCTGCCCATCTACCGGACGGCATTCATGCCGGTAACCGCGATCGTGCTGACATTTCCCCTTCTCGGGATCGGTCAACACATGATGGAAAAGATCATCGAACAGGCGAAGGGTCGTGTCGTCAAGTTCACGCGCTACGCCGACCAACTCGAGAATCCGGTACTCCATCTTACGCTGGGCGAGGCGTCCGCCAAGCTTGAAGCGGCGCAGGCGATGGTCGCGAAGGGATGCTCATTGATCCAACAGTGGGCCGACCAGGGTGAGGTCATGCCATTCTCGGAGCGAGCCCGTGTGCGACTCATCACGGGATCCGCCGATCAATATATCTGGGACGCCGTCGACATGCTCGGCTCTGCGGCGGGAGGGGCGATGGCCCGCCGCGCCGGCTTGCTCAATCGTCTTTGGGCCGATGCGAAGGTGTGCACGATGCACGCCGTGGTGCAAACCAAGACCAACTGTGAAAGCTTCGGTCGCGTGCTCTGCGGCCTGGCGACCAGTGAGTTGCAGGGCTAATTGTCACAGCCCCCGAGTCAGCCGCGTCCTGGTGCTCGTGAGTTGAGCGGCTTTATGTGGGACATCGCCCGTCAGGTCAAACCGCTCGCCTGAGCTCACCCAAGCTGCACTGGACAGATCCGGGAGGTTCACCACCGCACCACCTCACCTGAGACTGACACCGAACCGGCAACGCGATGCGCGGGCACGATGAGGGGAACCCTCGAAAGTTCTGCGTGGGCATCCACCCCGATGATCCCCGTTATCAGACCGAGGCAGCCCCGCGAAGAAGAGATGAAATGCGGTAGCCAACCCGCGAATACTAGAGTGATCAATCGTCGCAGCCATTGCCCTGCGCGTCGCGTTGCTCGTTCGGTGGACACGCTCATCCCAACTCAACCCTCCCTACGGTCGTGGTCTCGCGAGAATGATACGTGCCCACACTTGACAAGACAGGCCATACTAGAACTTGTAGCGAGCTCCGACGCTGTACCGTGGCCCGTTCTCATAGAATCCAATGGGAAAGCCGTCAGCGGTGTGCATGTAGATGATCTCGTTGAAGATGTTGACGGCGTTTGCGTAAACCGACAGTCCGGGCGTGACATTCCAGCTCGCCGTCGCATCGACCTGGTGATAGGCGTCCGTGACGATCTGCGAGCCCATGGTCAAAATGCCGAACGCCTCGGACCGATAGTTGTAGGAGATGCGAGCGCTGAAACGCAGAGTCTCGAAGTACAGCGCGGCGTTGCCCTGATGCTTCGAGTTGCCTTGCAGCTCTACTCTCGGCTGGCCGGGAATCGGGTCAACGGAGGCGTTGGTGTAGGTGTAGTTGGTGAGGATACCGAAGCCTCGCCAGAGCGCTTGCTGCCATTGCAGCTCGAGGCCCTGGATTTTCGCGCCGTGATCGCTATTCAACGGCCTCGTCACCTGCAGATTCTGACCGTTGATGGTTTCCGAATCAGTGAGGTTGTAAACAAACGTATTGAGACTCTTCCAGAAATACGTGCCTGAAAGCAGCGAGGCATCGGAGAAGTACCATTCAGTCCCTAATTCGAACTGGGTGGCCTGGATCGGTTTGAGAAACGGGTTGCCGGCCGAAGCGGCGCCCGTGGTGGCGTTGATCGTGATGTTGGAGCTCAGATTCTGGAATGTATCGCGTGCCATCGCCTTCGACACGGAGCCGCGCAACAAAAGGTCGTCGCGAAGCCGATAGGTGGCATTGATGCTGGGCAGCACGTTGTTATACGGCCGGTCTATGGTTCCGAGATCGTTGCCGATGTACGCGGTGGACTGTTGCTTCGTATGGACACCCCGCACGCCGATGTTTCCTTGCAGGTTCCCGAGCTCGAAATCGAGCTTTGCGTAGAGGGCGGTGATGTGCTCCTCGATCGTATAGAACGCCAGGCGATCCAGGGAATACTGTAGATCGAGAAGGGGATTGATTACCTTCGCCGCAAGCGCGCCGTCGACGAGCGCATAGCGTGTGACCGACCCTGCGGTCGCGGCCTTCTGGCTCAATGGAGGCGAGGTCCCGCTCGAGACCTCATCCAGTGTAATTGCCGAGAGAGCCGCATCGTTGGGATTGTCCGGGCTCACCGAGCCGATCTGACGATTGTTGTTCACCTTGTCATCACGGTACTTGAAGCCGGTCTTGAACGACTTGAAAAAGCGGTTATTGAGGTCGAAAGTCAGGTCACCCTGGCCGTAGGTTTCGTCCTCTCTCATTATCCGGATCCAATCGCGTTCGTTGCCCGGTACGAAGTGCAGCGCTGCACCGTCCGTGGGATCCAGATCGAGGTAATTTACATTGCTTTTGCGCGGCCCCAGGTCGAGCGTCAAGCGCGTGTCGCCTTGAAACCAGTAGTTCTGGTCGTGGTTGCTGCCGCCCTCAGCGTGAGTTGCGCCGGCTTGTCCATGTAGTGACCAGCCGTCGCCGCTGAACGTTGTATCGACATCGGCGACCCGTGATTTGATAAAGGCCTGCCGATAGATCGCCTCAATGGCGGCTCCGGGCGTAGTGCCGTCACCCAGGGTTCCCCCTACGAGGCCCTGGTGGCCGTCGCCTGTCGGGATCAATACAGGATTGATGACCTTCGGATCGGCCGAAAGCAAGTAGCCGCTTCCGGGCAGAAAGAGAAAGTTCTCATTGTGATTATCCATGTTCATATGGGAGTTGACGTAATTCAGCGTGATATCCCACGCCTTCTGCGGGCGCCATTGCAACGTCGCGTTCTCAGTTGTTCGCCGGCGATCCTGTGTGAAGAGCGCGGTGCCGCCACCGAAAAGCGAGTGGACGCCCTTGGTTTCATTGCCGTTCTGGTCTGTGATGTCGAACTGCGTGTCGTCGTTGAATCCTTCCAGGCCGTCACGGCGCATGTGTCGCCTTTGATAGCTCACTGAAACGAGCGCACCGAACCGGCGGTCAGCATCGTGCCAGCTGAACAACCCTGACGCCTGGGGGTCGGTCTTGTTGCCGAGAACGCTGTGGAGCGCCTCGGCGGAGGCTTGGATCGTGAATGGCTTCAGCTCCATCGGGCGGCGGGTGCGTACATTTACCAAGCCACCGATGCTGCCTTCGTCCATGTCGGCCGTGGGGCTCTTATACACTTCGAGTGCAGAGACGAGTTCCGAGGCCAGGATGTCATAGTTGAATCCACGGCTCGGGTTGTCGTTCGCCCACCAGTACGCGGACGCGACATTCTGTCCGTTCATCATTGTGCGATTCAGTGTATTGTCGGTGCCACGTACGAAGATGTCGCGGCCTTCGCCCCAAATGCGATCCACTGAAACACCGGGAACGCGCTGTAAGGAATCTGCGACATTCTTGTCGGGAAACTTGCCGATATCCTCGGCGCTGATTGCATCCACTACCGCGCCGGCATTGCGCTTCGTGTCCAGGGCTTGCCGCAAGCTGCTGCGAATACCGGTAACAACGACTTCTTCGAGTGTTGGCTGCGGCGAAGTGGGCGCATCGTCGGCGGCCCGCGCACCCATGCTGAACATCGCCAAAGCGGTGGCAGAGCAACATAGCAGCGGATAACGTTGACTCATCGCTGTGTCCTTATCTGATGGCGGCGGCTGCCGCGGTTCCGGTTGTTTCGCGCCCGGGCCTCCCATGGGACCGACGGCAATCGTGTTGGAGTTGAGTCGCTGGTAGGTCAGTCCAGTGTTGGAGAGGATTCGCTCCAGAACCTGCTCGCGTGTGTATGTACCGGAGATGCGTTGGACCGTACGGCCCGCAGCCAGGTTGGAGAAGAACACGACTTGTTCCCCGGTTTGCCGCGCATAGGCCTGCAGCGCGCCCGAAAACGACTGGGCGCTGATTTCGAAATGCTCTTTTCGCGGCTGAACCGGATCTTCCGCCAGGCTTTGCTGCGGCAGGAGCAAGTGGGTGACCGCGGAAACCAACAGCGCGCTCACCGCACGACGCACAGGCCTGCTGGCTCGCACTACTGCGCTCCGCCGGTCCGGTTGCCGGCAGATTCACCAGGCCCCGCTTGAAGAACCCAGCCACGAGCATCTTCATGCACACGCACGTCGGCGTGCGTTCGTAGAAATTCCACGAAGGACGCCTGGTCCGTAGCGTTAAAGATTCCAGTGATGCGCTTGCTAGCCAGTGGTTCGCCGAGAATATGGATCGATTTTTCGTTGTAGCGTGCGAACTCCGCGGCGACGTCGGTGAGTGTGGTCTCCTCGAATATCAGCCGGCGCTCCGTCCATGCCGTGGCGCGTTTGGTATCGGCCACGGGCACCCGTCGTGGCGGATTATATTCAGCGACAACCGCCTGCTCACCGCTGGCGAGCTCGATGGGCCGCGCGGCAGGTTCCGTCGAGTCTGTTGACCGCCCGGATGTTGAGCTCATGCTGTTGGATACTCGAACACGCCCCTCGAGTACCGTCACAACAGTGCGAGTGTTGTGCGCGTCGACGTTGAATTCGGTGCCGACGGCGACGATTTCGGTCGCGCCGGACCAGACACGGAAGGGGCGATGGGGATTCTTGGCGACTCTGAATATGGCCTCCCCAGTGAGTAGTTGAACATCGCGCTCAGCTGCTGTGAACCGTGCACGTAACCTGGAGCGCGTGTTCAGGTCGACGACGGAGCCGTCTTCCAGGGTAATGGAGCGCATCTCCCCGACATTGGTAATGTACGTCTTTGAACCCCAGTCAAACATCTCTATCAATACTCCCGAGATCAGGATGATCATCGATGCGGCGAGGGCCCTCTGAACGATGCGTCTCGGGCCGGCTGCTGCAGGTCGTGGTGCGCTGCTGCGTTCGGTGGCCGTGACGAGCCGCGTTACTCTGTTAGAGTCAATCGCCCGTGCTTTCTCGATGAGCCCCGTAATACTGTCCTGCGGCCACGACTTGCTACCCGCGAGTTCCTGAGTCAACTGGCTGACGCGCAGAAATTCCTCTACGTGGAGATTGGAACGGCGCGACCAGGCGATGAAATCCAGTCGTTCCTCGTATGTGCATTCGGGGTCAGACAGGATGACCAGCCACTCGGCCGCGGCACGCGCGGCAACTGCGGGAGCAGCACTGTCGCTACTTGTGTGATTGTCGAATCTCGAAGTCACGCATCACTCCGATATCAGGCGAGCGCGAAGCTCGGCGTATCCGGTCACGAGGTAGCGCTTCACCATGCGTGTCGTAACTGCAAGATGATGAGCAATCTGTTCATTCGTCATGCCTTCTCTCAACTTCAAAAAAACGACTGTGCGCACCATGACATCGAGTGAATCCAGAGCGGCATGGAAACGCGCCTGGTTCTGTGCCTCGCCAACATGGAACTCGGGGGTACGTGTCTCGAGCAGCAGATCGAGCTCTGCCGCGCTGTGCGGCTTGCTCTCACAGGCGCGCATGCGCCATTCCGCCGCGACGTTGCTGGCCATGCGATACAGATAAGCCTGGGGCTCTTCGATGAGATCGGTCTGATTGGTCCGCAGCAGGCGCAGGTAGACTTCCTGGGCAAGGTCCTGGGCATCCGCCCGTGTCCGGCCCCGGCGCTCGACGAACCGGGTCAGATCTGCGTTCCAGCGCCGGACCCAACCAGCGATGCGTGTCCTTTTGCCGTCGCTCACCTGACCCCCTGTCTCCTGCAGTGTCTCTCGAACTTTCTGCCGTCCCTGAATAGATGGGGTTGGGCCGGAAAATGGACCCCAAAAAAAGTCTGCCGTTGAGGATGGTCAGGCCTGTAGCTCATGACTTGCTATGAGACCAAGGGCCGGGAACGCTCTTTCCTTCGTCGGCCGAATGAATCCCAATATTAGTGTCTGTGTCGGAGGTGGCGATTGCGATGTTGTCGCGCCCCGCAACGGCCCGGGCCACCTATCCGCGTTGGAAAGGACTCGTGTCGCTTCGTTGGAGCGCGGGAGACTGGGCTGCCCTGTGGCGCACGCGCTATATTGGAACGACAACGGACGGGGCTGCGCCAAGCTTTCCCGAAAAAGTCTACTAGCAATTTCACCCGCCAGGTGCCCATGTCCAGCGCCCATATCACCCGGAGATCTTTCTCACTGCTGGCCGCCTCGTTCGGCTTACTCCGGGCGGTGTGGGCGAAGCCGGGCGCTGAGACCCCAGCGTCTTTGAATGCGGTCCTGGAAAGCAACATCCGCGTCCCGATGCGTGATGGTGTCCACCTGGCGACGGATGTCTATCGCCCCGCGCGGGACGGCAAGCCAGTACGGGGAAGGTTCCCGGTCATCCTGGAGCGGACACCGTACGGCCGCAACGTCACCAGCTTCAGGGATATCACGGCGTCCAGCGCAACCCCCAAAACCCGAGCGGAAGTCGCCGAGTACTACGTCCGCCACGGGTATGTGGTCATCTTCCAGGATTGCCGGGGATGTCATGATTCCGAAGGCGAGTTCGTCAAATACCTGAGCGAGGCAGCGGATGGCTTCGACGCTTGCCGTTGGATCGTCGAGCAGCCATGGAGCAATGGCCGACTGGGGACGATCGGACTCTCCTACGCCGCCCACACCCAGGTTGCCCTTGCGTGTCTGAATCCGCCGGGCCTGAAGGCAATGTACGTAGATTGTGGCGGATTCTCGAACGCTTACCAGGGCGGCATCCGGCAAGGTGGCGCCTTCGAGCTCAAGCAGGTCACCTGGGCCCACAACCTGGGCCTCGAAAGCCCGGCGGTTCAGGCAGACCCGCGACGTCTGGCCGCCCTGAAAGCTGTGGATCTGAAGGCCTGGTTCGCATCGATGCCGTGGAAGCGCGGTCACACGCCGATCAGTGTTATTCCCGAATACGAGGAGTACGTATACCAGCAATGGGAGCACGGGAGCTTCGACGGTTTCTGGAAGCAACTAGGCATCTACGCCGCGGGCTTCTATGCTCAATTCGCCGACGTGGCCATGGTCCACATGTCAGGTTGGTACGACCCTTACGCGCGCACCGCCACCGACAACTATGTGGGACTCTCCAAGAGAAAGCGCGGACCGGTTCGACTCATCATGGGCCCCTGGACTCATGGGGGACGTTCCACTTCTCATGCGGGAGATGTTGAGTTTGGTCCGGGCGCGACGCTCGATGCCGATGGAGGCGCGGATTATTTCACCCAGCGGTTGTGGTGGTTCGACAGGCACTTGAAGGGTCTGAAGGGTCTAGGCACCGAAGGCCTGGTACCGCCGCCGGTGCGACTCTTTGTGATGGGCGGCGGTAGTGGTCGCAAGACCCCGGGGGGCAGACTGGATCATGGTGGCCGCTGGCGCAGTGAAGGTGACTGGCCGATTCCGGATCGCAGGATTACGTCTTATTTCATGACTGCGACGGGGCATTTGACCGTGGTCGCGCCGTCTGCGGACGCGGAACCGTTGACATACGATTTCGACCCTCAACATCCGGTTCCGACCATGGGGGGCACCGTCACCTCGGGCGAGCCGCTCATGCGAGGCGGCGGCTACGATCAGCGGGAAGGACCGGCCTTTTATGGCTCACGTCCTCCGTACCTTCCGGTGGCCGCCAGGCCCGACGTACTGGTTTTCGAAACCGAGCCACTCGGCGAGGATGTGGAGGTGACTGGTGCCATCGAGGCGAACCTATGGATCAACTCCGATGCCCCGGACACGGACTTCACCTTCAAGTTGATCGACGTGTACCCGCCCAACGAGGACTTTCCGGAGGGGTTTGCATTGAATCTCACGGATGGAATCCTGCGCTGCCGTTACCGGGATTCCTGGGAGAGCCCGACACCGCTGACACCCGGCCAGGTTTATGCCATCAAGGTGGAGGCGTTCCCTACGTCCAACCTCTTCAAGCGAGGTCATCGCATACGAGTGGATGTCTCATCGAGCAACTTCCCGCACTTCGATGTGAACCCGAACACGGGCGCTCCAGAGGGGAAAGGTCTGACGCGCCGGGTGGCGAAGAATACGTTGTACGTGGATGCGTTTCGGCGTTCCAATGTCGCGTTGCCGGTGATTCCGGCGCGGGGCTGAGACCATTAGCGACGGCTGCCATTGGGCTTCGGCATGCCGCGTCTGACAGCTCGTGCCGGTGCTTCCTGGGGACAGGTTGTTGTGCGCGCCCGATGGAACATGTTAAAAATGACCTGCTACTAGCACAACGACAACGACGACGGTAGCCGCAAACACACTCATAACGACTGGAGCGCAGGGACGCGATCTCCACAGGGGCCGCTCATGTTCCACCGGGCAACGATACGGCGACGAAGACGCTGTACGTCGTATCCCAGACCATGGAAAAGGGCGCCTATGTAAACCGGCTGCACGCCCTCAACATGCTGACGGGCAATGAGGTGTCAGGCAGCCCTGTAGCGGAGATATTCTCAGTGCCCACATGACCTACGACGGAAAGTCTCTGACTCTCACAATCAAGGATCCGGTCAACGGCGCGACCTACACCGGGAAATTCACCATCGATATCCCAACGACAGTCGTGCGACGACGGCCTACGTAGGATTCACCGGTGGAACCGGTGGAAAGTTTGCCAGTCAAAAGATTCTCACATGGACACTTACATCACAGCCATAACTGAGCACTACCCGCGGTGAGGGCTGACAGTGCCATCCTCGGCGCGACGAGGCTTAGGCGTGCTGTCCTACGCGTGCTCTGGTCGAGAGGCGCAATTCCGCGCGCGACTTGCACTACTGGCACCGCCCTTCGCGCCCTCACGCTCCTTGCTTTGTTGTTCACTCGCGCCGAAGCACAGGGTGTCAACATCCACATGCATTCGGGAGAAGGCTACGCAGCCGATGGCGTCTTGTTCGAACCCGCGACCGGCCAGCCGCCATTCCCCGCAATACTGCTGATCCCTGACGAGCGCGGACTCACCAAACGCGTTACCGACACCGCCCAAGACCTCTCTGCAGCAGGCTATTTCGTGACCGTGGTTGACCTGAATCGCGGCGAGCCCCCGGATGTCGCTAAGCGCTCCGGCGAGCAAGCGTTGCACGACCTCAACGCGGCACTCGGTTTTCTTGCCAAGCAAGCCCGAGTACGCCACGACTGCGTCGGAGCATTGGGATGGCAATCCGGCGGCATTTATGCGCTGAAACTCGCGGCGGCGGACCCGAAAATCTGCACCGTGACGGAGGATCTGCGCGCACGCACGTTGATTTTTTTGAAAGCGCATCTCGCCGACCGGCGCTGATGCGAAACTCGGAACCATTGCCCTGGCACCTCTCGATCAGTCGATGGGTGTTATCAGTCGCGCAGCACCGTGGCCACGCGGATCGCGCCTTCGGTTGCATTAACGCCCTGACGGCGGCCCCGAAGGGGTGAGGCCCGTCCGGGCGAATAATCCGGCCCGACCTGCGAACGCCGCCTCCTAAATCTTGATCTTCGGAACACGCGCGCGCATTCTCGGGCGCGCGCTCGGGCGTGCTACTGGGTGCGTTGCAACAAAAGTCTAAAACCTCAATCGCTCAAAGGGGTACAACGTGAAGAAAATTCTGTCACTCATCGTGATCGCCGGGGTGTTTTTCGCCAGCCCTGCTTTCGCGGCAGACCCGATCATAGGCACCTGGAAGCTCAACGTCGCGAAATCGAAGTTCATCACGGGCGCAGCGCTGACGGCCGGCACTCGTGTCTATACCGAAGCCAACGGGCTGTACACGCTGAACCAGAAGCTGACAGGCGCAGATGGCAAGGAGATGTCGAACCAGGTGCAGTACCGCGACGGCAAGGACGAAAAGCAGGCCACGGCGGGGGCCGCGGACACAACGCATGCGAAAAAGATCGATGCGAACACTTGGGATTTTGATCTCAAGAAAGATGGCAAAACCGTTGGCCACGTCCATCGTGTTGTATCGGCCGAGGGCAAAACACTGACGGTACACAATACGGGCATGCAGCTCAGCGGCGCCCAAGGCGACGAGACGCTTGTGTTCGACAAGCAGTAGGGCTCGGAAAGTCTGCGCGCACACGGACGTGCGCAACGAGCCTCCGGGCACTCTGCCAGTCGCTCTAGCTGACGGCGGCGCAATGCGAATATTGGAACGCGCAGCGAAGCACCGCCTGCCGAACGAATCTGATCGAAGTTCCCACGGCTGGGTGCGTTGAAATTTGCAGACTGGCCACGCAATCGCGCTGTCCAGGCGCTGGCACCCCATACTCGGCGGTTTACGCAGGCCGTACAATTTCCTCGTTGAATAACCGTCTAAGTAGAGATGACCACCCAAAATCGCTACTACAGCGGACCCACGAGCGATCATTTCGATGGCTTGCGTTTCTTCAATCCGGGCCAGCCGCCGACCGATCGGTCGCTGCGGGACCTTTGGCGATGGAGGTCAGAGCGGGCCGCAGTCGAGTGGCCCGCCCATGTTGCGGTGACACCGACAGTGCCGGAATCTCGTACGGAGCAGATGCGGATCACCATGGTTGGGCATGCCACGCTGCTGATCCAGGTTGCCGGGCTCAACATTCTGACTGATCCGGTTTGGTCGGATCGCACCAGCCCGGTTACATTCGCAGGCCCACGGCGCGTCACGGCGCCAGGGATAGCGCTGGAAGATGTACCCGCCATCGATGTGGTGTTGGTCAGTCATAATCATTACGACCATCTCGATCTCGCGACGTTACGGCACCTCCACGACAAGCATCAACCCTCAATGGTCATGCCGTTAGGGAATGACACCATCGTCCGCTCTGCCATTCCGGGCGCCCGAATTGTCGTGGGTGACTGGGGCTCCAGCATTCCGATCGGTCCCTCGGCCACCGCAACCATGACCCGCGCAAACCATTGGTCCAATCGCGGTCTACGTGACCGAAGGATGGCGTTGTGGGCAGGATTTCTGGTCGGCACCAACCGGGGAAGCGTCTGGTTTGCCGGTGATACCGGCTACGGAGACGGGTCCATCTTTCGAGACATGCGCGCCCGCTATGGTGCACCCGATGTTGCGTTGATTCCCATTGGCGCCTACGAACCGCGGTGGTTCATGGCGGCGCAACACGTCGACCCTCAGGCTGCGGTGCGCGTATTTCAGGACATAGGCGCGCGTCACGCGTTAGGGATCCACTGGGGGACCTTTCGACTGACCGACGAGGGTCGTGAAGCGCCTCGGGAGGAGCTGTTGGAAGCTTTAGCGCGTGCCGGTGTCGATGCCGAGCGCTTCATTGCAGCCGAGCCGGGGCAAGCGTTCGACTTTTCCAATCAGGGGTGCGCTGGCGCTGCCAGCGGCACGTGATGCCATGGAGGGCTCTAGTGTCGCGCAGGGCGTTAGCTGCGTCCTATCAGCCCCGCCGAGGGCGACTTGGGGAACTACCCACGGCCCCGGCTCGATCGTAGCCGCCGCCGGATCGATCGAGACCGCCACCGATCATTCATACCGCAAGGCCAAGACCGGCTGTTGACCTGCAATTAGCACTGTGTGAATGACTACGGTGAGCAAACTGATTCCAGTTGCCAGTCCACCTGCGAATAGGAAAATCCATAGCTGCAGATCGGTGTGATACGCGAAGCCATGCAGCCAGCGATTCATTAGAAGAAAACCTGCCGGCCACGCAATCGCGTTGGCCCAAAGAATGGGCTGCGCAAAATCCCACAGCAACAACCAGGTGATGTCTCTGCGTCGTGCCCCGAGCGCTTTCCGTAGGCCGATCTCCTTTCTGCGTCGCTCCGCGGTGAAGGCGGAAAGAGCAAACAATCCGATGCAGGCGATGAAGATGGCGACAGCCGAAAACATCGCCAGCAGGCTCGCCTGCCTTACAAATTCGTTGTACTTGCCCTGTAGTAATTGGTCGATGAACGAGCGGGCAATCGGACCCTGGTGATCCATTTGGGCCCACAATTGATTGATTGAAGTCAGAGTGTGCTCACCAGCGTGCCTGCCCAGTTTCACACTCATCACCGAGTTTCTCGATGGATCTACGTAGAACACAGCGGGCCGGATGGGTTCACGAATCGAGCCGGTCAGGAAATCGGGCACAACACCGATGATTTCCGATTGATGAGGGCCCGTCGACATGGCGGGCGGCGGTAATGCGTGGCTCCAGCTGATGGTACGTCCAACCGCAGCAATGGGCGACCGGTAGCCAAGCGCATGAACTGCAGCCTCATTCAATACCACTGGCTCATGAATTCCCGCAGGCGTGTCCATGACAAGCGTGTCAGAGCCGCGGTTCATGTCATGAAAGCGACCAGCGAGGGGTTTGAGTCCGTACAGCTCGAGGAATCCAAAGTCGATTGACGTATAGGTGACAACGGCTTGGTGCCCTTCAGGCGAAGAGGCTCCGGAGGCTGCCTCCATTGACTCCGGAGGTGTCCAGCCGCTGCAGGCAACCGCGTCGATGCCGGGAAGCGCTTTGACAGCATCCTTAAAGCTTCCCTTACAGGCATGGCGGATCACGAGCACCTGGTTTGTGTCCAACCGAAGACTCCGGTTCATCGCAAACGCTGCCTGCCGGGAGATAACCACTGCCGCCAGCACGAGGCCAATTAGAATTGCGACCTGGACTGTGACCAACGCACGCCGGACGCTGGCGGGGTGTTGCGGGGAAACGATGCCCGAATTGCCGAAAACCCGTGCCGGTCTCAACGTCGATAGCAACAGCGCTGGGTAGATACCCGCTATCAGGGCGAGTCCTGTGAGAAAAGTCACGGCCACTGCCGCGAGTGTCGGATCCGACCAATATGCGAATTCCATCGTTCGCTGTAGGAATGCGTTCAAGCTGGGGAGCGACAGTTCTGCCAGGGATATGGCAACCACGGCCGCGCAACCAACATAAATGAGGGACTCGCCAATGAATTGGGCGATCAGGTCGTACTGATTTGCCCCGGCCACCTTGCGCACTCCAACTTCGACAGCACGCCGATTCGCCCGGGAAGTCATCAGGTTGATAAAATTGACCGCCGCCAAAACGAGGATCAGAACGCCCACTGCCGCAAGCGAATACACAGTCTCCCGGCGTCCAGACGGCTTCATCGTACCGCGCGCTTCCGCGCCCAAGTGAATTGCGCCGATGGGCCGCAGGTGTAGGTGATAAACACTGCTCGTCCTGCTGGAAGTTCCGGATGGTGCATGACGGTCGAGCAAGTCCGGCAATTGCGCTTCTACGTTCTGTAGCGACGCCCCTGGCCGCAATGTCACATACGTATAAGAGTCCCAGGGCTTCACACCAAATGCGGGCATGGAAGTGCGATCGAGGGACGTAATCGCCGACGCCTGCGAACTTCCGGAGGCAATCATGCTCACGTCCAGATGAGTGTTGGATGGAAGGTCCTCGAGCACTGCTGTGACAGTTGCTCGCTCGGCATGTCCGAGCTCCAGCGTTTCCCCGACGGGATCGTCGCGCCCGAAATATTTGCGTGCCATCGATCGGGTGAGGACGAGCCCATCGGGACGCGCCAACGCGGTCTTCAGAGTGCCGGCGTACACAGGCAGATGCAGAATCGAGAACAGGGCCGGATCAGCCCAGTAGACTGTCTGTGTCGAGATGAAGTCCCCGCGCCGGACCTCGAGATGAGCCGACACCATTCGCGCCACCTGGGCCACCGCGGGGAGATCGAGTTTCAGCCAGGATGCAACATCGGGTTCGCTCGGAAGAGCCTCCAATGGGCCATGCCCTTCCGGGGGTGTCACAACGGTAGTCACAATGTAGACATTCGCCGAGTTGGGAATGAATCGCTCGTATGTCAGCTCGTCATGCACAAACAACCCGATTAACAGAGCTGCAGTGATAGCCACCGCGAGTCCGATGACGTTTGTATAAAAATACAGTCGATTACGGGCCACGTTGCGCAGCGCGGATGCCATGTAGTTTCGGAACATCGAGTATCGAGATTCCCTTGCCGAGCGGAACGCTATTGACGCGTAAAACGATTGCAACAACGGTGTTGCCGTTGCCCCGGGGCGTTTTGAAGCAAATCACATGCCAAAAATTAAGTCATTGAAAAATCTGAAGATGATGACGATTCGTTGGAAACTCGCTATACCTTTATGTCCGATTGCGAACACTGACGCGTCCGATCCCGGACAGTTCTATAGGACGCCGCGATCAATGTCTCAAGGCGGTGACCACGCGAGATCATTCCGCATTACTGCATGGCAGGGGAGGTTCCCAAGGCATCGCAGGACGGTTCGGCCGCGTTGGGATTCGGATCGATATTCATCCAATCGCCATACTGCACCGGCCCGTGCATGTGCAGGAATAAATCGCCGCGTGCTTCGATCTTTCCGAGACTGCACCCCACACCCAGAAAGTTCAGCAACGAAAACCCCGAGCAGCGCTCCGATATCCTAAACACCAACGGCCAGCCGGAACCCGGATCCGCGCGACGTGTCGGGGCGTGAAACCAATCGAACACGAACACGCGCGCCTTTTGCGCGAAAAGGGGCCTATGACAGTGGGCTCTGTCCGACGCCTTTCGTTCCGCATTGCCTACTGCTTCGGCCCATTCACTCGCCGCCATTTGCGCTTCCAATTCCCAATCCACTGGTGCCGGTCTCGAGCGCGCATCAACGGATTCATCTGGCGACTGGATGATTTTGTCTCGTGCGATGTGCTCGGAGCGCCGCGCTGGGTGCGCTTTCATTGTCGGTGCTGATGGCTCGAGTTGCCCGGCAGCGCTCGGTAGTCCCAACAGAATCAGAGTCGTCTCCGAATTAGTTTGTGGCCGCTCGAGCGACCTGTGCCGCGCAGCCAGCAAGAAAAATACGGCGATGTGAACGAATACAATCGCGATGAGAATCACGAAGCGCATGAACTTCCGCCAGTCCGTCCAGATTGCGACCCTGCCGGAAGGCTCTAGTTCCACGTCACCGGCGTCGCTGACCTCTAGCGTCGGGAACTCGCCATCGTCTGGCTGCCCGATTTCCCGATTCAGTCATGCAGGTTGAACACCGTGGTCGGCGTGCCACCGTGTTACCGAAGACGTGGGTGACCCCTATTAGCCAACTCGCAGCGCAGTACCCGCTTTAGGAT
>Ga0137415_10000551_pt1 | contig 36326 bp, 34 predicted proteins | sample CZODoug3_1_1_16f_FD_183082 | JGI IMG/M metagenome (GOLD analysis project Ga0137415, IMG submission 183082) | Vadose zone soil fungal communities from Angelo Coast Range Reserve, California, USA - CZODoug3_1_1_16fungal (Hybrid Assembly) | ecosystem: Environmental > Terrestrial > Soil > Vadose...
GGGTTCCAGGCGCGGCTCGCGGTGCAGTGGCAGGCCGAGCAGCTGCTGCAGATCGGTCAGGAGCAGAACGGCGGGGCCTTCCCGAACGAGCCGACGTACCTGGAGTCCAATACGGAATTGGACTTCAGCAGCCAGTACGATATCAACAGCCACTTCAATGTGTTCTTCGAGGCCATCAACCTGACCGACAACGTCTACCATACCCGTGGACGGTTCTCCAACCAGACTTTGAACGTGGTCGATTACGGGCGCTCGTTCACTATCGGAGTGCGCGCTAAACTGTAAAGGTGGTACAGCCAGTCAAAGCGGTAGTCCTCGTCGGCGGAGGAACCGCCGGGTGGCTCACCGCTGGTCTCATAGCCGCCCGCCATCAGGCCCGGATGAAGGCGGGCGGCTTCTCAGTAACACTGATCGAGTCACCGGATATCCGGATCATCGGCGTTGGTGAAGGCACGTGGCCGACGATACGTTCGTCCCTCGAGCGGATGGGCGTGTCCGAGACCGCACTCTTCCGCCACTGCGACGCGGCTTTCAAACAGGGAGGCAAGTTCGCGGGCTGGACTACGGGTGCGGCGGATGACGCGTACTACCATCCTCTGATGCTTCCACAGGGATTCGCTCAGCTCAATCTCGTTCCGCACTGGGTTCGCGAAGCACCCAATCAAAGCTTCTGCGATTTCGTTACCTCTCAGGGCCGACTTTGCGATGAGGGCCTGGCGCCGAAGCTGATCACCAGCCCGGAATACCGCGCGCTTGCCAACTACTCCTACCATCTGGACGCGGGCAAGTTCGCTCCTTTTCTGGCACGGCACTGCGCCGAGAAGCTCGGTGTACGACATGTGCCGGCGGATGTCGTCCAAGTCAATCAAACCGAATCGGGTGACATAGCGAGTGTGCTCACACGGCAGGCGGGTGAGATCCAGGGCGACCTGTTCATCGATTGCAGCGGCTTCTCCGCCCTCCTCATCGGCAAGACGCTCGGTGTTGGCTTCAAAGGCTGCGGTGACGTCCTGTTTTGCGATACAGCACTGGCGGCGCAGGTTCCGTATGAGACACCCGATGCGCCTCTGGCATCTCAGACCAATGCCACCGCGCAGGAAGCCGGTTGGATCTGGGACATCGGCCTACCCACCCGCCGCGGGGTCGGATATGTTTATTCCAGCCGCCATTCGAGCGAGGAAGCGGCCCGGGAGAGCCTGCTGCGATACATCGGACCCCAACACCGGGAGGTGCCGGTTCGCAAGATCCCCATTCGTTCCGGCCACCGCCAGATCTTCTGGAAGAACAATTGCGTCGCAGTGGGACTGGCGGGCGGATTCCTCGAGCCGCTCGAATCGTCCGCCATTGTGCTCGTCGAGCTGTCGGCGAAGTTGATTGCGGAGCAGATGCCCGCCAACCGGGAGGTGATGGACATTGTTGCGAAACGCTTCAATGACGTGACGCTGTACCGCTGGGGCCGGATCATCGACTTCCTGAAGCTCCATTACGTTCTCACGCGCCGCACGGACAGCGCGTTCTGGCGCGATAATGTCGCCGCCGAGAGCGTACCGGAGCGGCTCAAGGAGCTGCTGAAGCTGTGGAAATACCACCCCCCGTGGTTTTTCGACGAGTTCGACCGTTTGGAAGAGGTTTTCCCGGCGGCCAGCTACCAGTACGTGCTCTATGGCATGGGATTCCAGAGCGAGACCAGCCCGGAGGATACAATTGACACCGAGCTGCTCGCCTCGCGACTGCGGCAGGAGAACGAGCGGCAGACCGTCGATTTGCGGTCGCGGCTGCCGAAGAACCGCGAGCTGCTGAATAAAATCCGCGAGTACGGGCTGCAGCCCGTTTGACGAGCGGCGGGTTGCAACGCTGGAGTACCGACGGGACCACCATGACTCAGATTGTGCCGCTCAACAAAGAGACACATCGCGCCCTGAAAGTGGACGGACGGCCCTCCGCCGCCTACGGCGACAACCGGCGTTTCGTGCCGGTAGTGGTGAAGGAATTTGCGCAGCTGGTCGTTCACTATCCCATCCTGCTCGCGAAAAATGCCGAAACGGGCCAGTTCTACTGCGGCGCCATGCTGGGCATCGACGAGGGTGAGAATGTCTTTCTCGACGACTGGGCGCAGCGCGGGTTCTACCGGCCGCTCAATCTTCAGCGCGGGCCGTTCTACTCACAGGGCCCGGACATCGCGATCGATCTCGACGATCCAAGGATAGGCGCCGAAGGCGGTAAGCCTTTGTTCACCGAGCAGGGGCTGCCTACGCGTTATCTGCAAAGCATCATCTGGGCTTTCCAGGACCTGAACCCGGGCGTTGAGATGACGAAGCTGTTCATCGATCGACTGTCGGAGCTGAAGCTGATCGAGCCGGTCGATGTCGAGGTGGAGTTCGACGATGGAACGATGCGCAGGTGTGTCGGGCTCTACACAATCGACCAGGAGGTATTTTCGAGATTGCCCGATGCGGTGGTCGTGGAGTTGTTCAGGCGGGGATATCTGCGTCTCATCGACTACATGATTGCCTCACTCAAGCAGGTTCCGGTACTGGCGCGGAAGAAGAACTCACGGCTCCTGGGAGCGACTGAGGGCCTGGCGGGGGTGCGTGCGGCGGCAACAGGCTGATACCGTGTTTCATGCACCCTCCGAGACCGCGGGCCGCGATCTGGACGAGGCGTATTTCCGGCAGCAGATCGTGCCGGCATGTCGGCCGATGGTCATCCGCGGATTGGTCTCCGAATGGCCTGTCGTAAAAGCCGCATGCGCATCGCCGCGCGCGTTGAAGGACTATCTTGCAGCTTTCGACACTGGCGGGAGTGTCGAGGTTTTCAGCGGGGATCCCGCAATCCGCGGCAAGTATTACTACAACCCGGGATTGCAGGGATTCAACTTCGAGCGACGCATCACGAGGCTCATGGACGCCGTGGATTCCATCCTCGAGGCGGTGGATCGCCCCAACGCGCCGTCGGTTTACGTTGGGTCCGCTTCGACGAGCGATTGCCTCCCGGGCTTTGCCGCCGACAACCCCATGCCGCTCGCAGGCTCCGGAGCCGGGCCGCGGATCTGGCTGGGAACAGCGGCCAACATCTCGAGCCACTACGACACCTTCGACAATCTCGCCTGCGTCATCGCCGGGCGGCGGCGCTTCACCCTTTATCCCCCTGAGCTCATCGGCAGGCTCTATGTGGGTCCGCTGGACAACACGATGTCCGGACCGCCGGTGAGCCTTGCAGCGTCTGCGCCGGTTGGCAGCGACAAACAGTTCCCCTTGTTTGAAGAAGTCCGGGACCAGGCGTTGACGGCTGAGCTCGGGCCGGGAGACGCCCTCTACCTGCCGAAGCTCTGGTGGCACCAGGTGGAGTCGACCTCTGCGTTCAATGGCTTGGTCAACTACTGGTGGGACGCCTTCAGCGTCGGTCCCGACGCGCCTTACACCGCCCTCCTCCTCAGCATGATCACGATGTCCGAGCGGCCGGCGGCCGAGCGCCAAGCGTGGCAGGCGTTATTCGATCACTATGTTTTTCGCACTAAGGGCCATCCACTGGCCCACCTGCCTCCCGCACAGCACGGATTGCTTGGGCCGCTCAAACCGGACAACTACTCAAAGATTCGCGCGCGCATCCTGCATCTGCTGAGAGGCGTTATAGGCTGAGGATGAGCCGCGCCATGTCGATACAACAGATGTTCGCGACTGCCATGCAATACCACCGTGCCGGGCGTCTGAGCGAAGCTGAAAGTATCTACCAGCGAATCCTGCAAGCAGACTCCAACAATGCGGATGCCTTACATATGCTCGGCGTGCTCGCGCATCAGACGGGACGACAGCAACTCGCAGTGGACATGATAAGCCTGGCGATCGCCCAGAACGGTCAGGTAGCCGCGTTTCACAACAATCTTGGAAATGCATACGCGGCCGCACGCAAGTGGCAGGATGCGGAAGCTTCTTACCGGGGAGCCCTCGATCGTAAGCGCGATTACGCGGAGGCGCACCACAACCTGGGCGGCGCCCTTCGAGCACAGGGCAAGCTCGACGAAGCAGTGGCATCGTATCGACAATCGCTTGCTCTGCGTCCAAACCATGCCCAGACCTATCTCAACCTCAGCAACGCTCTGCAGGCACGAGGCAACCTGGAGGAAGCAGCCGACGCCTGTCAGCGAGCGAGCGAGTTAAAGCCGGATCTTGCTGCGGCGCATAACAATATGGGCAATATCCTGGCAGCGCAGAACCGCTTCGAGGCGGCGGTGACTGCTTATTCCCGCGCTCTGGCCCTGAAGCCTGACCTTGCCGAGGCGTACCACAATCGGGGCCTTGCGCTGTTGAATTCGGGACGGGTGGACGAAGCGGTGGTGTCCTGCCGGCAAGCCGTGTCTCACGCGCCGGAATACGTAGTCGCGCATGTCACTCTGGGGCATGCCCTGATCCAAAGCGGAGAGCCGGCAGAGGCAGTGCAGACTTATCAACGCGCCATGGCGCTGGATCCGGACTGCGGTGAGGCCATGTTGGGATGTGCGGTGGCAGCGATTCCGATCGTCTGCGACAGCGTTACTGAGAGCGGCACGGCATTGCAGAGATTCGACGAAAAGCTCGACACCCTGACGCGGTGGGCGGCCGCGAATCCGGCCAAACTCGGCGCGGCCGTCGGGCGAATTCAGCCGTTTTATCTCGCTTACCGGCCTGCGGATGTGACAGCTGCGCTGTGTCGTTACGGTGACCTTGCGAGCCCCGAAGCCGCCGCACATTGGACACTCCCGGAAAATGCCACTCGAAAACCGCAACCGAGCCGGAGCAGAATTCGCATAGCGGTAGTGAGTGCACAGGTACGGCGGCATCCCGTTTGGGAGATCATCCTGCGCGGTTTGATCGCGCAGCTGGATACCCGCCAATTCGAGGTGTTTCTCTATCACACCGGCGCGGTCACCGATGAGCAAACGAACTGGGCCCGTGAGCAGGTCGCCCGCTTCGTGCAGGGTCCCCGCTCACTCGAGCATTGGCTGAGTGAGATCCGCGAGGCCGCACCCGATGTGATGTTGTATCCCGAAGTTGGAATGGATCCCACCACCTGTACCCTGGCTGCCTCGAGACTGGCGCTGCTGCAGATCGCGTGCTGGGGACATCCGGTCACAACCGGACTGCCGACCATCGACTGGTTTGTGTCCGGCGAGCTCCTCGAGGGTCCGCAGGCCGACCCCCATTACCGCGAGAAACTCATTCGGCTGCCCGGCACGGGCGTGCTGACCGGGTTTCCGGAAGCTCAGAAAGAACCCTGGGGCGGACCGGACCGGCGTCCGGATGTCGTGCGCTTCGCGTTGTGCCAGCAGCCTCTCAAATTCGACCCGCAGGACGACATACTCCTGGCGCGCATCGCGAAGGCTGTCGAGCGGTGCGAGTTCTGGCTGGCGACGCCGGGAAACATGCCGTGGACCGCAGTGAAGTTGCACGCGCGGCTGTCGGCCGCTTTCCGCGCCGAAGGTCTCGATCCTGGAGCCTATCTGCGAACGACCGGCTGGCTACCGCGAAGCCGGTTCCTCAGCTTCCTGGACGAAATGGATATGGCTCTCGATTGCCCCGCCTTCTCCGGCTACACCACAGCCTGGCAGGCCCTGCATTGCGGCCTGCCCATTGTGACGCTCGAGGGGCCATTCCTGCGCCAGCGGCTGGCGGCGGGCTTGATGCGGCAAGTCGGCGCGACCGATGGTATCACTCAGTCGCGCGACCAGTACGTGGCGACCACGCTCGCTTGCGCGAACGAATGTCGAGACGCCGATCGCTGGGCCGCACGCCGAATGGAGCTGCGGCGTGCGGCGCCGCGCGCCGATGGCAACCGTTCCGCGATTCTCGCCTTCGAGCAGCAGCTGCTCAGTACTTGCAGTGGCGCGCGATGAGGCTCTCCGCCAACTCCTGCTTGCCCGACCGGGGCGCGGGATCCAACCCTTTCTGAGTGGCCAGATCCGCCAGGCTGGCGAGATTGAGCTCGCCGCTGGTGATCCGCTTGCCCAACTCCCCGCCCCAGCCCGAATAACGCTCCTGCTTGAGCTTTTCCAAGGCGCCGTCGGTCACGACATCCGCAGCCGCCAACAGTGCGCGCGCGAGCGTGTCGATGCCGCCGATGTGAGCCAGGTACAGGTCGGCTGGATCCACCGACTGCCGCCGCAGCTTGGCATCGAAGTTGAATCCGCCCGTGGTGAAGCCTTTGTCCTGCACCACCTGCACCATCGATGGCACCAGCTCCTGCGCATTGTTGGGAAACTGATCCGTATCCCAGCCATTGCGCGGATCGCCGCGATTGATGTCGATCGACCCGAAGATCCCATAGGCCCGGGACGCTGCGATCTCGTGCTCGAAGTCCAGGCCGGCGAGCGTCGCGTGATTCACCTCGATGTTGACCTTGACCTCGTTCGTCAGATCGTAGCGCTGCAGGAAGGCATAGACAGCCGCGACATCATGGTCGTACTGGTGCTTCGTGGGCTCGAAGGGCTTGGGCTCGATGAGAATGGTGCCCTTGAAGCCGATCTTGTGTTTGTGCTCCACGACCATCGACAGGAAGCGCGCATACTGATCCAGCTCCCGCCGCAGGTCCGTGTTCAACAGCGAGTCATAGCCCTCGCGGCCGCCCCACAACACGTAGTTCTCGCCTCCCAGCCGATGGGTGGTTTCCAGGGCTCCGCGCACTTGTGCCGCGGCCCAGGCAAACACTTCCGGGTCCGGGCTGGTGGACGCTCCGCCGGCGTACCGTGGGTGACTGAAAAGATTCGCGGTACCCCACAGCAGCTTCACGCCCGTGGCAGCCATCTTTGCAGCGATGCCGGCCTCGGTCTTCTGCAGATTGTTGGCGTGCTCGGCGAGCGTGGCGGCGGTCGCCATCGCATCAACATCGTGGAAAGTGAAATAGGGCACGCCCAGGCGTGAGAAGAAGTCGAATGCGGCCTCGAGCTTGGTATCCGCCATTTCCTGGGTGATACGCGGTCCGAGCCAGGGGCGCGGCAGCGTCCCACCGCCAAAGATGTCGGCGCCCGGCCAGTTGAAGGAGTGCCAGTAGCAGACTGCGACCTTCAGCCACTCGTCCATGCGCTTGCCCAGCACCACGCGGTTCTTGTCGTACACGCGGTACGAGAACTCGTTCCTGGTATCAGGACCTGCAAAGCGCACGGGCTCAACCGTTGAAAAGAGGCTCATTTACGAATACTCCACAAAAATGTTCTTGAGATCCTGATACAGCCGCGTAAAGGTGCGGCGGCGGGTGGCCAGGAGTGAGGACAAGCCGGCGTCAGGTTGGACCACCCGATCGATGGGAGGTGCCACGCAGATGTCTGCCTGGCTTTGCGAGGCTCCCAGTGCAAGGCGGCCCAATCGGGCGGCGCCCAATGCCGCCCCCACCTCGCCGCCCACACGGTAAGTGAGTGGCCGGTTCAGCGAAGCAGCGAGCAACTGGCCCCAATATGGCAGCCGCGCACCGCCACCGGTGACACTGATCGTGTCGATGGCGCCCCCCTTTTCCAACAACACGTCCAACCCGTCGGCGAACGCGAGGGCAACACCCTCGAGAACCGCAACAACGAGCTCAACTGCATCCGTGTCAGAACGGATACCGAAGAAGACACCCCGGGCGTGCGGGTCATTGTAGGGTGTGCGCTCACCTGAAAGGTAAGGCAGGAAAAATGGCGACTGCCGTCCGACGCCACGCGCCTGCGCAGCTTCAACCAGCCGTGGAAGGTCGGTATGGCCTGTCAGCTGGGCTGCCCAGTCGAGACAACTCGCCGCACTCAACATAACCGACATCTGGTGCCAACGATTGGGTAAACAGTGGCAGAAGGCGTGGGCCGCGCGATCCGGATTGGGGCGAAATCGATCCGTAACGACGAACAGGACACCCGAGGTACCCAACGACAGGAACGCATCACCAGGCGCCACGACACCCAGGCCTACGGCGCTGGCCGCATTGTCGCCACCGCCACCTGCGACCACGACCCGGGGTATCTGCAGTTGGTCTGCCACCGCGGCCGTGATGGACCCGGATGGCTCGGTGCCTTCGACCAGACGCGGCATGTGAGATCGGGTGAGTCCCGTTACCGCGAGCATGGCGTCAGACCAGTCCCGCCGTCCGACATCCAGCCACGCAGTGCCGGACGCATCGGACATGTCACTGACTTTCTCGCCGGTGAGTTTCAGCCTCACATAGTCCTTGGGCAGCAATACATGAGCCGTGCGCTGGAATGTCAACGGCTCGTGTTTCGCCACCCACGCCAGCTTCGGCGCAGTAAAACCCGGCATCATGATGTTGCCCGTGATGGCGCGCGAGTTGGGTTCTCGCCGCTCGATTTCGCCACATTCGAGGGCGGACCGGCCGTCGTTCCAGAGTATGGCCGGTCGCAGGGGCTGGTCCCGACTATCCAGGAGGGTCGCGCCGTGCATCTGCCCACTGAGACCAACGGCACGAACGGCCGCTCGCAGATCCTTCGGCAGGCCGATGACAGCGCTGACAGTCGCTTGCCACCAGCTTTCCGAGTCCTGCTCGGAGAAACCCGGCTGCGGGCGATCGACCACGAGGGGCGCGGAGCTCTGTCCGACAATAGCCCCGCTGTCGTCGACCAACACGGCCTTCACGCCCGAAGTGCCGATATCGATTCCCAGGTACACCTAGTTCGCGCGCCCGAAGGCAGGGCCCTCTGTGACTGAAAACTCGTGCACCGCGTCAGCGGGCGCAACCGTGCGCCGCACCGACAGCGTGTTGGTTTCGATCATGAGCCCCCCTTTCGAATGGCATGGAAAACCGGCTCATCCGGCCAGTGTCTGCCTGGAATGGTAGCGCTATCAGGAACGGCGCGTCAATTGCGAAAGCACGTTAATTCGAGCCGCTGGAGGCGGCGCGGCGCTCAGGTCCCGAAAGGCCCTACACAGGTGCCGAGGAGTCGCGCTTTACCAGGGTGAAGCTCATCAGATGCTGCAGTGGCTCCTGCGTTTCGCCCAGGCGCCGCAACCGGATCTCCTCCAGGAGCATCTCCACCGCCTTGCGGGCCATGGCAGCCACCGGTTGCCGAATGGTGGTCAATGCAGGCCAGATCGTCGTGGCCAGCGGGGTGTCGTCGAAACCCGCAATCGTGAGGTCTTTGGGCACGTCGAGCCGCACGCGGTGAGCGGCTGCGATGGCGGCCGCCGCCATGTCGTCGTTGCTGGCGAAGATCGCAGTTGGCTTACGTGCGGAGCTGAGCATCTGCTCAGCGGCAACGAGTCCGGAGTGATAGCTGAACGACCCCAGCTTCACCCACTCCGGGTGCAGGGGCAATCCCTCCTCCCGCAGGGCCTTCTCAAACCCCGCGCGGCGTTGGGCGCTGACCGTCTGATTCGCGGCACCGACAATGAAGCCGATGTCACGATGGCCGAGGGATATCAGGTGGCGTGTCATGGCCGCCGCGGCCTCCAGATCGTCGATTCGCACCGACAGTCCGGCCTCCTCCGGCCGCCCCGTAGCCACCGCGACGAACGGTATTTTGGCCTGGCGGAGTGCCTCCAACGCGATGTTGGAATCAGACAACGGCGGCGGCAGGATCACGCCTCCCACACCGTCACCCAGGAGGCGCTCAATCGCCGTGCGCTCATTGCGAGCGCCGCATTTTTCCAATACGAGCTGACATCCCGCCCGGCTGGTCTGCTCCAGGACGCCGACGAGCAACTCGTTCAGGTAGGCGGCGCTCGGGTTGTTGTACAGAAGCCCAATGTGGACGGTGGCCGCGCGGGCGAGGTTACGTGCCGAGACGTTCGGCGAATAGCCCAGCTCCTTGATCGCAGCCTGTACGCGTTGGCGCATGTGCTCTTGTACGTGGGCATCGCCGCTCAGCGCACGAGATACAGTCATCGGCGAAACACCGGCGTGTTTGGCGACTTCATGCATCGTCACTGCGTTACGGCGCCTTCGGGGCGTTCTTTTCACTTCTTACCTCAGCTGTAGCTGATCCAGGCATTGTACTTTGTGGCAGGTCGCAGCACACTCCCGGCTCGCTGCCGCTGCAGGAAGCTATGGATATGGCCACGCGTCGCAGGTTCGTCGTGCAAGCCGCCAGTTTGGCCGCTGCCCCTTTCATCAGCACCCGCGTGACCCGCGCGCTGGCCGCTGCCGCCAGCCCCAAACTGGGATTCGCGCTGTGCGGCCTCGGCAACCTGAGCACCAACCAGATTGCCCCGGCGCTCGCGAAAACCACGCACTGCCGCCTGGCGGGCATCATCACCGGCACCCCGGCGAAGGCCGTCAAATGGCAGGCGCAATACAACATTCCGCAGCGGAATGTTTACAGCTACGACACCATGCACCGCATTGCCGACAACCCGGACATTGATGTCGTGTATGTCGTGACACCGAATGCCCTGCACCTGGACAACGCGTTGCTGGCGGCCAAGGCAGGCAAACATGTGTTTTGTGAAAAGCCCATGGAGATCTCGGCCGAGCGCTGCCAGCAGATGATCGATGCGGTCAAAGCCGCGAACCGTGTGCTGGGCATCGGCTATCGCTGCCGGTTTGAGCCCCATCACCTGGAGTGTGTGCGCCTTGCGCGGGAGAAGGAATTCGGTGCGGTCAAGGTGATCGATGCGCATTTCGGATTCAACATCGAGCCCGGCGTGTGGCGTTTGAAGCGGGCGTTGTCGGGCGGCGGACCGCTCATGGATGTTGGCATCTATGCGTTGCAGGCTACGCGCTACTTGAGTGGTGAAGAGCCGGTGTGGGTTTCAGCTACCACAACCAGGGGCGACGCGCGGTTTGCCGAAGTCGAGGAATCAGTGGCTTGGGAGGCGCGGTTTCCCGGCGGCGCCATCAGTCACTGCAGCAGCAGTTACGCCGCAGCGGGTATCGGTTACTTTCGCGTCATGGCCGAGCGCGGTTGGTTTGGTTTGGATCCCGCGTTCAACTATGGCGGGCTGCGCGGTACGCGCAGTGACGGTCGCGACATCGATCCCCCCGCAACCGATCAATTCGCGGTTGAGATGGATGACTTTGCCCGCTGCATCATCGAGAAAACACCCACCCGTGTGCCCGGTGAAGAAGGCCTGCGGGATGTGAAAATCATGACGGCCATTTACGAATCGGCCCGAACGGGGATGCCCATCGAGCGGCTCGAGGCGTAAGCGCTCCTGCCATTCGCGCCGCGCTGCTGCCGCTTCGGTCCGCGGTGTCACGTTGTGCGCCGCACTCGCCACACCACCCGTGCCTGATCACTTCTGCGTCAGCTGCAGCTGTACCGCCTTTACTCATAGGTGTCCGCAGCCCTCACACCCGATCTTGATGATATCTTTACGTTTTCCCCGCCCACTGAAGAACGGGCCCCCACTGCAAAAGGTATGAGACTGACGATGGCTGAGGTGCGCAACAACTGGGAAGGCCGGATCATCAACGGGGTCTTCCCCCTGCGCCGTTTTTTAGGCTCTTCGAACCACAGCTCCGTGTTTCTGACGGAGTCGCCGGTCGAGGGCTTCCTCAATGCGGCCATCAAGATCGTGCCGGCCGATCCGGCCCACAGCTCCGTGCAGCTGTGGCAATGGAAAACGGCCGCGACCTTCTCCCACCCCCACCTGATCCGGCTGCTGGATTCCGGGCAGTGCGAGATCGATGGCAGTCCATTTCTATTCGTTGTCATGGAATACGCCGAGGAGTCCCTTTCGCAGATTCTTCCGTACCGGGCCCTCGCGCCCGACGAGGTACGGGAGTTGTTGGTCCCGACGCTCGACGCCCTTGCCTTCCTGCATGGGGAAAATTGGATTCAGGGGCAGCTGAAACCGTCGAATTTCCTGGTCGTGGATGACCAGCTGAAATTGGCCACCGACACGATCCGTCCCGTGGCCGTTTCCCAGGTGGGGCCGCCACGCCCCACCCTCTATGAGCCCCCGGAGTCAGACGCTGGCGAGGTCTCGGCCGCAAGTGATGTTTGGGCGCTCGGCGTCACCGTGACCGAGGCGCTTACGCAATATCCGCCTACCTGGCTGAATGGCCGGGATGAGGAGCCCTCCTATCCGACGAATCTGCCGCCAACCTTCGCCGACACGGTGCAACGATGCCTGAGTCGCAATCCTGCCGATCGTCCTACGGTTGCGGAGCTCCAGGTTCAAACCAAACCCGCACAGTCGCCGCCGCCTGAGCTACCGCGGCCGGTGGGGCGACCGGAGCCCGTGCCTCTCGTGGCGCGGCCACAGGTGTTCGAGCAGCCGATGCGTGCGGACTCCCGCCCGTTCTCTGAGATCGAGGAAGAGCCAAAACGCGGAGTGTTGGTTCCGGCGCTCATTGCGTTGGTTGTTGTTGGAGCTGCTATATGGGGTGGGACGCGGCTGCTTCGCGGGCCCGCGACGCCGGAGCAGACTGCTGCGGCTGTTGGTCCGGGAGCGGCTGCTCCGGAAGGTGCTGACTCAACAGGTGCTGCTACGGAAAGCGCAGCCCCAGTTGACGCGCCACCGGCCGAACGCAATACGGCGGTACCTACTGCGCCGCCCGCCTCGACTCGGGACACGACGGCACCCACAACGCCCACGGCCCCGAGCCGCAGTTCGCACACCGCAGCTTCCAACGCCGCGCCGCCGCCCAGGAAGTCAACGCGGGACAACTCGTCGACCTCCGTGGCGCCAGCGAGTGCCGTTTCCACCGGTTCCTCCGTGGCGGTCCACGAAGAAATTCCCAACGTGCCACTCAGCGCCCGCGGCACCATCCACGGACACGTGAAAGTGGGTGTTCGTGTGACTGTTGATCATTCAGGGCGCGTAGTACACGACAGCCTGGACAACCCCGGCCCAAGCAGATATTTCAACCGCGTGGCCAGCGAGGCCGCCCGGAAGTGGCGTTTTGCAGCAGCGGACAATCCAGGCTCGCGGGAATGGCTGCTGCGATTCGAGTTCGGACGCGAGGGGACAACCGTGCATGCGGTTGGCCCCAGGTCCTGACGGAGAGCCGGCCGAATCGTCAGCCGGTCCCCGTCAGCGGCATCTCACTCGTCGTGTAATCCAAATCCAAAGCCGCGGCGGATCTCACCGCGAATCTCGCCAGCGGGAAAGCTGGTCGTGTGGATATTCGCATAGGCCGTTTCGCTCTCGAGAGCGTCAACGAGCGCCCCGAAGTCTCCAGCCGGCACATTCTGACCCGCAATCGCCAACACGTTAGCGGCAGTCAACGTTCCGGTCACGGTTCCGGCACCCGCCGGGCAAGGCTGCGTTCCCGCCGGCGCTGTGGCGAGATTCGAGCAGAAGAACACCATGACGCCACCGGCCATGTGCACTTTGCCGAAATGAATGTGAGCCTGTGTGACCGAGGTCAACCCCGAAAACTTGAGCGTGTAGGACAGCGTCTGCGCGGATCGATCGAGTTTCAACACGAGCGTCGCGTTCCCGTCAGACAGGATCGCGCCGCTTTGCGCATTGAGCGCGCCGACTTCGTTGAAGCCGGAAAATGCGGCCCGAAACTCTTCGCTATGTTGTGAGGCCATGGCGGCCGGTACGAAGGAAATCGCGGAAAAAACTACTCCCAGCAACAGCGCACGATACATGACTAGCTCCTTATCATTGAGTGTATGTGCCGAAACCGCCCGAAGTTTATACGCGACCCGGTGACTAATTGATGCATCCCGGACCCGGTCGGCGTTCCCGGCGTTCCCGCCGGTCTGCGCGTTCCTAACAGGCACCTCTACATTCCGTGGAGCCTGAGGGTGAGGGACAGTCGCCCTCTTCTATCTGCACTGTCGCGTGATCGACACCGAAGCGGCGGTACAGGAATTCAGTGACTTCCGTCAGTGCAGCGTCACCGTCAGCGCCCTCGTTGATCTGCGCATGCAAGGTGACCATGACCGCTTCGCCGGTCAACGACCACGCATGCAGGTGATGTATACCTTTCACTTCCGGCAGAGATGTCAATTCGCGCTCGACCGCGTGTGTATCGAAGCCTGTGGGTGAGCCCTCCAGGAGAATGTGGGCAGAGTCAGTTGTGAGTTGCCACCCTGAACGGAAGATCAGTATGGATACGAGCAGCGACAGGAGCGGGTCGGCAGGCAGCCAGCCGAAAAACAGAATCACGACCGCAGCCCCTACCGCTGCCACGGAGCCCAGCAGGTCACTGAGAACGTGAGCGCGGGCACCCTTCTCGTTGAGGGAGCTCGCCCCGGAGAGAATCAAAAATGCAGCGAGGTTTGCAACTCCACCGGCGACGGCAACAACCAACATCATCCTGCCGTTGACCATGGGCGGTGACAGTAACCGTTGGGCCGCCTCAACGACGACGCCGATCGTGATCGCCAACAGCAGCAGGCCGTTTGTGTAGGCAGCGAGTGGCTGATAGCGACGGTGGCCGTACGTCCGTGAAGCACTGGCAGGTCGCCGGCTGATGCGAATCGCGAAGATCGCAAGGATGAGCGAGCCGCAATCCGCAAGCATGTGAGCAGCTTCGGCCAACAACGCGATGGAGTGAGCCCAGAGGCCGCCGACCCCCTCGACGACCGTGAAGCCGCCCAGCACTGCGAGCGCGATCCACAAGCGCTGCTCACTCGAGTTTTCGCCCCGGTGATGATGATGGTGATGGCCGTGATCATGATTGTGGCCGCCGCCGCCCGCGCTCCCGGCGCAGCCACTGTGGTCGTGACCATCATGATCATGATGGCCAGCGTGGTCGTGGTCCGCAGAATGCCCGGCGTGCTGTCCCGCTGGGTGATTGTGCGGGCCGGCTGAGTGATCTGTGTGGGTCATGTGAGATTTCCGTCGGCCACCTGGGCTGGGTCGGGTTCGCTGGCCCATCATAGCCAACGGGGGGCAGTATCACTGTCCCCCTCGGGTCCCCGTTGCAGGTCTTCCGGTTGCGGTCGAGCGAACCATCGCTTCGGCCAGGTAATTCTCAGAAGTGCCCGCCTGCGCTCGTCGTTCCACCACCGAGGTTTGGACGTTGGGATCTTTGGCGCCGGAGCGCAGCGCCGCCGAGAGTGCTTGATCTCGTGAGATACGCGTCGCCTCGCGTATTGCTTCCGTTTCGTCTGAGTAGTCTCTGCTGCCGGCCGGATCGTGTACCCGGAAGACATTAAATGTGGTTTGGTTGACGAGAACCTCGAAGGTCTCTGAAACCACCCCGGCTACCGCGCCAACGGCGTTGCAAACAGCAGCGTGCTCCGGCACGACCAGCTCTGCCCCGAGGCGGTGAGCAACCTCAGGGTAATATGCACGCACCGGAGCGCCGATAGCGATCAGGGACGTCGCAAGATGTATCCGTGCGTCGACGAGGCGGGAGAACGAGCGACCTTCAACCACGCTGTCGATCAGGACGCCGAGCGGCCCCCACCGGCCATTCTTTGCTTCAACACCCGGATCGTGAGCGAGCGCGGTTTCCAGAATGACGCGCGAAGCCGCACGAACCACGTGCTGATAAACACGCTCGCAAAGGGTTTCGGGCGTGTCCCGTTCCTTACGGGCGGTGGCGTTGCGCTCTTCAGTAGCCAGGATCATGGCGCCGAGCCGTGCCGCTTCCACATTCCAACTCTGCTGCTTGCCGAGCACATGCATCGCATCACTCGGAGTGAATGCTGCGATGGTCGCAAGCCCACGACCCACCAACCGGCGCAAAGCCTCAACTCCCGGACCCGTACGCGCCACCTCACCAACTTGCCGAGGGAATACGGCAAGGGCCTCCCAAACCCGCTGCTCAATGCGGTCGAGTTGAGGACCGGGATCGCGTCCGGGATTACGGTGTGCAAACTGGGGAGCGAACGGCGCCGGACGTTCGGACTCGGCAAGCCGGCGAAGCTCACCAACAAGCTCTGGAAACTGAGTGGCAAGAAGACTCAGCGGCGTCGCCTTGCGAGGCCCGACTGCCAGTCGCTGCTCGCGGTCGAAATACACCTCACTGTCACCGCCAAGCCCACAAGTGTGGACATCGACGGCTTCAACCATTGTTCGCCACCCCCCGACCACGGCTCCTTCGTCGCTAACGACAGGGCGGCCTCCGACGACTATCGCGACATCGGTGGTCGTACCACCCATATCAGAGACGGCGAAGTCCTCGAGGCCGCTGAGAAAGCCTGCGCCCACGATGCTCGCGGCGGGACCGGACAATATCGTCTCAACGGGATATTCGAGCGCAACCTCTGCGCGCATCAGGGTCCCGTTGCCCTTCACTATCATCAACGGTGCTGAAATCGCCTCCGCGGCGAGTACCCTCCCCAGCGCTTCGAGCAGATGCCGGATCTGCGGTGTGAGCCGTGCATTGAGGGCGGCAGTGAGGGCACGCTGGGGCGCGTCGAGTTTGGAGCTGAGCTCGTGACTGCATGTCACCGGTTTGGTCGAGCGGGACCGGATCCGATCGCGTACGCGCTGCTCGTGCGCGGGATTACGAACCGAAAACAACCCCGCCACTGCGAATGCCTCCACCGCGGAGCCGAGCTCTGCCACGGCTGCGTCGATAGCCGATTCGTCGATAGGCTCCAACTCCTCACCGGTTGCGTCGTGGCCGCCTCGCAGGCGCACCACCGAGCACCCTTCCATGCTCTTGAGGCCGGACCGCTCCACCATGTTGTCATCGAAGCCCAGCAACATCGTGCAGATTGGGCTGAATCGATTTTCGACGACTGCGTTGGTCGCAAGCGTCGTTGACACAGATACGAGGCAGATGTCCCTGCGACCCACGCCTTCGGGCAGGCCGGACAGTACGGCGCGGATGGCGTTTCCCAGGCCGATCGACAAATCCCAGTGAGTGGTGAGTGCCTTGGCGGTCGCGGCGACGTGCCCTTGGCTGTCCAGGGCCACCGCATCTGTGTATGTGCCACCTGTGTCCAGGCCAATTCGAATGTCACTCTGCATCAATTTCCAACATCTCCTCGTTGTTGCCGCGTTCGTGTTGCTGTTGGTTCCGCCGGATATCTTCCGCAGGGCAGAACGCCCTTCCGCAGCTTGACAGGCGTCGCAACTATCAGCGATAACGGACCGAGTGTCTACCGGCGCCGGTCGCGGAAGTTTAGCAGCGGGCGCGCTGGACTCAGGCACGAGGGGGCGAGGCTTGGGAACACTGCCGGAATCCGCCGTCGTTGCAGAGAGCGCGCCGTCGCGCGCGCGGGTGTCACCTCGCGCCAGGGGCGCGATCTACGCCCTGCTGATACTCTTTGTCATCAACCTGTTGAACTTTTTCGATCGCCAGCTCCTCGGGGCCCTGGGTGAACCGGTTCGGAAGGAATTCCACCTCAGTGATACCGGCCTGGGGTTGTTGGGGACGGTGTTCACGCTGATTTACGCCTTCGTCGGCCTGCCGTTCGGGCGCTTGACGGACCGTTGGTATCGTACGAGGCTGATCGCGATCGGTACCGCTTTCTGGAGCCTTCTGACGGCGGCTTCCGGGCTGGCGCAAAGCTACACGCAGTTGTTCATTTCGCGCTTCGGAGTGGGCATTGGCGAAGCCACCTGCGCGCCAGCCAGTCAATCCCTCATCGGCGACCTGTTTCCGCCACGCCAGCGCGCACTGGCGATGGGCGTATTCATGCTGGGGCTGCCCGCCGGCATCTTTGTCGCCTACATCAGTGCCGGAGCGATCGGTGCGGCGTGGGGTTGGCGTGCAGCGTTTCTCATTGCGTGCATCCCCGGGCTGGTGTTCGCAGTTCTGGCGCTCAGGCTCCCCGAGCCCATCCGCGGCGCGTTGGACGTCGCAATGCAAGCGGTTCCGGTGCGATCGCCCTACGCCGCCGTACTCAAACTGCCGACGATGTGGTGGATCATCCTCTCGGGCATCTTTCACAACTTCAACATGTACGCCATCAATGCTTTCCAGACGCCTTTCCTGCAGAGGTTTCACGAGATGAGCCTCCGGGAGGCCAGTAACGTCTCGGCAATCTCGGTGGGTGCGGTCGGTGCCATCGGCCTGCTGGCGGGTGGCTGGCTTGCTGACAAAGTCAGCGCCAAGCGCCGTAATGGACGCCTGCTGGTGTCGGCGTGTTGTATGGCTCTCGCGGCGCCTTGCATTTTCTTCGCCCTGAGCCAGCCCAAAGGGGCTACGGCGGCATTCATGACGCTGATGTCCATCGGCACCATGACAATGTACGTCTATTACGCCACCGTCTACTCCGCCATCCAGGATGTGATCGTGCCCGGCTTGCGCGGTACTGCGGTCGCCATTTATTTCTGCGCCATGTACATACTCGGTGCCAGTCTCGGGCCCGTGGCAACCGGCATTCTCAGCGATCACTTTGCGCATCAGGCCATGTTTTCGGCAGGCGCGACCACGATGACCGAAGCCTTCAAGGCAACCGGTCTGCACAGCGCAATGTACGCAATTCCCCTATTGGCGACGCTGGCCTCGTTGGTGTTATTCGCGGCCGCGCGTACAGTAGAAAAGGACATGGCCAGGCAGGCGGCCGTTGGCTGATCGCCTGCCTTGTTCATGCTACGTCGCGTTTCGCCTGAATGTACGAGAGTCCTGCGACGACTGGCAGGTACACCACCAGACTTCCGAGCGCTGCGATCTTGACGACGTTGGTGTCGTGACCGTTGCCCCAGATGTTCCCGGTGCCGTCCAGGCACAAAACCAGATTGCGTGTCACGGTCAGGCGTCGATGCCGAGCAGGGTCTGCAGGAGGACATTGGCGCCATTGGCGCAATCAGACCAGCGGGACAGCTCCTTGGGTGAGTGACTGATGCCGCCGATGCTGGGCACGAAGATCATCGCCCGACGCCCGGGGATTCAACCTGAATCCTGTCGGGCGTGTCAATCACATGCCAAAACGCTGCCTGTCTGCTGCTGCCGTCCGCATTGGCAGCGGCTGGTGGCTGCCGGCCCACCTAGTCCTTGAATTCCCCTGTGTTCACAAACCCCATTTTCTGCATCCGATTGCGTTGCGCCGATGCGAGAACCTGGGCCACGAAGTCGTACTTCACGTGCGGGTCAGGGTGTATATGAATCTCCGGCTGAGGATCCTTCGCAGCCGCCGCGCGCAGGAAACTCTCCAACTGCGCCAGGCTCGCCACAGCCGCACCGTTCCATTCCATCGCCCCATCAAATTCAATTTCCAGATTCACCACCTCCGGGGGTGTCATCTCGGGAGAAACCGACGGCTGGGGCAGGTTCAACTTCACCGCATGCGTCATCATCGGCAGGGAGACGATCAGCGTGACGAGTAACACGAGCATGACATCGATCAGCGGAGTGATGTTGATGTCGAGGACGGGGCCAAGGGCCGCAGAGTTCGTACGTCGTGGAAAGAGCCGCGCCCCTCGATGCACATTGCCCGTCATAGCTCGACTCCATGTTGGTGAATCAGTCGCCGGCACACTCACTGTGCAGTGATCGTGGCCGATCACGGCCGCTGCCCAATAACAACCCAGGGCAAACCGCAAACGCGACAGTGGCCCGGGACGCTGCAATGAGTCCGCCAACCATTCCTCCTCTAAACGGTCGGAAAGGTCTGCCGGTGCGGTGCGGGCGGCCTGGCGGATCATTCGAGGAGCAACGCGGTCGATCCAACCGGAAGAGACTGCGGTTGCTGACGGAGTGACGAACTTCTGCCCGTTCATGCCGGAACTCCTCGGTCGGAGCGCAGCCATCGCAACAGCGCCACGTTCCGCCCTACCCTTAGTCGTAAGTCTACATAGGTCCCGGACTAATGCAAGTCCCTGCCACGCTTGCGTGACAAAGGTCCTGAAAGTCGGGAGGGGCGGCCAGGGCCGCTGCGCTGAATTGCTGAGCTCGAGATGACAATCGTATGGAGCCCACAGTCAACGCCGTCTCGAGAATTCTGCAGTGTGAGTGGGCACAGCGGATTGTGCGATGATATGTGCAGTCGTACCCGCTGCGGAAACGCCGCTCACTCGCAAGAAAATTAACAATGTTGGTCGTTGCGTTCCCCGCATTCGCAGATAGCAGCCTCAATCCCTACAATTCCCTCCTCTACGCACAACTCCAGGCGCAGGGGCAGCCGGTTGCCGAGTTCGGCTGGCGCCGTGTTGTTCGCTTGCAGTTGGCGGACATCCTCCATGTCCATTGGCCTGAACGTCAGATATTGACCCCCGGCTGGCGACTGCGAAAGATTGGGGAATTCGTGCTCTTCCGACTCTACCTGCGGGCTATTCGGCTGCGTGGCGGCAAGGTTGTCTGGACAGCGCATAACGCCTTTCCGCATGACAAGCCTCGCACCCCCTTGAATCTATTCTTGTGGACGCGGTTTCTGGCCAGGCTGGACGGTGTTATTTACTTGTCCGAGGAAAGTCGGCGGCAGATCCAGGCGGATTACCCGGTTTTGTCAGGCAAGAAGTCGGCCGTCATTCAGCACGGTGACTACCTGGAGTGGCTGGCAAAGATGCTGCCGCGCGCTGCGCGCGACCGATTCTCGCGTCAGTCTCTTGGAATTCCCGCAGGTGCCAAAGTCATCCTGAGCTTCGGCCTCATCCGTCCATACAAGGGAATCGATCTGCTCGTCGAGGAATTCAAGCACCTCAACGACGATACGCACTTGATCATTGCCGGCTATACCTCACGTCCGGAACTGAGGCAGCGGATTGAGGAGCTGGCGCGCGGCCAGCCGCAGATCCATTTGTTGCTGCGCTGGGTGGAAGGCGAAGAGCTCGCCGCGCTGCTCGAGCTCTCCGACATGGTTGTGTTGCCTTACAGGACGATCACGAACTCCGGCGCCGCCCTGCTGGCACTGAGCGCCCAACTTCCCATCCTGGGACCTAACATGGGTAGCATCCCGGAGCTGCAGCAACTCGTCGGGACGCAGTGGGTGCGGTTGTTTGACGGCGAGATTTCCCAGTCCCAACTCCGGGAAGCCGTCGCGTGGCTGGCGACGTCGCGGCAGGCTCCGAATATGGAACCCTTTTCCTGGCCGGGGATCGCAACGGAGACGCTTGCGTTATACCGCTCGCTGACCTCTCGCTAGTGGCGAGTTGGACGATTGTCAGACCGGCGCAACCCGTCGATATATCGCTGCGTTGACCTTTTCCAACCTGAGGTCGGTCTGGCTCAGCAGCGCATGCTGCATGACCCCCTTCTGCCACACTTCCCACTCATGCCGGGCATTATTCAGCGGCTTCACAAATTCGACGACTGCGATGTCGTCCGTGACGCTGGGATCGTTGACGGAGATGCACAGGAGGCCCTGGGGCTCCGATTTATAAACGGGATGAGCCATGATGATCCTTTGGGTCGGTCTCGACCACGTCCGTTATGATTTGCGACTTGGGTATCTGTGCTCACCGGCAGTGCTATCGCATCTCGGGTGAAGCTCGCGTGGGATGTGACGCCGGAGCGAGTTGACGAATTACACGGGATGCCCGCCCGCCCTCTCGGCTCTCGAGCGGCACTATACGCCATTGACGTATATACTACTCTGACGTATGCTCCTTGTTTACCATCGCTGAAACTGAGATTTTCAGCGCGACCTGGCCGAAGTACTGGACGCTGGAAGTAAAGATCTTGATCAAGATCCGGGAGGTGATCGATGGCAAAGCTCAGCGCAAAGGCACTGGCAAAGTACGAAGCTAGCCGAAACCTGGGTGAGGAGTTGTTGGCGGCGGTTCGCGAGATGAAGGCTGGCAAGGCCGCTCGTGTTCACAACATTAAGGTGCCTGAGATTCTTGAGGCACGAATGCGTACGGGCCTTTCACAGCAGAAATTTGCGGACGTGTTGGGCGTATCGACCCGGACGCTGCAGGGTTGGGAGCAAGGGCGGCGCAAGCCCTCGGGGGCCGCACGTTCTTTGCTGACCATCGCGAAGCAACGGCCGGAGGTATTGCGCGAAATATTCGCGGAATAACACGCAAAGTGTTCGACCGAATTGCCCGGTGCACATCACCACCGCCGCGTGCTACTCCTTTGGGTGAAGCAAGCCAGTCAACTGCCCGGTGAGATGAAGCCGCAAGGTCGACGCGCTATTCAGGCCTTCCAGAAATGGAGCTCCGGCGCACCAACAACACCCGCTTTGTTCGCCATATGCGCGGCCAAGGCGGGTGACTGGAAGAATGACGTTGCCCGTGCGACATCACCAACCGCCCACAGCAGCAGGATGTTGTCAGGATCATCCTGCAACTGAAGCACTGCGAGGTCTGTCAGGCTTGCCGCCTTTCTATCCGCGGCATCCACCGAGTATGCGTCCATCGCGGTATTAAAATCTCGCACCTTCACCGTCATCGTGGCGTAATTTGCCGCCGCTATCCGGCCGTAGGTGCCCTGTCGAAACCTGACTCTGGGAGTGCCGACTATCCCGGCAGCTTTCATGGTCGCAGCCAACTCAGGCGAAGTCGTCAGCGCTTTAGCCCGGTCCACATCGCCGACCTCGAACAGCAGCCCTACCAGATTTGGATTGGCTTGCTCACGCAGCACATGAACCTGGGTCAGGCCAGCCGCCGTGCGCCTGGGCGCATCGGCATCGTAGGCCTTTCTCCAAACCGGATAGTCCTTGCATTCGTGCAAGATCGTCAGGTAGTGCCCCATTTTCGTTCCCCTCGATTCGTTATGGTCTGTCGGGCTGTTGCAGCTTAGATCAAACGCTCGAGGTGCACATCAGTGCACTGCAGCAGGGGCCGCAGCCCGCTCGGACCGACGACGCACCAAAAGATAGAATGCGATGACGTGAGTGATCATCAACACGGGCACGTAGATGATGGGGATCGCATATGCGGAGCCTAACTCCCCTGCCAGCGCAGGGAGTCCGACCTCAACGGCGTGGTAATAGTCGAAGAGGATGTCGGCCATCCCCACTACATTGAAGGCGACCACGAACACCCAAAAGAGCGGACGTATCCTCACCGTGAGGAGCGCCAGCATGGCCAGAACCCCGGTTGTCAGATCCCAGAAGGCGGCAAATGTGGCGAAGTCAACAGGCAGATTGGGGCCGACGATGCCTGGAAGGATGAAGACGAGCCCGAAGAAGCGGAAGCTGTGAACGGTGGCAATGGCACGTTGTGCTTCAACGTGGTCCATTGTCTTGAGTCTGGGCAGAATATATACGCCGAAGCAAAGCAACCAGGCGACGTAACCTAACACCAGATGTGTTTGGAAGAGGATATCCGGCGACATTTTGGGTTCCTATCGAGTATTGGCTGATGCGGTCTCGAGCCGGTTCGCAGGCCCAATCTACGATCACTTCCCGTGTGTGACTATTCGCGATAATGTGGATGCCCTATGAAGCAGAACTTCACAGTCAGGCAGGGCGCGCTCGACGGCCTGGAAGCGTTCCTCAGCGTCGCTCAGCATCGGAGTTTCCGCCGGGCAGCCGCAGAATTGGGTGTAACCCCGTCAGCGGTGAGCCAAGCGGTGCGAACGCTCGAGGCACGCGTCGGTGCGGTGCTCTTCACGCGCACAACGCGGAGTGTCGGCCTCACCGAAGCAGGCGAGAAATTCATTTCGCGCGCAAAGCCCGCGTTCGAAGAGCTCCTTGCCGCAAGCAACGTTGCGCGTGATCTGGGTCAGCGGCCGACAGGGCTGTTACGCCTCACCGTGCCGCGCGCGGTAGTGCCGGTTCTGTTGGAGCCACTCATCGCCTCCTTCTGCCAGGCGTATCCCGAGGTCGAGGTGGAGATTGTCGCAAGCAGTGATTTGACCGATCTCGCGGCCGAAGGGTTTGACGCCGGCGTGCGAATGGGCCAGTTCATCGCAGCCGACATGGTCACAGTGCGACTGTCGCCGGCGTTTCGCTTCATCATCGTCGGCAGCCCCGCCTACTTCAACAGCAGAGACCGACCCCAGCGCCCGGCAGACTTACGCCAACACGCATGCCTGCGGATGCGCCGCTCCAACGGCGCGCTCGCGCCATGGTCGCTCAACGAAAACGGTCAGGCGATCGAGGTCGCCGTATCAGGCCCCTTCATCGCCCACGACTTTCCCACTATTCTCGGCGCGGCCATCGAGGGTGTGGGACTTGCACAAGTGCCAGAGCCGATCGCCACCGGACCGCTGAAAGCGGGAAAGCTCGTGCACGTGTTGGAACCGTTCGCGTCGATTTCGCCGGGTATGTTTCTCTACTTTCCCAGCCGCCGGCAGACGATGCCGAAGCTGCGGGCATTCATCGACCACGTGAAAAGCCGCTCCGGCGCCGGAAATAAAGCCGCAACTGACACGGGCCGCAAGCGAGTCAGGCCGCGCAGCAAGAGTTGACACTCCAAGGTTGGCGGCGGACACCTGTTAGCGGGCGTGCCGGTTGTCAGCGGCAGCCCGCCCGGTTGGCAGACGACGAGCCGGTCACCTTGCTGCCGGCGGACCAGCGTGCACCCTAGGGACGAGCCTTGCCGCGTCGTGCTGCTTCGATTGTGGCGATGTCGATCTTTTTCATTTCCATCATCGCGTCGAACGCGCGCTTCGCGGCCGCACGATCAGGATCGGTCGTTGCTTCCATCAGTACGCGTGGGGTGATCTGCCAGGACAAGCCCCATTTGTCTTTGCACCACCCGCATGCGCTCTCTGCGCCGCCGTTGCCGACAATGGCATTCCAGTAGCGATCAGTCTCGGCCTGGTCCTCGGTGAGGATCTGAAACGAAAAGGCTTCACTGTGCTTGAAAGCAGAGCCGCCATTGAGGCCCAGGCAGGCTACGCCCAGTACCGTAAACTCTACAGTCAGCACCTGTCCTTCCTTGCCAGCCGGGTAGTCGCCAGGGGCATGGTGGACGGCTTTCACGGCGCTGTCCGGAAAGGTCTTGGCGTAAAACCTGGCGGCTTCCTCTGCCGCGCCGTCATACCAAAGGCAAATCACGTTTCTGGCCATCTTCTGTCTCCATTCACGGGGTCATTTGGGGATCGGACTGCTTAAAGACGCACCAGGAACGCCGAAATCGACGTCAGGCCCCAAGAAACTTACATCCGGCGGTGCCACCCCGTCCGGATATCCGAGCCCGGTAGAAAACGGACGCCTTTTCATACGTCCGGTGAGTGCGTCGGATGCGGTTTAACGTCCTGAATAAACACGTAAATTCGGCATTTTTGCCCCCTCCTCTTGCAATCAAAAGACCTCTAAACTGCGTGCGCCGGTGAGTTGAGAGCAAGTCAACGGGAGCGAATTCCCATGAGCGCGGCGGTTGCAATGGAGAGACAGATGGCGGTGGAAGATCGGGTCGCAAGCCTCGAATCGGACATGAGGTATGTTCGCTCTGATATTGCTGAAATGAAGAGCGACCTCAAATCCCTGGGTACGGAGCTTCACTCCTTCAGGACTGAAGTTGCGAAGGAATTTGGAAACGTGCGCACGGAGATGGCCAACGAGATTGGCGGCCTGCGGGCCGAAATGCACCGGGAGTTTGGATCGATCAGAACCTCCATCGAGCAGGCGAAGCTCTGGATGTTGGTTACCGGCGTCGGAGCGGTGATCCTGACGACCTTCACGACACTCGGACGGGTACTGAAGTGGTTTTGAGGCGCTCGGCAGCGATCAGGCCCGCTTGGCCGGTTCAAGCGACAGGATTCGCGTCAACGCATGCGGGTCCACAGGCTTGACCCAATGCAGATCAATGCCCGCAGCCTGCGTACGCATGCGGTCTTCCTCCCGGCCCCAGCCGGTCAGCGCCACGATTCGGATTGACTGACCCCATGGCTGTGAGCGGATCGTCCGACTCGCAGCGAGCCCATCCAGAAGCGGCATTCCAAGATCCATGAAGATGACATCCGGCCGGAGCATTTCTGCCAGCGACACGGCCTGTTGCCCATTCGTAGCGGTGTGCACCTCGTGACCTGCCAACTCCAGCCACAGTGTCAGGGACGCCGCAGCATCCGCGTTATCGTCCGCCACGAGAACACGCCGCCGAGTGACTTGCACAGTATCATTCGACTCAACCAGGCCGGGCACTTCATCGACACGCTCGTACTGAGCCAGCGTGGGTAATCTAACTGTGAATTCGCTTCCCTTTCCAATACCTGCGCTTTTCGCAGTCACAGTACCGCTGTGCAGTTCAACCAAATATCGAACCAACGCCAATCCAATTCCCAATCCTCCCTCGGTCTGGTGTCCGTCGGAGCGGATTTGAGTGAACATTTCAAATATGTGAGTGATCGAGTCCGACGGGATGCCTATTCCGGTATCCGCCACGCTGATGACGGCGTGATCTGCGTCATGATCGATGGTTAGCGTTATCCGCCCCCCCGGCGGCGTGTACTTCGCGCTGTTCGACAATAGATTCGAGATCACCTGCGCGAGTCGCTGAGTATCCCCTTCGATCGCAAGTTGATCGTCGCGACATTGGAAGACCAGCTCATGCCCGTGAGCGTCAATCAACGCGCGCGAGGCTTCCGTTGCCCTCTCGGCCACTTCCCGCAGGAGTACGGGCTCGCACCGCAGCTCCAACCGGCCGTGCGTCACACGGCTCAAATCCAGCAGATCATCGACGAGCCGGACCAGTTGGCCTATCTGCCGCCCCATCATGTCAGTCGTTCGAGCGAGGGTCGGATCCCTGGGAGTCAGTAGCCGCAGGATGTCCAGGCCGCTGCGAAGTGGCGCGAGCGGGTTCCGAAGCTCGTGAGCGAGCACCGCGAGGAATTCGTCTTTCCGACGATCCGCCTCGCGCAGTCGCTCCACTGCCTCTTTCTCTACCCGGATATCCCTCACTTCGACGATCGTGCCGCTGATGTGTCCCTGCTCGTCGCGGATAGGACTGGCCGTGAAGGCTACCGGGTAGAAGCGCCCATCAGCGTGAACGAATACTTCTTCGCCCTGCTGCCCGTCGGTCTCGGGAATCGACCGGTCGATTGGACATTCCTCCACCGGATATGGGCTGCCATCCGGCCGAGTGTGGTGGATCAACTCATGGAGCCGCTTACCCTGCGCTTGCGCAAGCTGATAGCCGGTGAGGCTTTCGGCGGCGGCATTCATGTAGAGGCAGCTCCGGTCCGGATCCATGAGAAAGACTGCCACCGTGGCGTTGTCCAGGACCGCCTTGAGCCGCCGCTCACTTGCGCTCAATGCAACTGCGACGCGCCGACGTTCGAGGATCTCTCTTTGCGCCGCCTCATAGAGTCGGGCATTGTCGATGGCAATCGCAGCGTGAGCGGCGACGCTGACAGCCAGCCGCTCCGCCCGCTCATCAAACACGCCCGGATCCGGATGTCCAAAGAACAGAGTTCCCAACACCTCACCCGTCCGTGAGAGGACCGGCACAGCGAGATAGCTCCGCACAGGGAGATGGCCACGCGGCATGCCGTGATGCGGCGTGTTACGCCCATAACGCGGATCGCGTGTGATATCGCTGGACCGCACGAGGGACTCGCCTCTGAAAGTCGGCCCAAACAGCGCAGTGTTTCTTGGCATCGGGAAATGCGCAAACGCATCCCGCGAGGCGCCTGAAAGAGTATAGAGCTTGTACGCATCGCCATTTTCACCGCGTACATTGTAAAAAAATGCGCCGAAGGCAGCCCCGACCAATTGGGTAGCAGCGTCCGTGACCTTTTGCACGGCACGCTCCAGGTCGAGCTCGGAAGCAACCACACGGGCAGTCTGGTTGAGTGCGTCGAGCGTGCGCGCTTCATCCGCAAGAGCCGTGGCCGCAAGTTTGACGTCAGCGACGAGCGCAGTAACGCCGTCGAATAGATCAATGTTTCCCGTCTGTTCGAGCGCCGACAGGGCTTTCAACAAGGACTGCGTCAACGCATGAATTCGATCATCGACCTTCGGTAAGGTATCCACCGACAGTCCTCCCTGAGCACGTGAGCCCCATAGCTTACGCCCGAGCTTCGTGTTGGACTCAGAGCGCCTGGCTCCATTATGGCCGGTAGAACTCTCGACGCGCCACTGTCACGACTAACCTCGCGGGTGATGGGCCTCTAACACGAACAGTTGTTTCTTTGTTGATGGTGTCGCTTTCCGGAGACGGCGATCGTGCGCCTGGACGATCACACGGGGGGGCGTCGCACCCCGCAGAGCCCAAAACCCGCAGACCCTATAGCCCGCGCACAAACTCGAGCGCTCTCGAGATGTCCTCAGGAAAGTATTCTTTCCACATCGCGTGTGCGCCGGCCCATTCCAGAAAATGAATCAGGCAACTCAACTGCCGCCGATTGAGCATTGACAATTGCTCAATCGTGTCAGCTTTGAACTCATCTTTTGGCGCAAGGTTATAGATGAGAAACTCGGTCTCCATCTTGTTGTACTCCGCCTCGGGCGTCAGGCAGAACGGCAGGTAATGCGGAAGTGCCCATGCCCAACCCTTCGCGGAAAGGCATGACATTTCCTGATGCATGTAGCGGATGATTGGGCCATCGACGGCTGACACCCGGTACGGCTCCGTATCGGCGCGGCGCGATTTGTCCGTCGCGCGTTGCGGGTCTACTTATCTGAACCTGGCGTGAGGAAGCGACACTTCGCCCCTTCTGCCTTGACGAGCCGCTGATCAAGAGTGGCAAGCGGTAAGTTCAGCGCTTCAGCCAGCGCAACATACCAGCCATCGTGGCTCGTCACGTTGTGGCGAAGCTCCCAGACCCTCTCTGAGAATGGCTCGAATGCATGCAGCTCAACGTCGAGTTCCACGAGATCGTCGAACGCGGCGTTTGCCTCCTGCACGGTAATTTCCTTACCTCGCTCGAGACGTCGAAGCACGTTTGCTGATTCAACACGGAGAAGCTCAGGTGCGTATAGGTTGCCTTTTTCGAGAATTTTCTCCGCCCAAGCCCCGTTGTCACCCGTATCAAGGAGCGCTGCTATAACAACGGAGGAATCGACAACGACGCTCAACGTCGGTCACCGTCCCGGTTCTTGAGGATCGCCTCAACGGACACCCGACTCTGCGCTGCCCTCTTCCGACGTCGAACTTGCTGGAGCCAGGCGTCAATGGACGGACGCGCTACCATACGTCGTAACTCAGCGTGCTCGAGCTGCTATTTATGCCGCCGGACTGTGTCAGGAACTCCACTTCAGAGATGGATCGGCTGATTCATTCGCGCAACCTGTTTATCAGGCGTCAATGCGGTGATACGCACATCGGGTATGCGATGTCACAGATCAAATACATGCGCTTTCGAGCAGCCCTCTCGACGGGGCGGGACGCGACCACTGATCAACATGAGCCAACAGTTCTATTCGGTCTCGAAGCGTTAGAGCGGCAAGTGCGAACTCGAGGCTCGCGGCCTGAGATAGCGAGGCAAGGACCCTGCTTCTTTGCGCGCCCGGCACGTCAGCAGCCGGGCAGTCCTTGCCGGTATTCCCAAGGATTACAGCGGATTGCTTATCCAGTACCGGCCACTGCGCCAGCCTGCATGGACATCCATATGGAGCGATGACAGATTATCGAAATGAATATCGCTGTTGGTGTATCGGCATACTAAGCTCCGTACCAGAGGTAATCTCATGACCACACTCGTGCATGCGCCGCGCTCGCGCTCTTCGAGCTTCCTGTGGCTCCTCGAGGAATTCGGCGAGCCCTACCGTGTCCAATACGTCTCCATTCGCCGCGGCGACGGATCAGGCACGATCGATCCGTCAAATCCCCATCCGCACGGTAAGGTGCCCGTTCTAATTGACGAGACTGCGATCATTTTTGAGCAGTCGGCTATTGCGCTCTATCTGGCGGACAAGTACCCCCTTGCGGGTCTGGGTCCGAGAATTGAAGACCCCGCGCGCGGCGGTTTCCTGACACTCCTGGCCTACTACTCAGGCGTTGTGGAACCGGCATTCACGTCAAAGTTCATGCGCGTTGCGGTTCCGCGCGGCACGGCAGGCTGGGTCGACTCCGACGAGGTGATGGATTTCATCAATGCCCGCCTGGAAAAGCAGGGCTACATAGCAGGTGACGAATTCACGGCTGCAGACGTACTGTACGCGGGTGCTTTCGAGCTATTCATGAACTCTCCTATGCTGGAGAGCAAGCGAACCCGACAGCTTCAGAACTATGTTGCCCGGTGCGTATCGCGACCCGCCCGCGCGCGAGCTGTCCAGAAGGATCAGCCTTCGGTGTAACAGCGTCGATCGTTGATGTGGTGCAGCTGCCAGCAAAATCGCAGCAATGTAGCGTCCTATGTGTGTACCCGGACGGCAAGCGCCACCCGAGGGGCCCACCGTGTCTGCTCGATCGGTGGCCTCAGACGCGCGCCGCGTGAATTCATTCATGCGGCGCGTGCTGAGCAGCATCGCGGAAGGTGCGCAATCCAGAGGCTAGTTAGCGCTCCACAATGCCGGCGTCACCGTCGGCGTCCAGCTGCTTAGCGACGTGTGCGCTTGCAAGGCCGTATAGATCACGCCTTGATAAGTCACTTTGGCACCCAAAACGTACTGAACCGGATAATCCCACGCGCTGTTTTTAGGAACCTTAACCCATAGTGCCGGCACATTCGGCGGCGCCCAGTCGGGTTGCGACGAGTGGGCCTGCACAACCTTCCACGTGTCGCCCTGATCGGTCGCCAGGTCGCCGATATGATAGGCGATACCCGTGGCCCACGGCGCCGCGGCCAGACGCGGGCAATCGTCGATGCTTCCCTTCGCCAGACAAAAGCCATCGAACTTCACTTGCTCATCGCGCAAGAAGCCGATGTTGGCAGGCTGGATGTTGCGATAAATGCCCCACTTCGGACGCACAAAGCGGGTACCGCCGGGACGCCACGTCATCAGGGCACCGTCCGAATAACTCAGGAGCACGGCTCCGTCACTCACGCGGCGAATCTCGATGGAATAAGGACCGGTGGGTTCGGTATACGTGATTTTCTCGCGCACCTCGAGCCACTCGCCCTTGAACGGCGCCAGTGGCAACCGTTGCAGCCGTGTGGTGGAATTATCCCCAATGTCATCGAATCGCAGCTCAAACACCTGCGATCCGTTGCTCAAGACGACGGGCGAGAGCGTGAATACCGGTGGATCGTCATTGCCTCCGACCGCCTTGATCTGATGAATGTGAGTGAACGCGGGCGATACCTGGAAACCCGCGTCGAGCTTGAAACGCCAACGATAGGTCACCGTATCGCCCAGGAACGCCTTGAGGTAATCCGGCGAGTTCTCGTACGTCTTGATCTCGAGCCGTTGCCGGTCGATGCGTTGGCACCCGCCGCTCGCCGCACCGTCCCCATCGATGTCCCGATGCATGTTAAAGACAAACACCGACTTGCTGAGCGCGGTGTCGAACTCCTGCGTAATGTGCGGGCCGAACTGCGGATGGAGACAGTCCGGCGTTTCGATCACGTTGGCGTTGGGCAACGCCAGAATGCTGTCAATGAGAGTGTAGGCATCCGTCTGGCCATCCGCGATAACGTGTGCCGACTGCGCGGATGACACCGGTACATAAGCGAGGAAGATCAAAAACGTAGCACGCAAAATAGCAGCGAATTCCGTTCGTAGGTACGTCCGTATTGCGTTCCCTGTACACATATAAACCCCTCGTGGAAGTGTGGATTAATCGTCCTTTCGAATTGAGGCGGTGATACTGCAACTATAGCTCTGCGCGCGCGTATCTGCGCCAGTGAAGAAACGAGCTCACCGGAAGTGAAAGATTCGCATGGATATTTCTTGAAAAAACTGACTCTGGGGGGTGGGAACGATGCGTGATCTCGAGCAGCACGGCAGTCAGGCGCACGGCGGCCCCGCGCTTGCGATCCCAACTCTGATCGAACCGCCTCGCATTCAGCCTAATGGGAATGGCACTTACTTTAGCCGCAGTCGCATAGGCGGACGAGGCTAAGCGGTTGAAAGATATGAGGTAGGTTGGCTGGGATTGGTAGGATGTTTGTTACCACACATCCACCCGATCAACCCCGAGGCCAACCTTGAGAGAGCGTAATGCGGCGCATCGTTCCGAGCAACATCGACAACAAATTAGCCGACGCGCAAAGCGGGTCGATGCGGTCGGCTTTTTCAATCTGCTTACCGGCCCTGAGTTGCTCGAGGTGACCGAGGCGCACCTGCCGGAACACCGGGAGCGGCTGTATCCGCCGACTGTCACGCTGTCGATGTTCATGAGACAAGCCCTGGATGCCGATGGCTCGTGCCAGAAAGCGGTGAACAGCTGGGCCGCGCAACGACATGCGGAAGGCTTGAGCGTGCAGAGCGTTCGAACGGGCGCGTACTGCAAAGCGCGAGAACGCTTGCCGGTGTCGATGGTGACTGGCCTGGCGCATGCCGTCGGTGCGCTCGTGAGCACGCGAGCGAAGCTCGGTTGGCGCTGGCGCGGACGTCAGGTCAAATTGGTTGACGGTACCGGGATCTCGATGCCGGATACGCTGGAGAACCAAGAATGTTATCCGCAGCCCAGTAGTCAGGCCGAGGGGAGTCGGTTTTCCGTTGGCGCGTGTCGTGGGTGTCATTTGCCTGGCAACGGGCGCCGTGCTCGATGCGGCGATCGGCCCGCATGCCGGCAAAGGCAGTAGCGAGTTGGGATTGTTGCGCACGCTCGGGACGGCCTTTTCTGCGGGTGATGTGATGCTCGCCGATGCGTTCTACTGCAACTACTTTGTGGTCGCGACCCTGCTCGCGGCGGGCGTGGACGTGCTGTTTGAGCAAAACGGTGCGCGCCATACGGACTTTCGGCGGGGCACTGCGCTCGGCCGTCGCGATCACCTCGTGAACTGGACGAAGTCGAAGATCCGACCCGAGTGGATGAGCGCACAGCAGTACGCTGAATTTCCCGACGAACTGACGGTACGCGAAGTGTTGGTTGATGGTCAAATCCTGGTCACCACGTTGTTGAACCAACGCAAGGTCAGAAAAGGCGCGCTTGACCAGTTGTACGCGCAACGCTGGAATGTGGAGCTGGATCTGCGCAACATCAAAACCACGCTCGGCGTCGAGGTCCTGCGCTGCCTCACGCCACGGATGATCGAGAAGGAGCTGTGGGTTCATCTGCTCGCCTACAACCTGATCCGCCTGCTGATGGCGCAAGCGGCACTGGATGCCGATGTTCACCCACGGCAACTGAGCTTCAAACATACCGTGCAGCTGTGGGCCGAGTGGACCGTGCATCGCGTCGATCGGCGCGCCGACCCGGACACCTTGTTCCGGCTCATCGCGCAACCGACCGTGGGAAACCGCCCGGGACGAATCGAGCCGCGTGCTCGAAAACGCAGACCCAAGCCCTATCCCTGGCTGAAAAGACCTCGGGCCGAGGCTCGTGAACGAGTGCGCAGATATGGACATTTGTAGCGCTACAGGCTTATGTAAGTGCCATTCAGCCTAATGGGTTTAAACCGACGAGCGCTGGATGGCGGCGGGCGCTCTTCAGTCAGTTGTCGAAATTCGCGATCCGCCAGTTTGAGCAGATGAATGCAGCAAGGCAGCATCGAAGTTCGGGCGTAATGATCCCTGTCCCTGCGGATCCGGGAAGAAGATCAAGAAATGCCATGGGTAGTGATCAATTCGCGCTGCTGCGGGTATCTGACAACGATTCGTATCGGCGATTGAAGGTGCTGCGAACTCGCTGATTAGCGGCGGGACGTTCCTCATGATCTCGGCGTCTCGCGGCATAAGGAAATCCACGATCACGTCGATCGCACCGCCACCACCACTCTGTACTTTGCGCACCAACTGAAAGCGTCGTAGCTCCTTGCGCTGTTCGTACCCGTGAGACATCAACGCCTTCACCAGCGTCGCATACTCACCGTCGCCCAACCCGAGATCGACATCAAGGGTGGGGTCGGGGTCCAACTTTGACCACAACGACAGGTAACGTGGTTCTGAATAGGCGAGCCCCGCGAACAGCAGGCTGGGTTGCCTGACGGGAAACTGGTCGAAGTACTGAACGTCTGCCGGATGGGGCCAGTTGTGCTTGTCGGCGATGAATGGGAACATGAAGGCCATTGCAGTCTGCATGCTTCGGCCGTCGGCCAGGCTGAATCTCCACACGTCGTCGTGCGGCGAGGACAGGATCTGGCAGATGGTCGCCATCGCGTCCAGGTTGAAAAGGCAATAGCTGTAAGGTTTCGTGCGCCCCAGCTCGAGCGGAAAGCTGCCGTCGGGTGCAGCCTGATTCGGGAGAAGGACGGTCTCATAACGATCGCGACAGTATTCAATCACCTGCTGATTGCCGGTGTACTGCGCAAACTGCGCCGCCTGCATTACCCAGCACGTGCCATGGTTGTTCTTCGCCTCCCGCTCTTCGACTCCGTTGCTGGAATGGGTCATCCAGTCCAGATAGCCGGCGAACCATTTCTCCAGCCGATCGTGCTCGGTATCTGATAGCACGGAAGTTTCACGCAGATACGGGATTGCGCGCGCCACTTCGACGAGATGAATCGTGTCTATGACACCGATGCCCCGTCCCGTGACGCGGCCGTGGATGGCCTGGGAGTATTGCAGGTTTGGATTCATCCATGTTGATGGGTCCAGGAACCAGGAGCGAAGATGGCTGGCAGCGTGCTGCGCATACCTCCTGTCACTCGTGATCCGCCAAGCCGCTGTCAGCGCCGGCATTTGCAGACTAAATCGAATCAAGGCGTGGCGATGCGCAACAAAGTTGTCAGGGTTGGTCATCCCGTCGCGTTGGATATAGGGCCCGTCGGGATGATCCGGATCGGGCCACCAGTAGTCGCCTTCGGAGAAGTAGTCGTGCTTTCCGCCAGCGCTGCGCTCGGCACGATACGCGGTGATGGTGATGGGACGCTCGCGAAGATACCGGTGCGCAGCACGTAACACCCTGTTGCGGTCAGCTTCGGCCACGTTGAGTCCGGTGTCGCGTTTTGCAACCGCATCACAACCCCACGAGAGAGCAGCCCCCGAAAAGCCGCCCATAGCCGTTACAAAGAACTGTCTGCGCGTATTTCGCATGGTGGGTCGCACGCAATGTGAGAGCTTAGATGATGCGTGACTGCAGGTCGTCGTCGAAGCCGACATCAGGCATCGATCGGGAGCCGAACGAGCGGAATTTTGCCACTCGATCAAGCGCGTAGGCACGTCCCCCATCTACGCCATTATGCGTAGATTTGCGACAAAAATGACATTTTACGTGTAGAATTGCGACAAGATGGCCTTTCCGACCTCAGATACGCGGAGATTTGCGACATGGCCCTGCGGCTTGCTGTCGAAGACAAGAGCGAAGCGCGTCGACTTCAGCGGCTTGCGACCGCTGGGAAACTCCGCCGAATCTACGCCGGAGTCTACACGGATGACCTCGTTCAGCCCCTGGCACTCTACTCGGAACACAACGAACACGTCTGACGGCGCCGGCGGCAATTGCTCGCGCGGCAGGCAAGCCGTATGACGACTCTCGTGTCACTCTATTCCAGACACTAGCCACTGAGCTCCAGGCGAACCCTCTTCAGGTGCCGACTGCAGATCTGACTACCAACTCCGATCTGCAAGCATTCATTGAGACGTACTTTTCAAACTACATCGAGAGAACGGAGTTCGAGATCGAGGAGGCGCACGATATTGTCGTTCAAGGACGTCCGCTCCGATACCGAGAGGACGACTCGCACGACATCCTGGGAACGTATCGCGCGATCTTGGAGTCGAAAGCCAGCCCCATGATCCCTCAGCGCTTTGCAGACTTCGCGAAGCAACTTCAGCACTGGAACCGAGAAGTTATCGAGTCGCGGCAATCCAAGATCCCGGGGGAATTCAAGACCGAGAGCAATCGCGCTGGTAATACGGTTTTCGTAGCACCTGACCTGGTCGTCGGGACTCTCGAGAAGGGCTACGAATCGATCATGAGCGCCGCTACACCTGCGAACCGGGCGGCATTGGCGATGTTTGTAGTCGCCGAAGTTCACCCGTTTACGGACGGCAATGGCCGCACCGCGCGACTTGCGATGAACCTGTTTCTGACCGAGGCTCAGCTCACCCGAGTCATCATTCCCACTGTCTATCGCGACGACTACATTTCCGCACTGAAATCGATGTCGATAAATTCTCTTCCAACACCACTGATCCGGATGCTCGCCAGAGCTGCACGTTTCAGTCGCTGGGTTGATATGACTTCAAAGGCAACCGCATTCGCAGATTTGAAACGGTCGAATGCGCTGGGCCGTCCGGAGACAGACAAACTCCTGTTTGACGATTCGACTGAGCCAACACCACTGGGGCCATAGTAAAGCGGTTAGGGCCGCTCGCCTCGAGTGACCGGATGTGGGTGGAAGACCGCGGACGTGAGCGGACGTCTCTGGAGGCTAGGGCCGGAATCGAAACGCAACATCAACCCATTGTAATGATGAGTTTTTTGGTATTCAGCCAAGCGCTCGGTACCCGCTCCGGTACCCGGTCTGCCGCGCGGCTCTGGATGGACGTGCTCAGACGCGAAGCATGCCCGCGAATCTACTTGTTGGACTCAGGCGAAAGGAATCGGCACTTGGGTCCATCAGCCCAACCCGGACCTAAGCGGCCGCGGCCCCGGCGCGCCGGAACGCGTCGGGGCCTGTGGCGTTTGCGCCATAATACAGAAGACCGACGGTTTAGCCCTGCATCGATTTATTCTTAGCGGAGCGGTTACAGGGGCGAGATGATGGACGAATACACATTCAGCGTTCGCATCAACGAAGGA
>Ga0137415_10000552_pt1 | contig 36317 bp, 40 predicted proteins | sample CZODoug3_1_1_16f_FD_183082 | JGI IMG/M metagenome (GOLD analysis project Ga0137415, IMG submission 183082) | Vadose zone soil fungal communities from Angelo Coast Range Reserve, California, USA - CZODoug3_1_1_16fungal (Hybrid Assembly) | ecosystem: Environmental > Terrestrial > Soil > Vadose...
GTTGTCGACGTGCCGAGCTCGCCGTACACCTCGTGATAGAGGCTCAGACCGTTGATCGGCAGGTGACCATTGCGCGACGGCTTCATTGCTACCCCGACTTAACTCACGTCCGGGACGAGGATGTTACGCGAGGGTCTGAGACGCACGCCCGGTCGATTCCGTTGAGTGGTGCGTTTGGCCTCGAGTGGTGCGTTACAACGCACCACTCGACGGATAACGCACCACTCAACGGGTCGACGACGTAGCGAGCTATCAGCCGAAGCGGCCGCTGATGTAGTCCTCGGTGCGCTGGTCGTTCGGGTTGGAGAAGATCTTCTCGGTGTCGTCCATCTCGACCAGCTGGCCGGGCTTGCCGACCGCCGAGAGGTTGAAGAAGGCTGTCCGCTCCGACACGCGCGCGGCCTGCTGCATGTTGTGCGTGACGATGACGATCGTGTACTTCTCCTTGAGCGTCTGGATGAGGTCCTCGATCGCGAGCGTCGAGATCGGATCCAGCGCCGAGCAGGGCTCGTCCATCAGCAGCACCTGCGGCTCGACGGCGATCGCGCGAGCGATGCACAGCCGCTGCTGCTGACCGCCGGAGAGGCCCGCGCCGGGCTTGTTCAGCCGGTCCTTGACCTCTTCCCACAAGTTGGCGCCGCGCAGCGACTTCTCCACGACGTTGTCCAGGTCGGACTTGCGGATCCGCCCACCCTGCAACTTCAGGCCGGCCACGACGTTGTCGTAGATCGACATCGTCGGGAACGGGTTGGGGCGCTGGAACACCATGCCGATCGTGCGCCGCACGTCGACCGGGTCGACCGTGGAGCCGTAGATGTCGTCGCCGTCGAGCATGACCTTGCCCTTGACGTACGCCCCGGCGATCACCTCGTGTAACCGGTTCAGCGTGCGCAAGACGGTGGACTTGCCGCAGCCGGACGGGCCGATGAACGCGGTCACTGATCGCGGCGCGATGGTGAAGGAGCACTCGCTGACGGCGAGGAACTTGCCGTAGTAGATATCCAGGTTGTCGGCGTCGATGCGCTTGGCCATAGCCGTAGCTCCTAGGAAACTTTGCTGAAGCGCCCGAGGAAGCGGGCGATGAGGTTGAGTCCCATGACGATGATGATCAGGGTGAGGGCGGCGCCCCACATCCGGTCGACCGCGTAGTTGTGGATCGGCTGGCCGGTGAAGGACCGGCTGTTGCCGATGTTCGAGACCTGCGCGTTGATCATGCCGGGCAGCGACCCCTGGAATCCGTCGCTGAACAGGTTGCCGTTGGTGTTGTCGGTGTAGCCGACCAGGATCAGCAGCGGTGCCGTCTCGCCGGCGACCCGGGCGATGCCGAGCACGATGCCGGTGATGATGCCGGTCAACGCGGTGGGCACGACGATGCGCGCGATCGTCTTCCACTTCGGCACGCCTAGCGCGTAGGACGCCTCGCGCAGCTCGTTCGGCACCAGCTTGAGCATCTCCTCGGTGGTGCGCACGATGACCGGGATCATCAGCAACACCAGGGCGAGTGAGACCAGCCAGCCACTGCGCTGTCCGTGGAACGTCGTGATGAACACCGCGTAGATGAACAGCGCCGCGACGATCGACGGCACGCCGCTGAGGATGTCGACCATGAACGTGGTGGCCTTCGCCAGCGGCCCGCGCCCGTACTCGACGAGGTAGATGCCGACCATGAGCGCGATCGGCACCGAGATCACCGAGCAGAGGGCGACCTGCTCGAGGGTGCCGATGATGGCGTGCAGCGCGCCGCCGCCCGGGTTGCGGAAGGTGCGGGTCCCGACGTCCTCGGTGAACCATCCGTTGCGGGTGAGCGCGTGGTAGCCCTTGCTGATGACCGTCCACAGCAGCCAGACCAGCGGGATGAGCGCGACACCGAAGGCCAGCGTGACGAGCACGGTGGCGACGTTGTTCTTGACCTTGCGCAGGCCGTGGCCCGGGGCCGCCGAGAGCGCGGTGATCGTGGTCATGAGAACTCCTTGCGCCGGCTGACGACGGATCGGGCCGCGGCGTTGACCGCGAACGTCAGCACGAACAGCACCAGGCCGGCCGCGATGAACGCCCCGGTGCGCTTGGGATCGTTGAACTCAGCGGCGTTGTTGGCGATCTTGGAGGCAAACGTCTCGCCGCCGTTGAAGATCGAGAACGAGAACGGTGCGCCGTTGCCGCGCTTGGACAGGATGAGCATCACCGCGATCGTCTCGCCGAGCGCACGGCCCAGGCCGAGCATCGACCCGCTGATCAGTCCGGGACGGCCGTAGGGGAGCACCGCGAGGCGGATCATCTCCCACCGCGTCGCGCCGAGCGCCCACGCCGCCTCGATGTTCTGCGTCGGCGTCCGTTCGAACACGTCGCGGCCGATCGCGGTGACGATCGGCAGGATCATGATCGCGAGGACGACCCCGCCGTTGAAGATCGTGCCCAGGCTGACGTTCTCGTCCTTGAACAGGTGGAAGCCGCCGAGGTGGTAGAGCACCCGCTGTACCGGTTCGAGTTTCGGGGCCAACACGATGATGCCCCAGATGCCATAGATGATCGACGGGATGGCGGCCAGCAGATCGACGATGTAGGCGACCGGCTTGGCCAGTCGCTTCGGCGCGTAGTGGGTGATGAACAGCGCGATGCCGATCGCGATCGGCACCGCGATCACCATCGCGACGAGCGAGATGAGCACCGTGACCCAGAGCATGTCGAGGATGCCGAAGCGCAAGGTCGCGCCGTCGACGTCCCAGGTGCGGGAGAACAGGAAGTTCGACTTGTCATCAGCGATCGACGGCACGGCCTTGGCGATGAGGAACGCGGCGACCAGGCCGATGAGGATCACGATGAAGCCACCGGAGCCGGCCGCGAGCCCGTGGAAGATCCGATCACCGATCCGGACCTTCTTGCCCGGCGTGCCCAGGGCTATGGAACCGGCCCCGGAGACCGGCGGAGCCTCGTCCAGGATGGTGACGGCCAGCGGTTCGGCCGAGCCGACCACGCTGGGCGGCGCGCCTGCCCGCTGGAGCTGCGCACCGTTCTCGGCGATCTCGACGTCGGTCTGCGCGTCATCGGGCCGCGGATCCTCGTCATCGCGCCGGTGCCTCGGACCGTCCACCGACTCCCCTCCAATGCTCGGCGGTGGCAGGGGCGCGGCCGGCTGGCCGGACTGATCCTCGCCAGTCCCCTCGCCGGTCATCGTCTCTCGGTCTGCCATGTCGGTCCGTCTCTCGAACAGTGGAGCCCCGCCGTGCCGCCGGCTGGCCGGCCCGCCGGCGGGGCTCCGTCGTTGGATGAATCTATCCGCGCGCTAGCTGATCTTCGCCACCGACGCCTGGACCTTGGCGTCGATGTCGGCCGGCAACGGTGCGTAGCCGAGATCCTTCAGGCCCGCCTGCCCAGGGCCGGCCGTGTAGGTCAGGAACGACTTCACCAGCGAGCCCTTCGCCGCGTCGGAGTACTTCTCGCAGACGATCTCGTACGTCACCAGGATGATCGGGTACGCACCCGCGACCTTGGTGGCGTAGTCGAGCTTGAGGGTGAGGTCGTCGCCCGTACCGGTGATCTTCGCCGCGCTGACCGCCTTGCCGGCCGTGTCGGCGTCGAGGGCGACCGCGCCGCCACCGTTGTCGACCTTGGCCATGGAGAGGCCGGCGCTGCCCGCGAACGACCACTCGAGGTAGCCGATGCCACCCTCGGTCGAGCTGAGCGCCTGCTGCACGCCCTGCGACTTCGACTTGCCCTGGCCGACCTTGCCCGACCACGTCTTGCTCGGCTCAGCGGTGTAGTCGGCCGGCGCCGCGGCGGCCAGGTACTTCTCGAAGTTCTGCGTGGTGCCCGACTCGTCGGACCGGAAGAAGACCGTGATCTTGGTCGACGGCAGGCTCGCGCCGGAGTTCAGGGCCTTGATCGCCGGGTCGTCCCAGGTCGTGATCGTGCCCTGGAAGATCTTGGCGATGACCGACGGCGTCAGAGTCAGGTCGGTGACACCGTTGAGCTTGAAGGCGACGGCAACGGGACCGGTGACCATCGGCAGGTTGAGTGCCGCCCCACCGCAGCGCTTCTCGGCGGCGGCCGTTTCGCCCTTCGTCGGGTCGAGGGCTGAGTCCGAACCGCCGATGTCGACCTGATCGCCGGTGAACTGCTTGACGCCCGCACCGGAGCCGGTCGGGTTGTAGTCGATCGTCGCGCCCGAGCACTGCTTCTTGTAGTCCTGGATCCACTGCTGGATCGCGTTGGTCTGCGCGGTCGAACCCTCGGCCTTCAGGCTGCCCGACGCGCAGTCCCCGCTGCTCGAGGAAGCAGGGGTCGTCGTGCTGCCACCGGGTGGCGTCGTCGACGGGCTATCGCTCGAGTTCTTGTCCGAGCCGCAGGCTGCCAGCGCGAGCGCGCCTGCCAGCAGAGCGGCTGCCACGCCAGTCCGGTACAGCTTCACGTGTGGTCCCTTTCGTCAGAGGCGGATGCCGTTCCGGACGGTAGGGCGAAGAGGTGGCGCCCCGGCGTGGGCCAGGTGAACGCGGGGTGAACCCAGCCCGGCGCCGGTGTGACGCTTCGCAAACCAGGACATGTCTGCTGGGTAAACACGTCCGGCGGAGATCCTGCTCACACGTTGCTCGACCGTCAGCGGCCGCGAACGCGCCGAAGATCGAAAACATGCTGCCCGCCAACGTTACGACGGACGGCTGTACTGCGCATCGAGATCGTGGCGGGCGAACCCGTACCGGCGGTACAGCTCCATCGCCGTGGTGTTGCTGTCGTCGACATAGAGCATGGCCTCGGCCAGGCCCTGGCCGGCCAGGTAGCTGAGTCCGGCGGTGAGCAGAGCCGGCCCGAGGCCCAAGCCCTGGGCCTGCGGCGCGATGCCCAGCACGTACACCTCGCCGATGCGGTGCGGGTGCACCTTCGTCCAGTGGAAGCCGAGAATTTCGACGCCACGCGCCGAGTCATGCTCGGGTCGCAAGCTCCCCTCGGCGAGCAGGAAGCCGTTCGGGTCGAACCACGGCTCGGCCTCGCGGGCCTCGATGTCGTCCTTCGTGAAGCGACCCTGCTCGGCGTGATCGGCGAAGGCGGCGGCGTTCACGGCGAGCCACGCGTCCTCGTCCTGGCCCGGGACGAACGGCCGTATCGTCACACCCTCGGGCAGGGGCTTGTCGGGCAGGTCGGTGAGCGGGCGGCGCAGCTGCCACAGCGCGCGGTGCTTGGCGTAGCCCCGCGCCTTCGCCGCCGGGGCCACCGGGCTGCGCTTGCCGTGCGACCACACGATCAGGTGCGGGGCGAGCTCCTCCAGCGCGGCGAGCAGCACTGCGGCCGTGCTGTCGCCGTCTCCGTCGGCGATCTCAGCCGTGTCCCCGTCGAGCTGGGCGTACCCGGCGATCGTCGCGTCACGGCGGTCGACCAGGTGCTTGAGCTCGGGGCGGACGGCGCCGAGTTGCAGCATCGCGTGATCGCTTAGCGGGGGCGCGCCGTCGCGGACCTTGACCGCCTTGATCAGCGCCCGGACGTCATCGCGTAGGGCGCCGTCCAACGCGTCAAAAGCCTCGACCGCCACTCAGGCACGGTACCGCTCGCGGATTTGCCCACCGCGCTGATGGCGGAGCTACAGGTCGACCAGATCGTCGGCGGTGGCGCGACGCGTCTCGAGCGCCGTGGAATCGGCCGTCGGCCGGACGAACTTGTAGCCGACGTTGCGCACCGTGCCGATCAGCACCTCGTTCTCGGGGCCGAGCTTGGCGCGCAGCCGTCGGACGTGGACGTCGACCGTCCGGCTGCCGCCGAAGTAGTCATAGCCCCAGACCTCCTGCACGAGGTGCGACCTGGTGAAGACCCGCCCGGGGTGCTGGGCCAGGAACTTCAGCAGCTCGAACTCCTTGTAGGTGAGGTCGAGGGCGCGGCCCTGCAGGCGGGCGCTGTAGGTCGTCTCGTCGATGACGAGGTCGCCGATCTGGACGTGCTCGGGCGACGGGTCGGCGTTGCGCGCGCGCCGGTCGACGGCCAGGCGCAGCCGGGCGTCGAGCTCAGCCGGGCCGGCGGTGTCGAGGACGACGTCGTCGACGGTCCAGTCGGCCGAGAGCGCGATGAGTCCACCCTCGGTGAGCACGGCGATCACGGGCACGTTGCGACCGAGTGCGGCGAGCACTCGGGTGAACGAGCGCGCCCCGGCGAGATCGCGGCGGGCGTCGATGAGCACGGCGTCGCCGGTGGTGTGCTCGATCAACCGGCCGGCGTCCAGCGGCATGACGGTGACGGTGTGCGGCAGCAGGCCCAGTGCGGGGAGCACCTCGGTGGTCGGCTGCACGGCGCTGGTGAGTAGGACGAGATCCATAAGGGTCTCCTGCGTTGTATCGCCCAGATGGTGCTGAAGACATCCGAGCGGCGCTGCCCAGTTGCTTGTAGGCAGGATAGCAATGTGGACTCGCAGCAGATGGTCAGGTTGACCACATCCGACGGTGTGGCGATCGTCTGCGACTACTGGTCCGGCGCTGGTCTTGCCTATGTGGTCGCGCACGGGTTCACCGGTTCGAGCCGCATACCGCGCGTTCGGCGCATCTGCACCCAGCTCGCCGCGACCGGAGCCGCCGTGCTGGCGCTGGACTTCCGCGGGCACGGCCGCTCCGGCGGCTACTCGACGGTGGGCGAGCTCGAGGTCCACGATCTCGCGGCGGCCGTCGCCTTCCTGCGGGCCGAGGGGCACCGGGCCGTTGCCGTGCTCGGCTGGTCCATGGGCGGCTCGGTGGTGCTGCGCTACGCCGGCCTGGGCGGTGACGTCGACGCCGTGGTCAGCATCAGCTCGCCCGGTCACTGGTGGGAGCGGGGCACGACGCCGATGCGCCTGGTGCACTGGGCGGTCGAGACGCGATTCGGCCGATTGACCACCCGGCTGATGACGCGCACCCGGCTCGGCTCGTCGGGCTGGCACCCGCTGCCCGAGTCGCCGGTCGAGGTGGTGGCCGGGATCGCGCCCCGTCCGCTGTTGATCGTGCACGGTGATGCCGATCGCTACTTCCCGATCCACCACGGGGAGGCGTTGGCGGCGGCGGCCGTCGGCTCGGAGTTCTGGATGGAGGCCGGCATGGGGCACGCCGAGAGCGCGACGACACCGGCCCTGATCGAGCGTGTGGACGCCTGGGTGCGGCGGGCGCTCGACTCGACAGTGTGCCCCCGTCTGCGACCATGACCGGTGTGGTGGGCGAATCGGCCGAGACCGAGCGAGGCGACGCGCTGAGCGTCACCGCGCAGATCCCGGTCGTCGACGACTACGCCGTGGGCCCGCAGGATCCCAACCCGCCCGACGAGGCCCCACCATCCGAGCCACCGCCCGAGCTCGAGCCGGCGCATCCGGTGCAGATCAACCACATCCAGGGGGCCGCCGCGGCGGCGGTTCTGGCGACCGGGCTGGCCATCGCGTCCAAGCTGGGCGTCACGCCCCTGCTGATCGGTGTCGCGGTGGTGCAGGGCCTGCTCGTCGTGTCCTGGGTGTTCGGCACGGCCCTGCCGGGACGGATCGGCGGGCTCGTGATCGGGGGGTTGGCCGCCGGCGGCGCCGATGTCATGGTGTCGCGCTGGCCGCACGGACAGCTCGGGACGTTGCTCGGCGTGCTGGGGCTGGCCATCCCGGCGATGTTCGTGCATCAGCTGACCCGCGGCGTGGTGCGCACCCGGGTGGTCGAGTCGCTCTCGGACATCGCGCTGATGGTGGTGGCCGTGGTGGGTTGCGCCGCGCTGATGCAGCTGCGGCACGAGACGCTCGGCGCGCTGATGACGAGCGGCTTCGTGCTCGCGGCCGGGGCGGCACTGGTGGCCGGCCACCTGGTGGACCTGTTCGCTCCGAGGATGCTCTTCGATCCGGACGTCCCGCGCGGGCTGCTGGCGGTTATCGCCGGCGCCATGGCCGGCGCGGTAGCGTGCTTCTTGCGGCTGCACAACTCGTTCGAGTTCGACCACAAGCGCTCGCTCATCGTGGGCGGGGCCCTGGGCGCCCTCGTCAGCCTGTTCGCGATCGGAGCCGCGTTCGTCGAACACAGCCTGCCGGCCGGTCGTCGTCCAGTCGCGGTGGCCCGGCCGGTCGCCAGCACGCTGATCTCGTTCGGGCTGCTGGTTCCGATCGGCTACCTGCTCTGCCTGACCATCCGGGCGTAGCCCGATGGCGCTGTGGCTGACCGTGCTGGTCGGCGCGTTCCTCGCGGTGGTCGTCGCCGACCGGGTCGCCGCCATCGTGGCGACCCGCCTGGCCCGATCGCACGTCGCCGACCTCGTGGACGTGGTGCGTCACCTGCGGATACGGGTGCGGGGCGCGCCGTTCCTGACCCAGGCGCTGCGCGGCCGCTATCGGTACGTGTACGTGACCGGACGCGGTGTCGCGATCGGACCGATCACCGACGGCCGGCTCCGGGGCGTCCTGCGCGGCGTACGGGTGCCGCTGCGCGCGGCGCTCGCCGGCACCGTCCAGGAGGTGCCGGTCGCGCGCATCGACTCGAGCGTCGTCGTGCCGTACGCGCAGGTACCGCTGCTCACCCGCATTGCCGGGCTCGTCGTCGAGCCCGACGGCACGCATCTGTCGGTGCGGGCGCCCTTCCCGGTGCCGGGCATGGGCGAGCTGGTGCGGGTGGTGGCCCGGGGCGAGTTACTGGTGGTGGACGGGCAGGTGCGGATGACCGTGTCCGGGCTGCGCGTCGCCGGGGTGAGCCTGCCGAGCGTGGTCGTGGGCCAGCTGTCGCGGGCGCTGAGCTCGAGCATCGTCATACCGCCGCTGCCCTACGACATGGCCATCGTGGACGTGCGAGTAGGCGCCGAGGGGCTGATCGTCCGCTGCGCCGCCACCGACGTGCTCCTGCGCGCGGTCGGTCGGGCGCCGGTGGTTTCGGCGGCCACTGGGTAAGGTCGCTGCGTGGTGTACCCCGAGCCGACGCCGACCGTCGGCGCGCCGACGTACTCGGCGCCGGTGTCGCGGCGTCGCCGGCGCCGCTGGCCGTGGATCACCGGGATCATCGTCGTCGTCCTCTTCGGCCTGTTCGTGCTGGCCGATCGGATCACCGTGGGCGTGGCCGAGTCGGCGGTGGCCAAGCGCATCCAGGACCAGTCCCCGTTCGCGGGCAGCGGAGTCAAGCCCCACGTCTCCATCAACGGCTTTCCGTTCCTGACCCAGGCGATCGGCGGCAAGTACGACGACATCGAGGTGTCCGGCGACGCCCTGACCATCGACCAGGTGCGAGGTATCGACCTCAACGCGCACATGCACGGCGTCCACGTGCCGTTGGGCAACGCCATGGATCGCAAGGTCAACTCCCTGCCGATCGACCACCTGGACGCCACCGCGACAGTTCCGTACACCGAGGCCGCGCGCCGGACGGGCATCGAGGGGTTGCAGCTCTCGGACAACCACGGCGCGCTGCACGTGACGCTGGCCGTCAGCGTGGCGCCGTTGGGCAACGTCACCGCGACCGCCGACGCCGATCTGCACGTGACCGGCAACCACGTCACCTACACCGTCCGGCAGGTCACGGTGAACGGCATGCCGGCGACCGACGCGCTCACCCCGCAGCTTCAGCAGGCGATGAACGGCGCGCTGACCCTGCCGACGTTGCCGTACCACCTGCGCGTCAACGGCGTGAAGCCCACGCCGTCCGGGATCCAGGCCACCGCCACAGCCGACCACATAGTCGTAGACACGAGCTGACCGATCCGAAGTTGTCCGCGCTTCGCGATGCGATCACGCCGCGTAGCGCGGACAACTGGTGCCGGAACGGGGTTTGGTCCGTCCAGGGGTGGCGGCTAGGCTGAGCGTCATGGGCAATGCGCTCTGCGCCGTGAGCAACCCCATGCTCACCTCTCGCCGCACGGTCGACCTGTGCCGTGTGGGCAGCTGCCTGTGTCGCACCCCCTGAGCGGGTAGCCGGACCCTGCCGCGTTGGTTCGCGTCTTCGGCTGCCCACGCCCCTGCGCGCCGTGTTTGTACATATTTCCGCCCGTCCCGATCTACAAAGAGGAGAAACCTATGAGCCGCGCTGACGTGCTCGTCTCGGCCGATTGGGCCGAGGAGAACCTGGACGCCCCGGGCGTCGTCTTCGTCGAGGTCGACGAGGACACCAGTGCCTACGACGGTGGCCACATCGCCGGGGCCGTCAAGCTGGACTGGAAGACCGACCTGCAGGACCAGGTGCGCCGCGACTTCGTCACCAAGGCGCAGTTCGAGGCGTTGCTGTCCGAGAAGGGCATCGGCAACGACGACACCGTGGTCCTCTACGGCGGCAACAACAACTGGTTCGCCGCGTACGCGTACTGGTACTTCAAGCTCTACGGCCACGACAAGGTGCAGCTGCTCGACGGCGGCCGCAAGAAGTGGGAACTCGACGGTCGCGAGCTGTCCAAGGACACCGTGTCCCGCCCGGCGACGACCTACACCGCCAAGGACCAGGACACCTCGATCCGCGCGTTCCGCGACGAGGTCCTCGACGCCATCGGCAACAAGAACCTCGTCGACGTGCGCTCGCCGGACGAATTCTCCGGCAAGCTGCTCGCCCCGGCGCACCTGCCGCAGGAGCAGTCGCAGCGCGGTGGCCACATCCCGGGTGCGCTGAACGTCCCGTGGAGCAAGGCGGCCAACGAGGACGGCACGTTCAAGTCCGACAAGGACCTGACCGACCTGTACGTCGGCGAAGCGGGCCTGAACGAATCGAAGGACACCATCGCCTACTGCCGCATCGGTGAGCGCTCCAGCCACACCTGGTTCGCGCTGCACGAGCTGCTCGGCCAGCAGAACGTCAAGAACTACGACGGTTCCTGGACCGAGTACGGCTCGCTCGTGGGCGTGCCGATCGAGAAGGACGTCTGAGATGAGCGAGCATCGCAGCGAGGAACGAGCGAGGAGCGCAGCTCATCGGGGCGATGAGCGCTTGCGCGAAGAGCGGGGGGCATGATGTGCGGCGCACCCCCGCAGGCGCCTGACCTGCCCGCGCACGTGGACATCACCAAGGAGACGGTGATCTACGGCGTCGTGTCTCGCGATGGGGCGCCGGTGCCGGCCGCCTACGTCCGGCTGCTCGACGAGACCGGCGAGTTCACCGCCGAGGTCGTCACGTCGGCCTCGGGTGATTACCGGTTCTTCGCCGCGCCCGGCAAGTGGACGCTCTCCGTGCTGCACCGCGACGGCGCCGCCCGCAAGGACGTCCACGCCCTGGAGCCCGGCCTCGTCGAGGCAGCCCTCGTCCTGAGCTGACCGTTGCTCCGGTTTTGGCCGCCAGTGGCCACATAGACCTACTGGCGGCCAAAACCGGATCAGTAGACCAGCGCCTGGGCGTCCTCGCGCAGGGCTTCGTCGACGAACGACACCGACCCCGCGATGCGCACCCCGGGCAGCACCTCGTCCTCGGTGATCTCGCGCCGGGCGGCGCACTGCGTGCACACGGTCAGCGTGCCGCCGTCCAACACCGCATCGCGCAGCTGGGACAGCGGCGTCGCCTCGGGCAGCGAGAACTCCTCGGCCCGGCCCGGCACTGCCAACCAGGCCGCCTCGCCGGTCAGCCACAGCGACACCTCGGCGCCGGCCGCCAGTGCCGTCGCCGCGACCGTGAACGCCTGATTGCACCGTTCCGGATCGTCCACGCCGGCGGTGCACTTCACCACGAGAGACCTGGTCATACGGCTATCCTGCACGGCATGGAAGCGACGTATCTCGCGGTGCTGGTCGGGACGTGCATCGGCATCGGCGCCGCGTCGCTCTACCTCGTCCACCGGCTCGTCGCCCGTGACTGATACGACCGATCTGCGTGCGGGTGCGGCACTCCACGACGCGTTGCTGGCACTGCTGCCGCTCGTCGGTACATGGGCCGGTAGCGGGGCCGGCGTCGCTCCCTCGTCGGGCGAGGGGTTCGCGTTTCGCCAACAGGTGACGTTCGCCCACGACGGCCGGCCGTTCCTCGCCTACGAGTCGCGCGCCTGGCTGGTCGACGCCGACGGCAACGACATCCGGCCGGCGTTTCGCGAATCCGGGTTCTGGCGCCCGGGCGCCGGGCCCGACGACGTCGAGGTCGTCACGTCGTCGATCACGGGTCTGACCCTGCAGTTCGTCGGCGCGGCCGGCGAGCAGCGCTGGGAGATCGCCACCACGTCCATCGTCGGGACGCCGACCGCCAAGCAGGTAGCCGGTGAGCGCCGCCTGTACGCGATATCAGGCGACACGCTGGCGTACGCGACCGAGCTGGCGGTCACCGACGACTACGCGCCGCACCTCAACGCCACGCTGCAGCGGGCCTAACCGGTCTGGCAGCGCTGGTCGGACTGCAGCCGCGACACCGGATCGAAGCGGCTCGTTATCCGGTACTGACCCGACTCCGGCACGGTGATGTTCAGCCAGCCGTCGGCGTTGGCGAGGCAGCTGCCCACGGCCAGCGTCCCGTCGGTGTGCTGCACGGTCAGGTAGGGAGACCAACGCACGCGCAGGTAGACCGCGCCCGCCGCAGGCGTCTCGACCGTGATGCGCGTGGGCTCGACGCTATGCACCTGCGCCCCCTCGGCCAGCCGCGTTGAGTCGGTGACGCGGTACAGCGTCCAGGACGGGCTCGACCAGACGACCTCGAGGTAATCCAGCCCGCCGGCCACGAGCTTGGACTCCTGCACCGCCGAGTAGTCGAGCTTGGTCGCGGGCACGGCCACCCAGCGCACGGCCAGATCGTGCAACCACGCGTGGTAGCTGGCCGCGGTGAGCGCGCCCTTCTGATAGAAGATCGGGTCGTTGGCGACGTCGGCCTGGCGATCCCAACCGCGAGCCAGCGACGCCCGGCCGGCCAGGTACACGGTCGCGAAGTGGTTCACCGGATCGAGCACCTCGAGCCGGGCGCCGACCGCGTCAGGGCCGCCCCTCGCCTGCTCGTCGGCCAGTGCGCCGAGCAGCGGCTGGTAGAAGGCGGCGGTGCTGGACGGCGCGTGCGTGGAGGACACCTGCTGGACGACGTCCATCGTGGGCCACAGCGCCAGCAGCGCCAGCACGACCGCGAGCATCCAGCGGCGCAGCGGCGAGTAGGCGAGAACGACCGGGGCGGCGCAGATCCACGCCAGCCGGGTGACGTTGTTGCCGATCGCGCCCGGCGCGGCCAGGAAGATCGGCAGCGCCAGCAGGAGCAGCAGCGCCGAGGTGCGCACCACACGCTGCGGGCAGAACAGTGCGACACCGATACAGCACAGGCCGGCCGGGACGAGGTCGGTCCACAAGAACGGCATCTCGCCGGTGCCCGGGAACAGCAGCGCCATCGACAGGCCGATGACGCCGAGCAGCACGGCGACCGAGAAGGCGCCGCGCCGGCGGCTCTCGTCGGTGAGCATGACCGCGAGCAGCACGAGGCCGAGGAACAGCCCGGCCAGAGGGCTGGAGAAATAGGCGATCGCGGCCAGCGGCGCCGCGAACAGTGGCCGATTGTTCTGCAAGGCGAGCAGCGCCGCCGCGGCCAGCGTGAGACCGACGGCGAAGGTGACCCGGCCGTCGAGCAGGTTGGCCATCTGAGCCACCGAGAACGCGATGGCTCCGGCCCGCGGACGCCGCGAGGTGGCCACCAGCCGGGCGATGATCACACCGCCGACGACGGCGGCCGCGACCCCCGTGGCGCGCACTCCGAAGATCGCCATCGAGCTCGGGGTGAGCAGGCTGTAGGTCGGCAGCGACAGCCCGCCGAACCAGCCCGTCCACCACGAGACGTTGCCGGCGGACTTGACCAGGTTGGCCCGAGCGATCTGCGCGGCGAGATCTGGCGCGAGTGGCTTCCAGACCAGGTAGACGGTGGCGAGGACGCCGCCGACGAGCACGGCCCAGCCGGCCGGCGTCAGTCGGCTGGCCGCGCGCTGTACGCGGCTGATCATCATCTCGCCGGCCCGTACGGCCTGGCTGGTCATCGGACACCTTCGCTGCAGAGAGGACGCGGCGCTGCGCTCATCCGCCAGATTCTGTGACTATGAGCAGAACTTCCCATGTTCGAGGCTACTCGCCGGTCGAGTAGCGCCCGTGTTGGACATTCCCGGTTGGAACGTTGTTCAGCCCCCGAATCTTTCCGTACCTGACGGGTCGGTTGGACGGGCCGACGATTCGGGGGCCGGATAGCTGTCGGGTATTGCCAGCCGCAATGCCTGCGGTCGCATACTCGTGTCCGGAAGCTTGGGGCTAGCGGACAGCCACCTCACGTGTCCTAGATGTATTCAACTCTGGACCACCTCCTTCCTCGTGTGACGCAACCGTACGGCCCCGAGAACGCGCCGGGCAACGCATTTCGTTGGTGGCGTACGTCGCTCGCTCAGCGTCCCGTCAGAAACCGGCGAGCTTCTGCACGGTGCGTACCAAATCGACGTCTCGTGATGGTCGCGGCCGCCCGTCGATGGCCACCACATCGACCGCCCCGCGGACCGTGCCGGCCAGGAACACGCCGTCGGCGGCGTGCAGATCCTCGACCCGGGCATCGGTGATCGCCGTCCGCCAGCCCTGCTCGGCCGCGCGCTCGAACAGTCGCTGCTGGGTCGTGCTGGCCAGGATGCCGTTGTCGCCGGTGGGAATCGTGTACATCGAGTCGGCCACCGTCCACACGACCGCCGAGGTCGGCGCTTCGAGTACCTGGCCGTCCACGCTGAGGAAGATGACGTCTTCGGCGCCGCGCCGAGCGGCCTCGCGCTGCGCGGCCATGTTCACCGCGTAGGAGATCGACTTGACGCCGCCGAGCAGCCAGGGCGCGTCGGCGAAGGCGCCGTAGGTGGTACCCCGGGTGAGCGTGACGGCCCGGATGCCGTCGCGCCGCTGCGCGCCGAAGGCCGCCGGCAGCTCGTCGATGGTGACGATGCCGGTGGCGGCGCCGCCGGGACGTCCCCGGGTGAGGAACCAGCGCATGCTGCCCTCGAGATCGGCCGGCCAGGCGGCAGTGACCTCGTCGATGAGCGCCCGCCACGGGGGTTCGTCGAACGTGATGCCGAGCGTGGCGGCGGATCGGTGGATCCGGGCGACGTGCGCTTCGATCTTGTCGACCGCGCCGTCGATCACGCGACAGCCCTCGAAACAGCCGTCGCCCCGGGTGAAACCGAGATCGTCGGCGTGCACCACCGGGGTTGCCGGGTCGACGAGTCCGATGCCGAGAACGCCAGTCAGCTGCATCGCGCCAGGCTACCGAGTGCGCCGCGCGCCTACGATGGATATTGATGACCCACGATGCCGAACTCGCGACGCGACTGCGCTCTCGCGGCATGCGGATGACGCCACAGCGCGAGCATGTGCTGACCGCTGTCCGCGACCTGGGTCATGCCACGCCCGAGCAGATCAGCGACGCGGTACCCGGCGTCGACATCACGACGGTGTACCGGACGCTGGAGGTGCTCGAGCAGATCGGCCTGGTGCGGCACACGCACCTCGGGCACGGGGCCCCGGCGTTTCGCCCGGCCGACGATCAGCACGTCCACGTCGTGTGCCATTCCTGCGGGCGGGTGGCCGACGCGCCCGAGGCGCTGACCGACGAGCTAGCGGCCCGGCTGCGCGCCGAACAGGGCTTCGTGCTCGACCGGTCGCACTTCACCGTCTTCGGCCGGTGCGCCGAGTGCGCGGAACACAAGGCGGCGGCAACGCCTTGACTCCTGATGTGACCGTCATTGCTGAAGGCGTCGACGCCGGCGTGCCCGCCCACCACGGCGATCCGCTGCGCGAGCAACGCGTATTGGCGAGCGTCGCCGGAGTGGTCGATCGGTCCAACCGCGATGTATTGATCGTCCCGGGTGATGACCGGCTGGCCTGGCTGCACACCATCTGCTCGCAGCACGTCGCCGACCTGGCCGACGGTGAGTCGACCGAGGCGCTCGTGCTGTCGCCGCACGGTCACGTCGAGCAGCACTGGCAGGTCACCGAACTCGACGGCACGGTATGGCTGGACGTCGAGCCCGGCACCGCCGCCGAGGTGCTCGCCTACCTGCAGAAGATGCGGTTCCTGAAGCGGGTCGAACCCGCTGACGTGTCGGCCGATTGGGCGGTGCTCTCGGTGGGCGGCCCGGCCGCGACGGACGTGTTGCGCGCCGCAGGCCTGCCCGGGCCCGATAGTCGTGCAGTCGCGTTGCCGGACGGCGGGTTCGTGCGGCGGACGCCCTGGGGCGTCGACCTTCTCGTGCCGCGCGCCTCGGCCCCGTCGGTCTTCGCTGCGCTGCAGGCGGTCGGCGCGGCGCCGGCGGGCATGCTCGCCTTCGAGGCCCTACGCGTCGAGGCTCGGCGTCCCCGCCTGGGTCTCGAGACCGACCACCGGACCATCCCGCACGAGGTCGGTTGGATCGGGCCCGCCGTGCACCTGGACAAGGGCTGCTACCGAGGCCAGGAGACGGTGGCCCGCGTCCAGAACCTCGGACGTCCGCCGCGCCGGCTGGTGCTGTTGCACCTGTCGGGGGAGTCCGACGTACTGCCTGCGCCCGGAACGCCGGTCGAACTCGACGGACGTCCGGTGGGGTTCCTCGGCACGGCGGTGCACCACTACGAGCTGGGCCCGATCGCCCTGGCCGTGATCAAGCGTTCGCTGCCCGACGACGCCGCGCTCCGCGTGGCGGACGCCCCGGTGTCGATCGCCTGAACCCGTTCCGACGACGGCTGATCGCCACCCCGGTCAGGCACATCGCACCGCCGAGCAGGGCGAGGGCAGTCGGTACCTCGGACAGCACCGCCCAGGACATCAGCACCGTGATCGCGGGCACGGTCAGCGTCGTTGACGCCATACGCCCGGCGTCGGTTCGCGTCAGCGCGTAGGCCCACAGTGTGAACGCCACGGCTGTGGGGAACAGCCCCAGGTAGACCACCGCGACGATCGCGCCGGCCGAGGCCCGCGACACCTCGTCCACGGTCTGCGGCGCGAAGCCGAGCAACGCGACGGTGCCAGCCACGCACCCGATCCAGGTCGCGCTGACCGCGTCGATCGAACGCAGCGCGATCTTCTGGATCAGGACCGCGCCCGCGTAGAGCAGCGCGCTCACCAGGCCGAGCGTGATGCCGAACTTGTCGCCGTGCCCGCCGGAACCGCCGAACGCGATCAGCGTGACACCGGCGAACGCGACGACGATCCCGATCATCAGCGGCCGAGGGAACCCCTCGCCCATGAACAGTCCGGCGAGGACCGCGACGATGATCGGGGCGAAGTTCACCAGCAGCGCCGCCGTGCCGGCGTCCAGGTGTCGCTCGGCGGCGTTGAGGACGACGGTGTAGCCGGCGAACCAGAGCACGCCGTAGGCGATGACGAGGCCGAGTGTCTTGCCGCGTGGCAGCGGGCGCCGCACCCGCACAGCGAGCACGGCGAGGGCCAGGGAGCCGACGGTCAGCCGGGCCAGGGCCAGCGGCCCGGGGGAGAAGGTATCGCCGACCTGCCGGATGGCCACGAACGCGGACGCCCATTGCAAGACCACGGCCACGGTGGCGGCGGGGACGATCCAAGTACGGTTCGACCGCGTCGGGCGGTTGGGCCCTGACGTCGCACTCGGCGGGGTTGACGCAACGTCCAGGGAGGGCATCCGTCCATCGTCGGAGCAGGAGAAGCGACAGCACAAGCGATAATCGGACGTCGACTCTTCAGTTTGACTGTATGGTCGGTCAGGTGCTGGACGCTCACCGACTGCGCATCTTCCGCGCGGTCGTCGCCGCCGGTTCCGTCCACGGTGCCGCGTCGAGCCTGGGCTACTCGCCTTCGGCGATCAGTCAGCACCTCACCGCCCTGCAGAAAGAGACCGGGCTCTCGCTGGTGGAACGGGTCGGTCGCGGCATCGCGCCCACCACGGTGGGGCGGGCCTTCGCCGAGGAGTCCGGTCAGGTGCTGGAGCGGCTCGCCGCGCTGGAGTCGATGGCCGGCGACCTGCGAGCGGGCCGGGTCGGCCGGTTGACGCTGAGCTACTTCGCCTCGGCGGGCGTTGGGTGGATCCCGCCGGTCGTGGCCACCCTGTCGCGCGAGTTCCCGAGGCTTCGGCTGGATCTGCGGCTCATCGAACTCGCCCGCGAGACACCATTCGTGCCCGACGTGGAACTGTTCGTCGAAGCCGCGGAGTCCTCGCCGGTCGAGGGGTATGACGTGCACACCCTGCTGGACGAGCCCTACGTCGTGGTGCTGCCGGGCACGCATCCCCTGGCGGGCGCCTCGACGGTGCGGCTGCTCGACCTGCAACACGAGGCCTGGATCGACAATGATCTGGTCCGCGGCCGGTGCCGGCAGGTTGTGCTGGACGCCTGCGCTGCGGTGGGCTTCAGCCCGGCGTTCCAGGTCGAGACGCAGGACTACCCGTCCGCCGTCGCATTCGTCGCCGCGGGGGTCGGCATAACTGTGCTGCCGCGCCTGGGCGCCCGGGATCTGCCGGACGGTTTGCACGCCGTCCCGGTCGTCGATCCGGTCCCGGTGCGGCGGATCCAGGTGCGGGTGCGCGATTCCGTCCGCGACAACCTCGCCGCGCAACGCATCCTCGAACTGCTGCGCGAACGCGTGGTGGCCGCCTCCGCAGCGAGCCCCCGGAGCGAGGTCCCCGCAGCGAGCCCTCGGAGCTAGTCCGAGGGCTGCTCGATCAGCTGGGCGATGTAGAGCGGCTCGCCGAGCTTGGCCAGCAGCTCGAGGTTCGTCTCGAGGTAGTCGATGTGCTCTTCCTCGTCGGCGAGGATCGACTCGAAGATGTTGGCGCTCGTGATGTCGCCGATCCGTCGCATGTACTCGACGCCCTTGCGCAGCCGGTCGACGGCCTCGAGCTCGACCGCCATGTCGGCGTCGAACATCTCCTTGAGGTTCTGCCCGATTCGCAGATTGAACAGCCGCTGGTAGTTCGGCAGTCCCTCGAGGAACAGGATCCGGTCGGTGAGCTTCTCGGCGTGGCGCATCTCGTCGATCGACTCGGCCTTGGTGTGCTCCGCGAGCTTCACCCAGCCCCAGTTCTCCTGCATCTTGGCGTGCAGGAAGTACTGGTTGATCGCGGTGAGCTCGGCAGTCAGCTGCTCATTGAGGAACTCGAGGACCTTCTCGTCGCCACGCATGAGCACACAGGCTAGCCGGATTGCGTCGCTTCGCCGACCGCAGGCGGCAACGCGAACCTCATGTGCTGCAGCTCGATGCGGCCACCCCTCGAGCCAGCCCCGCTGTCAGGCCACCTGCAGGCCGGCAGCCTCGGCGGAGACGAGCAGGGGACACTCACCGCAGCGAGTCGTGATCAGCTCCTCGAGCGTGTCGTGGCAGGTGCCGCAGCTCGTACCGGCCCGGGTGATGTCACCGAGCGCTTGGACGGTGGTCGCACCAGCATCGACGGCTTCGACGACCTGACGGTCGGAAACCGCGTGGCAGATGCAGGCGAACACCGCTCCGCCTCCTTAGGGTTCGACCTCAGATCGATTAGGCAAGCCTAACCATATTTGAAGCCGTGGCCAAGCCTCGGTTCTGGAGCGACGGCCGCCGCGAGCTCGGCGCGGGCCCACTGCGCCTCCCACCACAGCGCCTCGGCGGTGCTGTTGAGGTCGTCGACGACGCCGTGCAAGACCGTGTCGTCGGCGTCTGGCTGCGGACGGTGCGGGGCGGGCGGTTGGTCGCGGCAGGGATGAATCTCGGCCCGTCTCTCGTTGCGGGCCAACGCCAGCTGTGTACACGCCCAGCGGGCATCCCACCACAGGCTCTCGACGGTGCCGTTCAGCTCGTCGATGAGCCGATACAGGGCAGCCGACCGGGTGACGGGATCCGCATCTTCGACCGGCACCAGAGGCGACACACGATGGCGGCGCGAGCGCAGACGCATGACGACCACCTCCGGCCGCGAGCACACTTCCTGCCAGCAAGGGTAGAACTCCACGGCCGGTCTGCCTACGCCCGCCGCTGCCTGGGTCCGGCCTTGCCCGCGTCCGGCCCGGCACCGGAGCTACCCTGGAACCGCGTCACGGCGGTGGGGCCCGCCGTACAACCGTCGCGGCAATGCGGCCAACGGTCCCTACCTGATCGTAGGAGGCTGCCGTGACGCGTCCCGTCGAGCTGAGCGACCCCTTCGGCGACCGGGGGGGCCGCCGACACCGGCGCAGCGCAGCGATCCTCGGCGCGGTGTTCGTCGGCGGCTGCGTCGGTGGCGTCGCCCGGTACGCGGTGACGAGAGCGTGGCCCACGCCGGCGCACGGCTTTCCCTGGGCGACGTTCGTCATCAACGCGAGCGGAGCGTTCGTGCTCGCGGCCCTGCTCGTCGTGGTCAACGACGTATTGCCGCCGACAACCTATGTCCGTCCGCTCCTCGGCACCGGCCTCTGCGGTGCATGGACGACGTTCTCCTCGATCGCGGCGTCCACTGACCAGCTGGTGGCGCACGGCCACTCCGGAACCGGCGTGCTGTACCTAATCGGCAGCCTGGCTGCGGGATTGTCCGCCGCGGTGCTAGGCCTCGTTGCCGGACGACAGGTGTCCAGATCCCGAGTCGTCCGCTACGTCGGGCGCGAACCGTAGTGCTGCTCACATTCGCCGTCGCCGTAGCCGCCGGTCTCGGCGCCGTCGCGCGCTACCTGCTCGATCAGTTCGTCGGGCACCGGCTCTCGAATGAGTTTCCCTACGGGACGCTGGTGATCAACGTCAGCGGATCGCTGCTACTCGGATTGGTGCTCGGGCTGGCCATGCACCACGGACTGACGAACGCGCCGACGACGGTGATCGGCGTCGGATTCGCCGGCGGCTACACGACGTTGTCCACGTGGGCCTACGAGACGCTGGTGCTGGCCGAGGAACGCGAGTACCGGCAAGCCGCGATCAACGTTGCCGCAAGCGCCGGGCTCGGCCTCGCCGCGGCGGCGGCCGGCTTCGCCCTCGCCCTGCTCTAAACGCCAGATCGGGGTGGATTCGCCCCGCATGCGGTGGCAAACCAACCCCGATCTGGGACGTGCGGGCTAGACGCGGGTGTAGACCTCGTCCGGCTCGTCCGGACGTATGCCCCCGTTGACACCGCGCGCTTCGGCGGCGTCCTCGGCGTCGATCGACACGTGCGGCGTGATCTTGTCCAGCGCCTTCGGGAAGAACCAGTTGGCCTTACCAAACATGTGCATCAGCGACGGCACGAGCACCGTCCGCAGCACGAACGCGTCGAGGAAGACCGCGCTGGCCAGGCCCGCGCCGAACAACTTCACGCCCCGGTTCGGATCGAGGATGAACCCGAAGAAGACCGTGATCATGATGAACGCGGCCGCGGTGATGATGCCGCCGGTCTCGGCCTGACCCACGGTGATCGCCCGCCGGTTGTCGCGGCTGTGCACCCATTCCTCGTGCATTCGGCTGACCAGGAACACCTGGTAGTCCATCGACAATCCGAACAGGATCGCGAAGAACATGACCGGTGCCCAGGCTTCGATCGGCGCGCCCTTGCCGATGCCGAGCGCCTCCGATGCCCAGCCCCACTGGAAGATCGCCACGATCAACCCGAACGAGGCGCCCGCGGCCAGCAGGTTCATGACCGCCGCGGTCAACGGGATGACCAGGCTGCGGAATGCGATGAGCAGCAACAGGAACGACAGACCCACGACCGCCCCGATGAACAGCGGCAACTTGTTCGTCAGCACCTTCGCGAAGTCGACGTAGATCGCCGTCTGGCCGTAGACGTAGACGTGATCCGGCGTGCCCTTGTACAGGTCGGGCAGCACGTCGTTGCGTAAATGTTTGACGAGGTCGTCGGTCTTGACGTCTTGCGGCGACGTCGTCGACTTGAACGAGACCTGGATCAGCGTGGGCGTCAGGGGCTTGCCCACGACCACGCTGTTGGGATCGACGTCCGGGACGGTCTTCAACGTGGCGCTGACCTTCTGGGCCGTCTGCGGTGCAGAGTTGCCGCTGACGACGAGCGTCAGCGTCGAGTTGTAGCCCTTACCGAATCCCTGCGCGATCAGGTCGTAGCCCTTACGCGTAGTCGTGTTCGACCGGTCGTTGCCCTGGTCGGCGTGGCCCATCCGCATCGAGAAGAACGGGATCGAGAGCGCGACCATCACGACCAACCCGGCCAGGGCGGTGACCCCGCGGCGGTTGGCCACGAACTCCGACCAGCGAGCCCAGAATCCCTTGGCGTGGAAGTCCTCGAACTGGCCGGCTCGTACCGCCGCGCGTTGCTTGCGGGGCAGCACCTTGAGCCCGAGCAGGCTCAGTAGTGCGGGTAGCAGCGTGACCGAGGCGATCATCGTCAGGGCCACCGCGATCGCGGTGCCGATGGCCATGCCGTAGAAGAAGCTGACGCCGGTCGCGGTCAGCCCCAGCATCGCGATACAGACCGTCGTGCCGGCGAACAGGACGGCCCGACCGGAGGTGTTGATCGCCGCGGCGATCGACTCCGGAACACTCAGACCGCGGCGCAGATTTCTCCGATGTCTGGTCACGATGAACAGCGCGTAGTCGACACCGACACCGATCACCATCAGCTCGGTCAGTTGCGGCGTGATGTTCGAGACGCTCATGACGTGGCTGAGGATGCCGATCAGTCCCAGCCCGCTGGTCAGTGCCGCGATCGCGCTCGCGAGCGGCAGCGCCGTCGCGCCGAACGTCCGGAAGACGATGGCCAGGATGATCAGGGCGGCGATGAAGCCGAGCAGGAACGGCGGGATACCACTTTCCTTCTGGCCCTGACCCTGGAATCCGTCACCGGTGAACTCGACCTGCAGAGTCGAACTGTTGAGCTTGTTGAGGTTGTCGTAGACGCCATCGAACAGCTTCTGCTCGTATTGGTCGGAGTACCAGCTGACGTTGACGATGGCGATCGTCTTGTCGTTGGAGAGCTGCGTCGGCTCACCTGCCGCCTGAGTGGCCCCGCCGTTGGCGCCACACTTGTACGAGCCCCACGGGCTGGTGACGCCGGTGACCTTGAACGCGTCGCCGCACAACTTCTGCAGCTCGGGCAGCACGTTCGCCGGCGGCGTAGCCAGGTCCCCGCTCTTCGCGTGCATTACGACTTGCCCGGACAGGCCGTTCTGGTTGCTCTGGCCCGAGTGCTTCTGCAGGTCCATGACCGTCTGTGTCTCGGTACCCGGCAGACTGAAGGTGTCCTTGTAGTTGGCGCCTCCCAGCGATCCGGAGATGGCTTGCGCGATGACGATGAACGCGAGCCAACCGACGATCACGAGCCAACGCCGCTGGATGGCGAGACGGGCGAGTCTTTGCATGTGAGCACTCCGGAAAGATCAGCGACGACATTTTGGGGCCGGTAGCAGAGTGCATCGTGATTGCTGAGGAAGCGACCTGATTCTCAGGAGGCTGACAGCGTTATCACCGTGTTGTTCGTGGCGTCGTGTGACAGCTATCGGTGTGAGCCAGGCCGCTAACTAAGTGCTTGCATCTGCTAGCAGGCTGGTGAAGACTGGCGTCGTGAAGGTTGACGGGATCCGGGAGCGGGCCAAGAAGGCCGCCACCATCGGGGAGTTCATCCGCGAGCAGCGTGAGCAGGCGCAGGTTTCGGTGCGCCAGCTGGCCCGGCTCGCGGGCGTGTCCAACCCGTACCTGTCACAGATCGAACGCGGGCTGCGCAAACCGAGCGCTGACATCCTGCAACAGATCGCTAAGGGCCTGGCGATCTCCGCCGAGCAGCTCTACGTCCGAGCGGGGATTCTCGAGTCCCGGCACGGCGACCCGGAGCTGATTGCCGCCATCCTGGCCGATACCGGTCTCGCCGAGCGGCAGAAGCAGGTCCTGATCGAGATCTACGAGTCGTTCCGTCACGAGAACGGCACCGAAAAGACGTCGGAACAAACAGCCGACCTAGGCACCGGCTCCGCGAGCGATGCCGCCGTGGTGCCCACCGAAAACAAGGAGTAGTACCCATGTCGATCGCAAGTGACGTTCGTTCCTACGCCGACACGGCGTTGGAGCAGGGCAAGACCACCTACACCGACCTGCGCACCAAGGGCGAGGCGCTCTACGAGCGGGTCAGCGCCCTGCCGGTCGTCGAGCAGGTCAGCACGACCGTCGAGCCCTACGTGGCCCAGCTGAACGGCTACCGCACCACGGTCACCGACAAGGTCGAGCAGCTCTACACCGACCTGAAGAAGAACGACCAGGTCGCCAAGGCGCTCGGCGTCGCCGAGCAGGCCGCCGGTGTCGTCATCGAGACGGTCAACGAGCGGGTGGTCAACCCGGTCAAGTCGCTGCTCGACCGCGAGACGGTGACCGAGGCGAAGCCCACGACGGCGAAGACGCCCGCCGCCGAGGCTGCGCCGGCGAAGGCCACCGCTCCGGCGAAGGCGACCGCAGCCAAGCGCACCACCACCCGACGGACCACCAAGGCCTGATTCGCCGGCCACCGCAGTCCCTGGCCGACCGCCCCGCCCGGATCCGTCCGGTGCGGGGCGGCCGTGCATCGCTCAGGCAACTACCCTTCCTGACATGCACCTGGTCGACGACGTCTATTGGTGGGTCAATTGGGTGCTGTACTGGGGCATGGTGGCCCTGTACGGGTGGGCCGTCGTCGATTGCGCAACGCGCAAGGCCGCCGCGTTCCCGGCCGCAGACAAGCTCACCAAGCCGGCCTGGCTCGCCATCACCATCATCGGCGGCGGCCTCGGCTCGCTACTCGGCTATGGCTCCGGCCCCACCAACTTCGTCTCGCTCATCGCGCTGGTCGCGGTGTTGGTGTATCTGTGCGACGTTCGTCCGGCCGTACGCGAAGCGTCCGGCGGCACTCGCTGGTAGAGCGACTCGTTCGGTACCGGCGCGCCTGACTTGCGGCGGCCGGTCCGGAGTTCCACGCTGGAGGGTGACACTTCCGGAGGTCTGATGACGAGTCTGCGCAGGACGGCGACCACTCCGACGGCGGGCGTACTCGCAGCCGGCGGCTCGACCATGGTTCACGCCCTCGTCCACCATCAGCCCGCACCGCCGGCGCCGCCCCCGGTGCTCGCGGACGTCGTCGACCCGGTCCACGACGCCGAGGGCCGCGTGCGCGACTGGCGGATGAATCTGCCCAAGCTGCTCGGCCAGCGCGCCGAGTCCGTCCACGACATCAGGCACGAGTTCGTCAAGTGGCGCTCCGGGTTCGTCACCGAGAGCCTGCTCGGCGACGTGGCGACGGTGCGTGCCTTCCTGCAGTGGGCCGACCCCGTGACCGACATCTCCGCCCTGCGGGTGCTGGGCCTGGGGGCAGCTCGGATCGATCAGAAGACCGCGCCGCGCGTGGCGTGGCAGGCGCACGAGGCGGCCGGCGCGTGCCGGGCCCGGGCCGAGTCGGGACTCGGCGTGATGTCGCCCAAGCGCACGGGTGTCGTGCGCGGCTTCGTCGTCAGCGACGGGCCGGTGCTCGCCCTCGCCGACGCCCGCGCGTCCGTGACCGCGACGGCGGCCGGCTTCGAACTGCGTGAGGGCGACGCCGCCCCGTTGCTCGTCCACGGCTGGGTCGTCGAGCCGGACGGCGTAACGGTCATCACCGACGACGGGCCGGTGTCGTTGGGCAACTCGCTTGGGGGACGGTTGCTCGCCCAGGTCGCGCCCGGCGTCTCGCAGGCGTCGGCGGCACCGGTGCCGCTCACGAGCATCTTCTCCGGCCTGCTCGTTCACCTGCCGGAGATGGCTCTGCTGGCCGCCCGTGACCGGACGTCGCTGGTTATCAGCACGGGCGCCTAACGCAGCTGTGAGCGCTCGGTCGGGGCCAGCCGCAGCCGCTGCGGCGGCCGGTAGAAGTAAGGCGCCAGACGCTCGGCGACGCCGACCGGCTCCGACTCGACCCGGGTCAGCCACACGAGGACCCGCTCGTTCTCGCGCACCGGCAAGGCCGGGAACGTGTTCGGCGCCGTCTCGGTCTGAAAGGAGGCGATCGCCCCGGGGACAGGTTCGACCTCATGCCGCACCGCGTCGACGTCGGTGACGTAGTAGATGGTGGCGGTGATCAGCGACGGCGCACCGCCGCGAGGTGCGCCCGGCTCCGGGTAGCCATCGCCCAGGTATACCGGTCGCAGCATGAGCACATCGTCCGAGTCGATCATGGTCGCGTTCGCAGCTCGGCTGTGCTCTTTCCAGGCCGGGCCGCCGTAGAACGCCGCGAGCGCCGCCCCGCGGGAGGTGTTGTCGGTGAAGCCGCGTATCCACACGAACCGGTCGGGGTCGTCGAGATCCCGGAACTGCCCTACGACGTGGATGCCCACCGCTTCCTGGGTCTCGACGAACTCCCGATCGAACAGCTCGATCAAGGTGTCGCGCCGCCCCGGATGCAGCGTGTACTGGCGCAGATCGACGATCGAACAGCACGGGTCGTGGCGGGATTCGTCCGATGTCGAGACCATTCGCGCACGATAAGCGGCCACCCTGACAGCGTGTCGTGTCCGCAAGGGTTGACGCAGCGCAAACCGCTCTCTAGCGTCTGCTGGTCAATAGGAAAGTTTCCGTTCAATCAGTGGAGCGTGCCCGTGCCGGGTCGTACGCGCAGCCAGGACGCCGGGATGTTCCCCGCGGGCGCCCAGAGCCTGCTGCGGTCGATGAACGCCCGCGCGGTGCTGGAGCTGATCCATCGCGACGGGCCGATCGCCCGCTCGGACATCTCGGCCGGCACCGGTCTGTCCAAGCCCACCGTGACCCTGGCGCTCAGCACGCTGCTCGCCGCCGGTGTGGTGGACGAGACGGGTTACGCCCATGGACGTCCGGGCCCGGCGGCTGCCCTGTATCGGGTGCGCCCGGCGAGCGGCCTGTCGGTGGGCGTCGACATCGGGCACGACCGCATCAACGCCGCCATCGCCGACATCACCGGTGAGGTGCGCGCGCGAACGCAGGCGAAGCCCAAGCGGCGCCGGGACACGTTGGTGGCTCAGGTGCACGACCTGATCGCGCAGCTGGCCGCTCGGATGGACGCCACCGTCGACGACCTCGTGCACGTCGTCGTCGGTGTCCCGGCCGTCGTCCATCCCGATGGCGAGCAGCTGAGCCTGTGCGAGACGCTGCCCAACGACGGGATCGGTTTCGTGCGGGCGCTACGCGAGGCGTTGGACGTGCCGGTGACGTTCGAGAACGACGTCAACCTCGCCGTGCTCGGCGAACGTTCCAGCCGGCAGGACGCCGAGCTGAGCGAGTTCCTGTTCTTCTCGATCGGCACCGGCCTCGGGGTGGGCATCGTCCTCGGCGGTCAGCTCTACCGCGGCGTGACGGGCGCCGCCGGGGAGATCGGCTATCTACCGGGCGACGACCCGTCCGTGCCGGCGACGCCGCCGCACGATCGGGCGATGATCAAGGACACGCTGTCCGGGCAGGGCATCGTCGAGGAGGCCGCCGCCCGCGGTATGGACGCCCACCTGTCCGGGCGCGAGGTGTTCGACCGGGCGCGGCTCGGCGACGAGCGCGCGCTCGAGGTCGTCGACGTCATCGCCCGGCGCATCGCCTACGTGATCTGCAGCCTCACTGCAGTTGTCGATCCGGCGCTGGTCGTCCTCGGCGGCGGCGTCGGTCTCAACCCCGACCTCTTGCTCGATCCGGTGTCGCGCCACGTACGGGCGATGTCGCCGTTCGCGCCGAGCATCGAGGTGTCGCAGGCCGGCAAGGATGCCGTCCTGCTCGGCGCGGTCTCGCTCGCCAGCGAGCTGGCCCGCGACACGGTCTTCTCCGCAGCGTCACTCGCCTCGCCCGCTGCGACCGCGGGCGCATAACTCTCACCCACCCGGCCAGGGGGCCAACATGAAACGGCGAACTCTCCTCGTTACCGCGACCATCGGCGCGGCGGCCCTGCTAGCAGCGGGATGCACGACGAGCGGCGGCGGCGGCAATCCGACCCAGCCGGTCACCTCGGTGATCTCGACGAACGCGAATCACCCGCCGACGACGATCACGGTCTGGACGTTCAACACGCTGGCCAAGGAGGTGAACGCGTTCCGCGACGACCTGGCCCGGCTGCACACGAAGTACCCGTGGTTGACGGTGAAGTTCGTGCCGGGAAAGGACGATGCGGCCTACGCAAAGGCAGTAGCCGCGGGGAGTCCGCCCGACGTGTTCATCTCGATCGCCCCGGACTACGTCGGCCAGTTCTGTCATAACGGCACGGTGCTCGACCTGACCGCGTACCTCGAGGCGGCCAACATCGACGTCCCCAAGACGTTCCCGCAGGCGTCGCTGGTCTACACGCAGTACCAGGGCAAGCAGTGCGCGCTGCCGCTGCTCACCGACGCGTACGGCCTCTACTACAACAAGGCGAAGTTCGCGGCGGCCGGCATCACCAGCCCGCCCAAGACCTACTCCGAGCTGGTCGCCGACGCCAAGAAGCTGACCGTCAAGAATCCGGACGGCTCGATCAAGACGTTCGGCCTCGTCACGCGGTCGGATTTCTCCTCGAACAACAACATCTACTCCGGTGTCCAGACGAACTCGAAGTTCTACGACAGCCAGGGCAAGGCGACGTTCGGCTCGGATCCCAACTGGGCGAAGACGCTCGAGCTCGACAAGACGCTGCAGGACTTCTACGGCGCGGGCAACGTCCAGAAGTTCGTCGGGCGCTACCAGCCGCACACCGACGACGCCTCCAACCCGTTCGTCACCGGCGCCGCCGCCATGGAGTACGACGGCGAGTGGCACATCGGTGAGCTCGAGAGCGAGGCGCCGCAACTCGACTACGGCATTGCCCCGTTCCCGGTGCCCGACGACCAGGTCAGCCGGTACGGCGTGGGCAACACCCAGGGCACCGTGCTCTACATCTCCAGCCACACCAAGCACCCGCAGGAATCCTTCTTCGCCGTGCAGCAGCTGAGCACCGACACGACGTTCCTCAACACCCTGGCCGACGCGGTGAGCAACATCCCGAGCACGTTCGACTCGCTGGCCGCGTGGGATCAGGCGAGCGACCCGCACTGGCAGACGTTCATCTCTATCTTCAAGAACCCCGGCTCGTACTACAAGGAACTGACTGCGGCCGGCGGCGAGGACGCCGTCAACTGGGATCAGTTCAAGCAGAACTACGAGGCCGGGAAGGTGTCCGACCTACCGGGCGCGTTGAAGAAGTTCGCCGGCCAGATCGACTCGATCAACAAGCAGGCGAACGGGCGATGACCTCGGTCGCCACCCGTCCGGCGACCCCGGTGCGCGGCTCGGTCACGGCCGCGCGCCGGCGCCGGAGCGCGAGCAAGGCGCGCTGGTGGGTGGTTGTCGCGTTCCTGTCACCGTTCCTGATCGGCCTGGCCCTGTTCGTCGTCTACCCGGTGTTCGCGACGCTGTACTACTCGTTCACCAACTATCAGGCCGGTTCCTACCTCGCGACTCGGTGGGTGGGCTTCGAGAACTACCGGAACCTGTTCACCCAGTCGACGGTGTTCTGGGAGGCGGTGCGCAACACGCTGTGGATGGTCGCGGTCATGGTGCCGCTGCAGACTCTGTGGGCGATCTTCACCGCCTGGATCCTGACCCGCATCAAGCGCGGCGCGGTGATCTATCGGACGATCTTCTTCCTGCCGGCGATGGTGCCGATCGTCGCGACGGCGCTGGCGTTCATCGTCATGCTCAACCCGGTCGGCCCGCTGAACTCGATCCTGGGGCACGCCGGCATCAGCGGTCCGGGCTGGTTCGCCGACGCCGCCTGGGCCAAACCGAGCCTGGTGCTGATGGCGTTGTGGACCGTCGGCAACACGATGATCCTGTTCCTGGCCGCCATGCTGGACGTGCCCACGGCGCTCTACGAGGCGGCCGACATCGACGGCGCGAACGCGTGGCAGAAGTTCCGGCACATCACCCTGCCCGGCATCTCGCCGGTCATCTTCTTCTCCCTGCTGACCGGCATGATCTACACGTTCCAGTACTTCACCGAGGCGTTCGTCGCGTCCGGGTCGGCCAACCCGATCCTGTCGAGCAACCAGTCGATCGGCTATCCGCAGGACTCGCTGCTCTTCTACACGACCGAGATCTACCGGCAGGGCTTCCAGTACTTCAAGACCGGGTACGCCTCGGCGATGGCCTGGCTGCTGTTCGTGGTGATCTTCCTGTGCACGGTGGTCTTCATCCGTGGGTCGCGCCGCTGGGTCTACTACGCGGGGGCCGTGCGATGACCGGCGGTTCGCGGCTCGGCCCGACGCTGACCTCACCCGGCGGCGGTTCCAGTCAGTTGAGTGGTGCGTTATCCGTTGAGTGGTGCGTTGTAGCGCACCACTCAACCCGCAACGCACCACTCAACGGAGAAGAGGGTCGTCTGGCCAGGGCCCATCGCGCGTGGCGGGTGCGGCGATGACCACGCTCGAGGCGCGCGCTCGGGCCCGGGCGCGGGCGCGCGCGCCCCAGCCGTTTCCGTACCGCAAGGTACTGATGAGTGTCGCCAACCACGCGGTGGCCATCGCGGTCGCCCTGTGCTTCCTGCTGCCGTTCGGCATCGTGGCCGTCACGTCGGTGATGACGCAGACCCAGGCGGGCACCGGGTCGCTGTGGCCGAACAAGTGGGCGTGGCACAACTTCGGCGACGTCTTCACCGCGATGCCGTTCGCGCGCGACCTGTGGAACACCGTGCTCTACGCGGGATTGTCGACGATCGGTGTATTGCTCTCGTCGATACCCGTGGCGTACGCGCTGGCCCGGCTGCACTGGCGCGGTCGCGAGGTCATGTTCATGGTCGTGCTGGCCACCATGATGATCCCGGCGCAGGTCACCAGCCTGCCGCTGTACGTGGTCTTCTCGAAGTTGGGATGGGTGAACTCGCTTCGTCCGCTGATCATCCCGTCGTTCTTCGGTGACGCGTTCAGCATCTTCTTGCTCCGCCAGTTCTTCCTGACCATTCCGCAGGAGATGACCGAGGCGGCGCGCTGCGACGGGGCGAGCGATTGGCGCATCCTCACCCGCATCGTCGTGCCGATGGCGCGGCCGGCCATCGCGGCGGTCGGACTGTTCGCGTTCCTGTACGCGTGGAACGACTTCTACAACCCGTTGCTGTACACCGGCAACAGCACGAACAGCCAGACCCTGGCGGTGGGATTGACGACGTTGGCGAAGAGCGCGCACCAGAACTCCTACCAGCTGCAGATGGCCGCGTCGCTGATCTTCCTGGCTCCGGTGCTGCTGCTGTTCTTCTTCGCGCAGAAGGTGTTCGTCGAGGGCGTCACCCTGACCGGAGTGAAGGGATGAAGGTAGCCGTCGTCGGCGGGGGTAGTACGTACACGCCGGAGCTCGTGGCCGGATTCTCGGCGCGACTCGACGTTCTGGACCTGGACGAGTTGGTGCTGCACGACATCGATGCGGAACGGCTCGAGGTGGTCGGCGGTCTGGCGATGCGCATGCTCGAGGTCGTACGCACTACGACGTCGTTGCCGGACGCCCTCGACGGGGCCGACATCGTGCTCGTCCAGCTGCGGGTGGGTGGTCAGCAGGCCCGCCTGCGCGACGAGACGATCCCCGGCAAGTACGGGCTGGTCGGGCAGGAGACGACCGGGCCGGGCGGGTTCGCCAAGGCGATGCGTACCGTGCCGGTGGTGCTCGACATCGCCGCGGCGGCGCGCAAGTACGCGCGCGACGACGCGTGGATCGTCGACTTCACCAACCCGGTCGGCATCGTCACCCGGGCACTGCTCGACCAGGGGCATCGGGCGATGGGACTGTGCAACGTGGCGATCGGCCTGCAGCGCCGGATTGCCAAGCACTACGACGCCCGCCCCGAGCAGGTCGAGCTCGACCACGCCGGGCTCAACCACCTGACGTGGGTTCGCTCCGTCCGGGTGGACGGCGTCGAGCGGCTGCCCGAGCTCTTCGACGTCATGAGCGATGCCGCCGTACCGGCCGAGCTGATGCGGACGCTGCACGCCATCCCGTCCTACTACCTGCGTTACTTCTACTGCACGGACGAGGTGATCGAGGAGCAGGCGCTCGGCCCGCACCGCGCCGAGCAGGTGCTGGCCATCGAGCGCGAGCTGCTGGAGCTCTATCGCGATCCCGAGCTCGACCACAAACCGGACCTGCTCGACCGGCGCGGCGGTGCCTACTACAGCGAGGCGGCGGCCGCGCTCGTCACGTCACTCGTCACCGGTGACAACGCCCGGCACTACGTCAACGTCCGCAACAACGGCACGATCGCCGGGTTGCCGGACGACGCCGTGGTCGAGGTGCCGGCCACCGTCGACCGCTCTGGCGCGCGTCCCGTGGCCGTCGCCCCGCTGGCGCCGGAGATGCTGGGCCTCGTGCAGGCGGTGACGCAGTACGAGATCCTGACGATCGAGGCGGCCCGGTCCGGCGACGAGAAGGTGGCTGCCCGGGCATTGCTGGCCAATCCACTCGTGCGGCAGTGGCAGCACGTCCCCGACCTGCTCGGCGACCTCCTCGCGACATGACCGCCTACGTCATCGCCGCGGACGGCGGCAATTCCAAGACTGACGTCGTTCTGTCCACTGTGGACGGTGAGGTGCTCGCTCAGGTGCACGGCGGCGGCACGCATCCCCACATCACCGGCATGGACCGCACCGCCGAGGATCTCGCCGCCATGGTGGCGCAGGTGCGCGAGCGGGCCGGGCTACCGGCGTCGGCGAAGATCGGGGTCGGCGCGTTCTACCTGGCCAACGTCGACGTGGCCGCCGACGAGCGTGAGGCGCGAGCCGCCCTGGGTCGGCTGCACATTGTCGAGCGGCTGGCGGTGTACAACGACGCGTTCGCCGTGCTGCGGGCCGGAAGCGTCCGGGGATGGGGAGTCGCGGTCACCGCCGGCGCGGGCGTCAACGCGGTCGGGGTGCACCCGAGCGGTGAGGTGGCACGCTTCCTGTCGCTCGGCGACATCACCGGCGACTGGGGCGGCGGCCACGGGGTGGGCGTGGCCGGTCTCGGCGCGGCGGTGCGGGCCGAGGACGGTCGGGGCCCAGACACCAAGCTGACGGTCCGCGTCGCCGAGCACTACTCGCTGGCCAGCGCCGAGGCGGTGGCGCTGGCGATCCACCGCCGCGAAATCCCTTATGCAGCAGTGCAAACTCTGGCGCCGGTGGTGTTCAAGACGGCATCCGAGGGCGATCAGGTCGCTCGCGAGATCGTCGTGCGGCTGGGCGACGAGGTGGCCAACATGGCTGCGACCCTGCTGCGCCGGCTGCGTCTGCTCGACTCGGACGCCGACGTCGTTCTCGGAGGCGGAACGCTCCAGTCCGGCAACAGCCTCCTGATCGAGCGCATCGAGGCGTTGATGCGCGACGCGGCGCCGAACGCTCAGGTGCGAGTGCTCGACGTTCCGCCGGTCGTCGGCGCGCTTATCGAGGCCCTGGTGATGGCCGGGGCGTCCGAGGACGCTCGCCGCCGGGCGCGAGCAGCGTTCGGCTAACGCGGGCGGCGGGTTCGACCCAGCTGGAAGCCGGCCTGGAAGCGGGTGCGCGCACCGAGGCCGGACATCAGCGCGCGCACGCGGCGGTGCACGGTGCTGGCGCTGACGCCGAGCGCGCGCTGGATCGCGCTGTCGCCGAGGCCCGCGGCCAGCAGACGCACCAGCTGATCGTCATGGGTCCGGGAAGCAGCCGGCTCGTCGACGCCCAGCGGTATCGCGCGCTGCCAGTACGCCTCGAACAGCGCGGACAGCGCGTCGAGCAACGGCGAGCGGTGCACGACGAGCACGGAGACGGCGCCGGCCGCGCCGGCCGGCATAGACAGCGTGGCTGCGAAATCGTCGAACAGGGTGAGCTTCGCCGGTAGCTCGGGCAGCACCCGGGCCTGCTCGCCGGCGGCGATGCCGGCCTCGAGATCGGCCCACCGTCCGGGCACGTCGACCACGCTCTGCGCGTAGATGACGCGGTAGGTGATTCCGTCCGCGAGGCGCTGCAACTCGACGGAGTCCGGCTCGAGCGGGTCGCTGAAGTACGGCGGGCGGTCGAACGCGCGCAGCTCCTTCGACACGGCGCGGCCGAGCTGACCCCACCGCTGCAGGATCGTGCTCTCGGACGTGACGATCTCGATGAAGTCCACCGAGCCGGTGTCGCCGAGCGACGTCCAGAACCGATCCATCAGCGTCGGGATGGCCTGCGCGACTCGCCGGGCATCGTCGATGCGGACCCGCGCCAGGCCCTCGAGCGCGACGTCGGGGGCGATCGCCGTGTAGAGCGCCGGCGACCCGGCCAGTCGGGTGGTCAGGCCCAGTTCGACGAGGCTCTCCACCACCGCGACGAGCTGTGGACGCGGGAGATCGGGGTGGCGCGCGGCGATGTCGTCGAGTGACTGGCCGGGGTGAGCGAGCAGGCCGAGATAGAGCTCTTCCTGGTGCGGGCTGAGCCCGACCCCTTCCAGCACGCCGCGGCCCCGTCCGTGACTAATTCGTCTCAATGACCAGAAGTCGTCGCGTTGGAACCTTACATGGACACAACGGGCTTGGCAGCATCAAACGACTGCTTGCCGACCAGGAGGTGAGGCGGATGCCTCGTCACAAGCGTCTGTCCATATTCGTCGCCGTCGCCGCCTGCGTGGTCGGCACTGTCGGTCCGGATGTGCTGCCGGCGAGCGCTGCCGGGCCGCCGCCGAGCGCGAGCAGCGCGCCCCGGCCGGTCACGCTGGTCACCGGCGACGTCGTCAGCGTCTCGACCCAGGCGGGTGGGCGCCAGGCGGCGTCCGTGCTGCGGGTGAACCCGGATGGGCCGGGCGGCCAGTTCCAGACCTTCAACCTGGGGACCGACCTGTACGTGGTGCCGCAGTCGGCCGTCCCGTATCTCGGCTCGACGATGGATCTCGCGCTGTTCGACGTGACGAATCCGCCGGCGTCGGTGCACGTGACGTATCGCCCCGGCGCGAGCCCGCAGGCCGTCCCCACCGGACCTGCGTTCGGGGCGGCGCTCTCCGACCAGGCGCTGCGCGATCACGCGTCGCCGACCCACACCACCGGCCTGTTCGCGAACGTCGCCCGGATCAGCGCGTCGGCGTCGTCCGTCGTCGCGCCGAACTTCGTCATGCACACGCTGACCGTGAACGGGGTCGACGAGACCGGCGCGGCCGACACCGGCGACGACGTGCTGATCTACAACGTCGACGACCTGCGCAAGTACTACGGCGACGCGATCTGGCGTCAAGGCGTCGCGAAGGTCAGCGTGCCAGCCGGCCACTACGCAGCGATCTCGTTCTTCTACGACTACGTGGCTGACGTCGCTCGCATGGTCACGCTGCCGCAGTTCTCGGTCACCGCCGACTCGGCGATCACCGTGGACGCCCGCGCCGCGACGGCCCCGGTCTCGGTGACGACCCCGCACCCGGCCACCGCGGCGGTCAACGAGGTGTCCTTCGGGCGCACGGACAAGGTCGGCGAGACCGGCAGCTACACGTTCCTCGGCGGCGGCACCACATCGTTCCTCGTGCAGCCGACCACCAAGCGGATCACCGTCGGGCAGCTGCACTACTACGTGTACACCCGCTCGTTCGGGCCGTCGTACAGCTATGACCTGAAGTTCCCGAGCGACGGGGCCATCCCGGCCAACCAGCACTACGTCGTCCATGACGCCGACCTGGCGGCGATCGACTCGAAGTACCCGGCCAGCCATCCGGACACGACCGCGCTCGACACGAGGTTCGGCGCGCTGCCGTGGCAGTCGTTCCTGTTCGGCTTGGACCTGGCGTTCACTACGCCGTCGCAGCGCACCGAGTACTACTCGGCCCGGCCGGACGTCAGCTGGCAGGGCGTCTACTACTCGGTGTTCCGCGAAGACACCTTCGACCTGCTGGGCGGCTACCAGAGCGCGTGGCGGACGTACGCGCCCGGCACGAGCTATGCCACGACCTGGGCCGGCCCGCCCGGGCATCCGCGGTTGCTCGAGGGTGCGATCTACACCGACGAGACGGTGTGCCCAGCGTGCATCAGCGACGGCCGGCTCGACCTGCTCGCCTACCCGTTCGGCGACAACTCACCCGAGCATTTCGGCTTCCCGGACGACCCCGCACAGTCGACCTTCGGGGTGTACGCCGACGACGTCCCGATCAAGACGGGCGACTTCCTCGATGCCGAGGTGACGATGCCGGACGGCACGCAGACCTACCGCATCGACTACAACACGACGCGGTCGTCTCCTGACTTCCTGCTGTCCACGGACGTACGCACGCGCTGGACGGTGCCGGCGAACGTCGCGACCGGCCCGCTGCCGTCCGGGTGGGTGTGCACGTACCGCGCCGACCCGCCGACCAGCTGCGGGGTGCTGCCCCTGATCACGAGCAGCTACGACCTGCCGGTGAACCTGCTCGGCCAGCTGCCGCCCGGCGCCGATTCCGCGACGTTGAGCCTGAGCCACCTGGCCGGGTCGGGCCTGGCCTTCACGTCGGTCAAGGTCAAGGCGTCGTTCAACGGCGGTCAGACGTGGGGCGCCGTTACGGCCACCGACGAGGGTGCGGGGCACTACGGGCTCGCGCTCACCGTGCCGCCGGCGGCGAGCACCGACGGCTTCGGCGCGCTGCAGGTCACCGTGCGCGACGCCGTGGGCGGCACGTTCACCCAGACCATCCAGCACGCCTTCGCGATCGGGGGATGACGATGAA